>ERZ1032269.174-NODE-174-length-14213-cov-20.089208_pt1 | contig 14213 bp, 10 predicted proteins | sample MGYA00517878_ERZ1032269 | MGnify/ENA primary metagenome ERZ1032269 (study PRJEB33719, sample SAMN04261352) | wastewater metagenome | biome: periurban shantytown; feature: human; material: feces | host: Homo sapiens | place: Peru: Lima | collected 2012-01-15 ...
TCGGCACCCTCGTGCTCGTGGTCGGCGCACTGTGCTGCCTGTCCCTGCCGTGGGGAGAGGAAGACCATGCTGCCGCATCCATCGTGGTTGGTTTCATCGTGTGGGGCCTCGTGACCTCCATGGGTGGTCCGACCGGTCCTGGCCTGAACCCAGCCCGCGATTTCATGCCGCGACTGCTGCACGCCATCCTGCCGATTCCGTCCAAGGGCTCCTCCCGCTGGGACGAGGCTTGGATTCCGGTCGTCGCCCCGATTCTGGGCGCCATCGTCGGTGTGGCCATGTTTAAGCTGTTCGTCTGATCGCCTGCGGTCATCCGTGATTTGTTTGTCTGGCCGTCACATAAGTTGCGGTTGACATATAAGAACTGACACGCAAAGCCTGTTTTCCTCGGAATTTTCCGGTTCAAGGAAAGCAGGCTTTTTGCATACCTACTATTGGCTGGTAGTGCTGCCGTGGAGGAGATATGCTGCCGTCTGCGTGACAACAGGATAAGACTGCGGAATAAGCGGAAATAAGACTGCAGAACGTGGCTACAGGCCGAAATACGCGTTGAACTCGGCTTGGTTGAGCACACGATCCGAAGTATTGGCGCGGACGGCATCCCAGCTGAATTCGCCAAGCGCTTCGGCCGCGCTCATGGGCTGTGGTTCAGTGTGTTCGCAGTCTCCTTGCAAGCCGAGTAGCCATGCGCAATAGCCGATGATCTGTTGCGCGGTGACGCCGTGCGCCGTGAGAATACCGAGGTCGAGCGAGTGTTCGCGTTTGGCGAGACGTTGCCCGGCCGCGTTGTCGATAAGGGGCAGATGCGCGTATGAGATGGTTGCTTCGGCGGGTTCAGAAGGCTGGAATCCCGCGGAGATAAGGGCTTTGCGGATATAGATCTGCAAAGCGCTTGAACGAAGCAGGTCGCGACCGCGCACAATGTCGGTGATGCCCATGTCAAGATCGTCCACGGTGACGGCCAATTGATAGGAGTATATACCGTCCGATCGGCGGACGATGGTGTCGCCGATGTCTTGGACGAGGTTGTAACGCTGGTTGCCGAACACTTCGTCATGAAAGGCGATGGTGGTGTCGGTGGTGGCGATGCGCAGCGAATGGCGATCGCCGTTAGCGAGGCGTTGCTTCACGCGCTGCGGGTCGTTGGTGATGAGTCGGTGGCATGTTCCCGGATATACGGTGAAACGGTCGCCTTCCTGCGGCTCCGACGCGGCGCGGATATCGGCGCGCGAGCAGAAGCAGGGGTAGATGAGCGGCGTTGTGCCGGGGGTATTTGTGGTGTTGCTTGCGGTAGCGCCGTAGGAATCGGAATCGTTGGAACTAATGCCGATAGTGTTAATAGTATCGCTGATTTCGTCAATGTTGAGGTTGCTGAGAAGATTGAGCGCTTCCTGATATAGGGTGTGTCGCGTTGATTGGAATACTGGTTCGCCATCCCAGTTGAGACCGAGCCAGTCGAGGTCGTGCATCATGGTTTCGGCGGCATTGGGAACGACCCTCGGCTCATCGATGTCTTCAATGCGCAATCGTATGGAATCGCCTGTTTTGCGGGCGGAAAGCCACGCTCCAAGCATGGCGTAGACGTTGCCGATATGCATGCGGCCTGATGGGGTGGGTGCGAATCGGCCGGTCATGGTGACTCCTTTGATGCATCGATGGTGACAGTACGTAACTGTACCTTCTGGGGTTCGTTCAGGTTCAGCGTAGGGCGATTCGGGTGGCGCAAACCCCCATACCATCGCGTGTAAGGTGGTAGTATATGCCGTTCTGGTACGTTCGTTTGCGAAGGTAATCTGCGAGCGTGGAAAAGGTATTCCGTTTTGTCGGGTGAATGGGGTCGATATGACGAAAAGGCAGTTTAGCAATACGGAGGTCGAGTATCTTCGTGCGTTGCCGGCGGTTGAGTCGGTTACACCGAACAGGATTACGTATTCGCGTGATTTTCAAATCAGCTGCATGCGCAGATATTTGGATGGCGAGAGACCGAGTTCGATTTTCACATCGGCTGGATTGAGTCCTGCGATTGTCGGTCGCAAGCGTGTCGAACGTAATATCGCGCGCTGGAAGGCGGATTCGGATATCATGGCCGCTGCGAAAATCGGAGGTTCGTCGGGGTCGTTGTCTCCTGAGACGCGCGAACGACTGGTGTCCGTTCAGCTGGGGCAGATTCGGTCGTTGATGTGTCAGGTGCTTGAACTGAAGGATCGTATCGACGCTTTGGAACGTCAATTGAAAAAAATACAGGTATGAAATGCGATAGCTGAAAAAATTAAAGAAAAAATTTTTTCGGCGCGTGTTTAATAAATCTTGCATATAGTGATTGTCGGACGGTGTCTTTGAAGTCCCCCTTCTACTGCCGTCTGTTTTATTGGCCCGTGCGAATATCGGTCGCTTTATCACTTCACTTCAGACCGTCGTACGGGCTTCTTCTTACTCTGGTAGAGGTAGTTGGGATTGAACATAAGAGGCTGAATATGACCGCATACATGGATCATAAGAATCTTGCCAATGAGGTGATTGACGGCGTGCGCGCCGTGCAGATCGCCGATGGCGTGCATCGCGTGTTGGATCGTATCGCGTCGGCCGAGCAACATGCCGGTCGTGACGCGGGTTCCGTGCGCCTGCTTGCTGCTACGAAGACGCGCGATGTGGGCGAGATCATGGCTGCAATCGACGCGGGCGTGCGCATGATCGGCGAAAATCGTCCGCAGGAAGTGACAGCGAAGGCCGAAGGATTGATGGCACGTTGTACGGAACGCGGGTTTGCGTTGGGTGTTGCCGGCGATTCCGGCATCGCGTCCGCTTCAGACGATTCCGAAGTCGCTTGCGAGCGCATTCCGTTCCATCTGATCGGCCAGCTGCAAAGCAACAAAATCGGCAAGGTACTGCCGGTCGTCAACGCTATCGAATCGGTTGATTCCCTTGATTTGGCGGAAAAAATCTCACGTAGGGCGGTGGCGCGCGGCGTCACCGTGGGCGTGCTGCTGGAAGTCAACGAATCGGGCGAGACATCGAAATCCGGTTGCAATCCGGCGTATGCCATTCGTATCGCGCAGAAAATCGGCACATTGGACGGGCTTGAATTGCAGGGGCTGATGACTATTGGCGCGCATGTGAGCGATGAAACTGCCATTCGCCGGGGATTTGAACATCTGCGTAGAACCCGCGATCGTATTCTCGCATCGGGGGAGCCTGGCACGCAGTCCTGCCGTGAACTGTCGATGGGTATGACCGGCGACATGGAACTCGCGATTGCGGAAGGATCCACTATTGTGCGCGTTGGCACTGCGATTTTCGGCGAGCGTGCTTTTATCTGACGTTTTCTTCCTGTGACGGGCCTTCGCATGATGTGATGGCCCGTTTTTTTTTTCGATGTTTTTGATTGTCGGGCGTTGCATGTCGATGATATGGACGATTCGACGATTGTTGCGGGTAGACTGGCAAGCATGAGAATCGCACGTTTTTCGCATAATGATGTACCGCAATACGCTTTCGTGCAGACCGACGAAAGCGACGGCAAAGACTATCTCGTAGCGCTTGAGGGGCATCCTCTGGCCGGTGCCGGTGTGAAGCCGACCGGCGAGCGTTTTCCGGTGGATGGCGATGGCATTCGTCTGCTCTCTCCGGTGATTCCGTCGAAGGTGTATGGCCTGGCCAAGAATTATGAGGCGCACGCGCAGTTCATGCATGAAGCCGGCCATTCCGACATCAAGCATGCTCCGGAAGACATGGTGATTTTCTCCAAGCCGAGCACGTCGGTGATTGGTCCGGATGATCCGATCGTGATTCCGTCATATTCGAACGACATGAATTTCGAGCCGGAAGTGGCCGTGGTGATGGGTCGTATCGCCAAGAACGTGCCGGTCGAACAGGCCATGGACTATGTGCTCGGCTTCACCTGCGTGAATGACGTGACATTGCGCGACCTGCAGGGGCTCGACCCGATGTGGACGCGTGCGAAGGGCTTCGACACGTCCTGCCCGCTCGGCCCGTGGATCGTGACCCGTGACGACTTGGATTGGAAGGATGCGAAGATCTCCTTCACGTTGAATGGCGAGGATGTCGAGCTGGCTTCCGGCACCACGGCGAACCTGATTCACGGCATTCCCGAGCAGATCGCCGCGATCTCCAGCTTCACGACGCTGCTGCCGGGCGATGTGATTCTGACGGGTACCCCGAACGCTTCCGGCCATCTCGATCCGGGCGACGAGGCGATCGTGCACGTCGAAGGCATTGGCAGCCTGCGCAATGTGGTAGTGCGCGGCTGATTGTCGATTGGCATATTGCGGATATGAAGGCTGTCACCTTTCGTGGGTGGCGGCCTTTCGTGTTTTTACGACTTTTCGTTCGGTGAACAAAAGTTGAGTGTTGCGGACTCAACTTTTGGGAATAGAATGGTGGTGAAGTTGGTTGAGCATATCAGACAACGACATATGCGCCGACGTAACCGTGCGAAAACGGACGTTCGACGCGAACCATGGAGGATGATATGGAACAGAAGTTCACCACACTGGCGCAGGAAGCCATTTCCGACGCCGTGCAGAATGCGTCGGCCGCAGGCAACGCGCAAGTCGAAACCCTGCACCTGCTTGACGCGCTGCTGCGTCAGGAAAACGGCGTGATTCGCGGACTGATCGAAGCCGCGGGTGGTAACGCGCAGAACATCAGCGCAGCCGTGCACCAAGCGCAAGACGAGCTGCCGAGCGCCAGCGGATCGACCACCGCACAGCCACAGGTCAGCAGGCAACTGTCCGCCGTGCTTGCGCAAGCGGGCAAGGAAATGCATCAGATGGGCGACGAATACGTCTCCACCGAACATCTGCTCATCGCCATCGCAGCGGCAAAACCAAACCAAAGCGCGCAAATCATGGAACAATACGGCGTGACCGCTGACGCGTTACGCAAAGCCGTGCCATCGATTCGAGGAGGCGCGAAAGTGACCAGCCCCGACGCTGAAGGCTCGTATAAAGCCCTCGAAAAATACTCGACCGACCTGACTGCGGCCGCGAAAGAAGGCAAACTCGACCCGGTGATCGGCCGCGATCAGGAAATCCGCCGCGTGATCCAGATCCTGAGTCGACGCACCAAAAACAACCCGGTGCTGATCGGCGAGCCGGGCGTGGGTAAAACTGCCGTGGTGGAAGGCCTCGCACAGCGCATCGTCGCCGGCGACGTGCCGACAACCCTGCAAAACAAGAAGCTTATTTCGCTTGATTTGGGCTCCATGGTGGCCGGTTCGAAATACCGCGGCGAATTCGAGGAACGCCTGAAGAGCGTTCTGCAGGAAATCAAGAACGCCGACGGGCAGATCATCACCTTCATCGATGAGATCCACACCATCGTTGGCGCGGGCGCAGCCGAAGGATCCATGGACGCGGGCAATATGCTCAAGCCCATGCTTGCGCGCGGCGAACTACGCCTGATCGGTGCCACCACGCTCGATGAATACCGCGAGAATATCGAAAAGGATCCGGCGTTGGAACGTCGTTTCCAGCAAGTGTTCGTAGGAGAGCCGAGTGTTGAAGACACCATCGCCATTCTGCGCGGCATCGCGCCGAAATACGAAGCCCACCACAAGGTGACCATCGGCGACGACGCGCTCGTGGCCGCGGCAACGCTGTCGAACCGGTATATTTCCGGCCGTCAGCTGCCAGACAAGGCCATCGATCTGGTGGACGAGGCCGCATCGCACCTGCGCATGGAACTCGACTCCTCGCCTGAGGAAATCGATGAACTGCAACGCCAGGTCGACCGACTCAAAATGGAGAAATCATACCTGCTTGGCAATCCGAAAGACGGTGCCGCCGCAAGCAAAGCCGAAAGCGAGCTTGACGAAAGCGCCAAGGAACGTCTCGACGACCTCAATAAGGAAATCGCAGACAAAAGCGAAAAACTCAACGGTCTGAAAGCACGCTGGGACGCCGAAAAGAACGGACACAACCGCATCGGCGACCTGCGCAAGAAGCTCGACGAACTGCGCACCCAAGCTGAACGGTACGAGCGCGAAGGCGATCTGGCGAAATCCTCCGCCATCAACTATGGCGAAATTCCGGCCATCCAGAAGGAGATTGCACAAGCCGAACAAAACGAGGCGGCGGCCAAGAATGGTACGGCCGGCGTGGCTGGCGACGACGGCGCGGCGGAAGACATTCCGATGGTGCCGGACCGCGTCGACGCCGATTCCGTGGCCGAAATCGTGTCCGACTGGACGGGCATTCCCGTCGGCCGCCTCATGCAAGGCGAAAACGAGAAGCTGCTGACCATGGAAGATTATCTCGGCAAACGTGTGATCGGCCAGAAAGAAGCTATTCAAGCTGTTTCTGATGCGGTACGCCGCTCGCGTGCGGGCATTTCCGACCCGAACCGCCCGACAGGATCGTTCCTGTTCCTTGGACCGACCGGCGTGGGTAAGACGGAGCTAGCCAAGGCGCTCGCCGACTTTCTGTTCGACGATGAAAAAGCCATGGTGCGCATTGATATGAGCGAGTACATGGAGAAGGCCTCCGTGTCTCGTCTAATCGGTGCTGCGCCGGGCTACATCGGCTATGAGGAGGGTGGCCAGCTGACTGAGGCCGTGCGTCGCCGCCCATATTCGGTGGTGCTGTTCGATGAGGTTGAGAAGGCCAATCCTGAAGTGTTCGACGTGCTGTTGCAGGTGCTCGACGACGGCCGCTTGACCGACGGGCAGGGCCGAACCGTGGACTTCAAGAACACGATTCTGATCATGACCTCCAACCTTGGCTCGCAGTTCCTGGTGAACACCGAACTGGATGACGAAGCCAAGAAGAAGGCCGTGATGGACGCCGTGCATATGCAGTTCAAGCCGGAATTCATCAACCGCTTGGATGAACTGGTTATGTTCCACCCGCTTACGCGCGAAGAGCTCGGCGGCATCGTGGACATTCAGGTGGCGCAGGTTTCGGCCCGCTTGGCGGATCGCCGCATCAAGCTGGATGTTACCGATTCGGCGCGCGATTGGCTCGCCAACACCGGTTACGATCCGGCGTATGGCGCTCGCCCGCTTCGTCGTTTGGTGCAAACCGAAGTCGGAGACCAGTTGGCGCGCATGCTGCTGGCTGGCGAAGTGCACGACGGCGACACCGTGCTTGTGGACCAGACTGGCGGCGACCATTTGGAGCTTTCCTCGTGGGCGCCGGGGCAGATCGACGACGATTTTTCGGCGGAAGCTAAGTGATATTCGGAGTCAGTCGGCTGATCGGTTTGGCCTGACTGACTGTCGATTGGCCGAGTCGCGAAAACGGTCTAACCGTTGACGGTGGGCGGACTGCGCACATGCGGGTCCGCCCATTTTTCGTGCGATTGCGCGATTTTCTTTTGCGAAAACCGTTTTACCGTGACGGTTGGCGGTCATATGCCTGCAAAACCAAGCCTGCGACCGTCAAAACCGTCGCACCGATCAACACGGCAATCGCAAGCTTCGGCTGAAGCCCGAAAATCAGCCACAAAGTGAACGTCCACACCGCGATGACCATCGTCATGGTTGCGGTAATCTGCATTACCCGTGTGCGAATCTCATATGTGATGTTGGCCTGGATAAGCGTATCCATGCTTTGCTGTGTTTCTTGTGTTTCTTGCGATTGCGCGGTCGGAATATCGCCTTCCGATGCTTTCTTTGCCATGGGAGGTTGCTCGATCAGCGAAATCGCAAGTGACAGCACGGCGACCATGCTTGCGAAAGCGAAATATTGATTGCGTGACCCTGCGGGGATAATCCATGACACCACGCACGCCAGCAGGCTGTAGACGTACACGACGGTCATGGCGAGCGATAGCAGCGAATCCGCGTTGGGCATGCGGTTTTTCAGGGCGGCGGTACCGCGGTTGTGCATCGGCGCGGCGCAATAGAACATGACCGGAGTGGCGATGATGGCGTGCAGCCATGGATTGGTCAGCCAGTGGGGAAGTGTGATGCCGCCGAATGTCAGCATGGTTACGGTGAATGTGGGAATGATCAGTATGGTTGCGATGGCGAGACGCTTGGCGATGTCGCTTCGGTGTGTTTCGCCGGCTTCCTCGTCTGGATTTTCGGTGTGATTCTCGGCGGGCTTTTCATCGGTGATGCGCTGGCGGGAGGGGGCTATGCCATCGTTTTCGCTTAGGAATAGCCTGAGGATGGCCCAAGTGGCCACGGCCGCCGCAACAATCGCCGCCACCGTCATAAACAAATCGAATCCCATGCGTTTCCGAACCCCCGGATTGCCTCTTGAATGCCTCTCGAATATTCAGCGTGCTCGCGTTGCCGCATGTTCGTGAGCATGCTTTCGGCTCCAAGCATAATGCAGCTGGGCATGGATGTCTTGCGAACTTTGATCTTCCAAGATGTCTTGGTCATGCTGTTATATAGAACATATGTTCGACAATCCTGTGTTTGTGGTGATTCTTCTGGTGGTTGTGGCCGCGCTTGGAGCCGCGGCCGGCTTTTTTGCGGGCCGTTCCAAAGGGCAGGAAATGGCCCGTGATGCGAAAACCGCTGATCTTAACGAGGCGAAAGCGCAGATCGAAGCTGATCGGCAGGAAATCAGCGAATTGTCCACGGCGGTGACCCAATACCGCACGCAGGCGGAAGGGTTGGCCCAACAGTTGACCTATCTCAAATCGCAGCTCGCGCAGGCCCAACGGGCCGAACAGGAACGTGTGGAGCGGGAGCGTGAGCGTGCCGCGGCCGAAGCGGAACGCAAGCAGGCCGAAAACGAGCGAAAACTGCAGGAGCAGAGCAAGGTATTGTCCGCGCTCGCGCCCGTGCAAAAGAATCTTGATGCCCTACAGCAGAAGGTTTCGCAAATCGAAGAGGGTCGCAAGCGAGAAATGGGTGCGCTTGGCGAGCAGCTCAAGGGTCTTGGCGAGCAGCAGGCCCGTCTTGACCGCGAGACCAACGCCCTGTCGTCCGCATTGCGCAACAACAAGGTACGCGGCGCGTGGGGTGAGGCGCAGTTGAGGAATATCGTGGAATCCGCCGGGCTGCTGGAACATGTGGATTTCGATACGCAGGTGGTTGTCACTGATGCGGACGGTCGCACGCAGCGTCCGGATATGATCATCCACATGCCGGGCGGCAAAACCATTCCGATCGATGCGAAGGCCCCATATGCCGACTATCAGAAAGCGTGTGAAATTCCCGATACCGCCACGCCTGAGGAGTTGGCACGAAAGTCGGAATTGCTGCATGCGCATGCCAAGGCGGTGCGCGAGCATGTGAAAACTTTGGGCGACAAGGCCTATTGGAATGCGTTCGCCGACGCGCCGGACTTCGTGATCGCCTTCATTCCCAACGAATCCTTGCTGCAGGCGGCTTTGGAAACCGATCCGACGCTGATGGACGACGCGTTTGCGCGCAAGGTTGCTTTGACTTCGCCGATTACCTTATGGGCGGTGCTGAAGTCCGTGGCGTACGCATGGCAGCAGCAAAGCCTGACCGATGACGCAAAAATGCTGTTCGACCTGTCTCGCGAATTGTATGAACGGTTCGCCGTGCTCGGGGACCGTGCCACCAAGCTGGGATCCGCCATCACCAAAACGGTCGGTGCCTACAATGCGTTCGCCTCGTCACTGGAATCGCGCGTGCTGGTCACCGCACGCAAGCTGCAGCGCGTCGACCAGAGCAGAATTATCGAACCCGTGAACATGATCGCGCCCGAAAAGGCCGATGTCCGCGAACTCACCGCTCCCGAAACCAGTGCATAGTAACCTTTGCCTGATACGTGTCGGTATGAGGTAAGGTTTGACGAGCCGAAAGGATAGGCTAGGAGCATGACCGAAGAGAAGACTTTCCGTAAGACCAAGTCGGTTGCTGTGACTGCCGATGCTCCCGCGCATAGCGACATTGATTTCGCCATGCTTGAGCCGCGTGACCAGCTGAAGTCGCTGTTGCAGGTTGAAATGGCCGACAAGCCATTCTCGGAGCTTTCCTCCGTGCTGTTCGACCATCGTGGCGCTTCGATCGTTGGGCATATCCTGTTGGACACGTTGGAAGAGGCCGGTTATTCCGTGGACGATTTTGACGCGGTGGGTGCGTTGACCGCGGCCGCGGTTCCGCTGGTGTCTGCCATGATTCAGGCGGCCGCTTCGCGTGGGGAGAACCTTGACGGTTTTGTGATGGATTTCGTGTATCCGTCCATCAAGGGGCCTTCGATCACGGGCAAGCGCGTGATTTTGCTGGATTCTTGGTTGTCTGAAAAGTCGTATGTGCAGACGTCCTCGTTGGTTACGTTGCGCAATGGCAACGAGCTGAGCCTTGACTTCTCCGTGGTGAAAAACGAGGGCGCTAAAGTGCTTGCCGTCGCATCGCTGATTGGTGGCGTCGATATGGCGTCGCCTTCTATCAAGGTCATCAATCCGGTTGACGGAAGCGAATCCGATCTGCCGTTTGTGGAAGTATTCAAGGAATCGGAACTTCACTAAGTGTCGCAATACTAAGTATCGAAGTATCGCGGCTTTTCGGTTGTATTTGGTGGTTCGATGGCGCTAAATATCGTGTTTCACGGAATGTTTCACGACTTTGCGTCTGGTTGAATCGATTAATGAGTTGTGAGGAGGAATCGCGTGCATCAGCCTAATCCCATCGATATTGCAGCGAAAGCATCCGGAGAGCCGGTTTTTCGTGAAGTGGGCGTAGGGCCGTGGGCTGAAACGCATCTTGGCGAGCCCCGTCCGGATGATCCGCAATCGCCGAATTATGACCGTCGATTCGATTCGTCTCTGCTTGACGAAGGTGATCGCCGCAACGTGCTCGACCGGTATCGTTACTGGACGGTTTCGGCCATCAAAGACGATCTTGATGCTCATGGTCGCCATGATTTTGAGGTTGCCGTAGAAAACTGGACGCATGATTTCAATATCGGATCGATGGTGCGCACTGCCAACGCATTTCAGGCAAAACGCGTGCATATCGTCGGTCCGCATAAGTGGAATCGCAAAGGCGCGTTGATGACGGAACTGTATCAGCATGTCGAAAACCACCCTTCCATAACCGAACTGGTTGAATGTTGGAAACTGCGCATTGCCGGAGAAATCGCAGCGGCGCAATCGCAAGCCTCCGCAATCGCATTACATGTGCACGAAAATGCGGAAAGTGGGCACGGTGCCGGTACGAACGATGCCGTTTCGCTGAATGAAGGCCGTGTTACTGAGTGTGCTCCATCTGGCATGTCAATGGATGTTCCAGCCGCAAGTGGGGCTGAAAATGGGAACAAGCTGGCCTATATGACGGAGCTGGCGGCGATCGATCAGCGCATTGCTGAGTTGAAGGCTGCGCGGGTGATTGCGCTTGACATCATTCCGGGTGCGGTGCCGATGGAAACGTATTGCTTCCCGAAGCGATGCCTTATGCTGTTTGGCGCGGAAGGCCCGGGACTGTCCGAAAAGGCGCTTGAGCTGGCGGATGACGTGGTCTACATTTCCCAATTCGGTTCGGTGCGTTCCATTAACGCCGGAGCTGCCGCTGCGGTTTCCATGCATGCTTGGATTGCCCAGCACGCCGCACCCCAGTCCTGACCGGCTCCTATCGCTCCAATTCCTCCAGTCACTGGAGGAATCTTCGCCGGTGGCGAGGCTGTTGCGGCTGGAGCGTGAGGCTGGGGCGATGGGCGAAATGGGCGGGGCGCTCGTCACACAGACGCGTTAATGTTAGGGACATGCCTACTTTCACCAAAGAAGAAATTGTGCATCTGGGCGATTTGGCCCGAATTGCACTCACTGACGAGGAGATTGCCCGTCTGCAGGGCGATCTGAACGTCATCGCAGAATCCATCAACAAGGTCCAGGAAGTCGCCACCGATGATGTGGAGCCGACCGCAAACCCGATTCCGCTGGAAGCCTACCTGCGCCCGGATGTGCCGGAAACCCCGCTGACTCAGGAAGAGGCAACCGCGGGCGCCCCGGTTTCCGAAGCCGGCATGTTTGTGGCACCGCGCATTCTGGGGGAGGAGTGACATGAGCGAACTCGTCAAGCTTTCCGCCGCTGAGATGGCGGCCAAGATCAAGTCCAAGGAAGTCTCCAGCCGCGAGCTGGTCGAAGCACACCTCGAAGTCATTGAGGCTGCTGAGCCGAGCATCAAGGCCTTCCTGAAGGTGTCTGGCGAACAGGCCCTCGAACAGGCCGATGCCTTCGACTCCAAGTCCGATGAGGAAAAGTCCGTACTGCCGGAACTCGCCGGCGTGCCAATCGCCATCAAGGATATGATCGTCACCAAGGGCATCGAAACCACCGCCGCATCCAAGATCCTCGAAGGCTGGGTGCCGCCGTACGACGCCACCGTCATCGAGAAGCTCAAGGCCGCGGGCATGCCGCTGTTGGGCAAGACCAACCTTGATGAATTCGCGCAAGGCTCCTCCACCGAGCACTCCGCTTACCAAACCACCCATAATCCGTGGGATACCGAGCGCGTGCCGGGCGGTTCCGGCGGCGGTTCCGCAGCCGCAGTGGCCGCATTCGAAGCTCCGCTCGCCCTGGGTACCGACACCGGCGGCTCCATCCGCCAGCCGGGCTCGCTGACCGGTACCGTCGGCGTCAAGCCAACCTACGGTGGCGTCTCCCGTTTCGGTGCGATTGCCATGGCCTCCTCGCTCGACCAGATCGGTCCGTGCTCCCGCACCGTGCTCGACGCGGCCCTGCTCCAGGAAGTGATCGGCGGCCATGACAAGCGTGATTCCACGTCCATTCCGGAAGGCCCGCGCCCGATGGTGGCGGCCGCCCGCGAAGGCATGAAGCGTGATCTGAAGGGCCTCAAGGTCGGTCTGATCAAGGAGCTCGGCGGCGAAGGCTTCCAGCCGGGCGTTATGGCACGTTTCAACGAAGGCGTCAAGAAGCTCGAGGAAATGGGTGCTGAGATCACCGAGGTGTCTCTGCCTCACCTGCCGTACTCCCTCGGTGCGTACTACATCATCATGCCGTCCGAGGTCAGCTCCAACCTGGCCCGTTACGATGGCATGCGTTACGGTTTGCGCGTCATGCCGCCGGCGGGCGTCCCTCAGACCGCCGCCAACATGATGGCCTACACTCGTGAAGCCGGCTTCGGCGACGAGGTCAAGCGTCGTATCATCCTCGGTACGTACGCCCTGTCTGCCGGGTATTACGATGCATGGTACGGTTCCGCGCAGAAGGTGCGCACCCTGATCATCGATGACTTCAAGAAGGCTTTCGACAAGGTTGACGTGCTTGTTGGTCCGACCAGCCCGGTCACCGCATTCAAGTTCGGTGAGAAGACTGAGGATCCGATGGCTATGTATGCCATCGATATCACCACCATTCCGGCCAACCTTGCCGGCGTTCCGGCTATGAGCATTCCTGCTGGTCTGAGCGACGACGGTTTGCCGGTCGGCTTCCAGTTCCTCGCTCCGCAGCAGCGCGACGAGGCCATGTACAAGCCTGCCGCAGCTCTTGAGGCGGCTCTCGAGGAGGACTGGAACGGCCCGATCTGGCAGTCCCTGAAAACCCCGTGGCTTGACGGCTTGAACAAGTAAGAAGCATCGGAGGAAAGAAAACAAAATGGCTGAAAAGTTGATGAAGTACGCCGATGCCGTCAAGAAGTTCGATCCGGTCATCGGTCTGGAAACCCATGTTGAGCTGAGCACCACCACGAAGCTGTTCTGCCCGGCCGAAGTCTCGTTCGGCGGCGATCCGAACAGCCAGCTCACCCCGGTGAGTCTTGGTTTGCCGGGCTCTCTGCCGGTGGTTAACAAGACCGCTGTCGATTATGCGATCAAGCTGGGTCTTGCCCTGCATTGCGAAATCGCTGAATGGAGCCAGTTCGCACGTAAGAACTACTTCTACCCGGATATGCCGCGCGATTACCAGATCTCGCAGTACGACAAGCCGACCAACGGCAACGGCTATCTTGATGTGGAACTTGAAGACGGCACTGTGTTCCGCGTGCCGATCGAACGCGCCCACATCGAAGATGACGCCGGTAAGAACACCCACGTCGGTGGTGCTGACGGCCGTATCGAAGGCGCCGATCACTCCCTGGTCGACTACAACCGTGCAGGCGTGCCGCTGATCGAAATCGTAACCAAGCCGATCGAAGGCGCCGGAGACCGTGCCCCCGAAATCGCAGGTGCATATATGCGCGCCATCCGCGACATCGTGCGTGCTCTGAACATCTCCCACGCCCGTATGGAACAGGGCAACATGCGCGCCGATGTGAACGTGTCGCTGCGCAACAGCCCGTCCGATCCGTTCGGCACCCGTTCCGAAA
>ERZ1032269.195-NODE-195-length-13048-cov-11.399754_pt1 | contig 13048 bp, 10 predicted proteins | sample MGYA00517878_ERZ1032269 | MGnify/ENA primary metagenome ERZ1032269 (study PRJEB33719, sample SAMN04261352) | wastewater metagenome | biome: periurban shantytown; feature: human; material: feces | host: Homo sapiens | place: Peru: Lima | collected 2012-01-15 ...
GAGTAACACCATCCTACGGTGGGTTGTTATTTTGTTTCCGGGTATTAAGGCAGTCCAAGAGGGGCGGCTTTTAGAGAGTAGCCCCTCCACATCTTTTCTATCACAGGAGGTATCACGAGTGAAAAAACATGACCTGACCAAGACACATCTCCACAGGGCAAGCCCCGGCATGGCACTATATGCGGCCTTCGCGGGCGTGACCATGGCCGCAATGCTTTGCCAGCCTGTCTTTGCCGCCACCGTCTGGGAGAAGGCCAATGAGATCATGAAGGATGTCTATAACCAGATTCTTCTTATCTCCACCATTGCCGCCATTGTCACCGCGTCGGTGGCACTGCTGATGATGAACTTCTCCCGCAGCGGCCGCACTGTGGACGAGAGCCGCGCATGGCTCAAGCGTATCATCATCACATGGGCGATCCTTAACGGTCTGGGCTTCATCATGTCCTATGTGACGCCCTTCTTCGCAGATGGCAGATGGAACGGATAACGCCACGCTGCCCGACTGAGAAAGGAGAGGTGCTATGGGCATATTAGATGGCATTGTAGAATGGATCGCGGAACAGGTCATGTACGGTCTTGACCTTATCAACACCTCTGTGCTGGGGGCTCTGGGCTGCGACATGACCACCTTCCTGCGCTACTTCCCTGCCGCGGAGACGATGTACAACATCTTCGTGGCACTGGCTATCGGCATGATCCTGCTGAACCTGATCTGGCAGCTATTCAAGAACTACGGCCTTATAGCAGGCGTAGAGGCAGAAGACCCGGTAAAACTGACAATCCGCTCCGTGCTGTTTATCCTGCTGGCCTATTTCGCAGATGAAATCGTGGAGCTGATACTGAAAATCGGCGGGACACCCTACGCGTGGATCATGTCGTCTGAGCTGCCCACACTGAACTTTGCCGACTTCAATTCGGTCATACTTACCATCCTTGGGGTCTGCGCCAACGGCGCAGTGGCTCTAATCGCCCTGATCCTCGTCCTCATATTGGCGTGGAACTATATCAAGCTGCTATTTGAGGCGGCGGAGCGTTATGTGCTCCTGGGCGTTCTGGTATTCACGGCGCCGGTGGCTTTTGCTACGGGCGCGGCGCAGGCCACCTCCAACATCTTCAAGGCGTGGTGCCGGATGTTCGGCGGCCAGATATTTCTGCTGCTGATGAACGCATGGTGCCTACGCCTGTTCATCACCATGGTGGGAACCTTCCTGGCAAACCCTTTATCCCTATAGGAGACGATCATGAATCAAAGAAAGAAATACATCACAGGGATCGTGTTGTCCGTACTGGTTATATGTGCACTCACAATCCCTGCCTTTGCTCTGACGGAATCGGATGTGCAGTCTCAGGTCTCAGCCTCCGGTAAAGAAGGCGTGGCCGGAAACCTGTTCATCTGGTTTCTGTGCGCAGTGGCATTTTTGAAGATCTCACAGAAGATCGACAGCTTCATGCAGGGCCTTGGCATCAATGTGGGTCATACAGGCGGCTCTATGCTGGCAGAAGCGATGCTGGCCGCAAGGAGTATTGCCGTCACCCGTGGTGTTGCTGGCCGCGGTCGAGGCGGCAATGCAGGCCGTAGCGGAAGCACCGGTGGCAGCGGCGGCAGCGGCGGTGACAGCAACACCTTCCTGCAAGGCGGTCTGGCCGGTGTCGTCAACCGCAGCTTCTATAACGGTGCATACAAAAGCGCCACCGGCACAGGCAGCGGCGGCGTTGGCGGCATGGCGTTCCGGGCCTCTATGACCAAGGGCGGCGATGTTGCCAACAATGTGATCAGCCGTATCGCTACCGGCAGGTCGGGTGCGGGCGATGTCATGTCCGGCAATATGGCAGCGGATGCCCTCATGTCCTATATGGGCTACACGGCACTGGGCGAAGGTGCGGCGGATATTCCCTCCTTCTCCAATGTGAAGATTGGTGGAGGACATATCACCGGTACGGAAACCTCTGAGGAAGAACCTGCGGGTCGCTCCTTTGCCATGTACAGCACCGAGCAGTATATGGAGCCCAAGCGGGAATACACTACTGTTACCACCGTGGATGGTACTAAGTGGTATAAGCAGTACGCGCAGGACGTGGTGGAGAAAACGCCTTATCAGAATCCGGATGGCGGCATTTCCTACCGCGAGAGCCTGATCCGGCGTCTGCCTGACCCGCCGCGCAGAAAGGACAAGGTCTGATATGGCCCAGCAAGAAAGAAGCGGCCTGAATGAAGCCGCTGAGATAAGCGCGCACGCTGCCGGCGCTGTGCGTGGTGCCATCAAAACCGGAAAAGCGGTAAGCGGTGCGGCAAAAGGCGCCGCTGCCGCAGGCCCTTACGGTGCGGCAGCAGCGGCACTCTGGACACATCGCAAGGTAGTCGTTGCCATCATTGCCGGATTGCTGGCGATCCCCATCCTGTTCATCATGCTGCTGCCCTCTCTAATCTTCGGCGGGTTGACCAAGGCAGGGGTTGAAGGAAGTCCAGACACACCGATTCTTAACGACAACGCCGCCATTGTGGAGAACATCAATCAGATCTCGCAGGCAATCAGCGACTTGCTGGAGGAAGGGCAGGAGGATGTTCGCACCCGGGTTGACGCGGATTTTACCGCTTCCGGCGCTGACCAGAAGGAGATCATCAATCCATACGAAAGCTCCCCGACCTACAATGCCAACCGCTTCATTGCCATGTACTGTGCCGCCAAAAATCAGGACTACACATCTATCTCCCTCAAGGATATGGAGGACGTAATCCGTAAGGCCAAGGACGCCCTCTATACCTTCACGAGCACGGAGGAGTCTCGCACGACTACGGTAACGGAAACGAATACAGATCCCAAAACCGGTAAGGTCACGGTGACGGAAACGGAAGTCACGGAGATATGGAAGATCTATACTATCGTCTACAACGGAGAAGCCTATTTTGAGGATAAGATATTCGCCTTGTCAGATGAACAAAAGGAACTGGCGGAGAACTACGCCCAGAACCTGAGCGTATTCCTGGGCGATGGCATGATGCAGGGCCTGCTCCCTGCCGAGTCTGCCGACCTCGTATCTCTGGGCGATATTCGTTTCTCAGATGGCGCGACGCAGGTGGTCTACTATAATCAGTTGGACAAGCGATATGCAAGCAAGCCCTATGGCACCGACGACATCGGCACCTACGGCTGCGGGCCCACCTGTATGGCAATGGTGGTATCGTCCCTGACCAATGAGACGGTCGATCCCGTTGAGATGGCACGTTGGGCCTATGAAAACGGCTACTGGTGCAGCAAAAGCGGTTCCTACCATTCGCTGATCCCCGGTGCTGCCAAAGCGTGGGGGCTTCCGGTACAGGGCTGCGGGAAAACAGAAGGGCAGCGCATTGTGGATGCGCTCTCTCAAGGCAAGCTGGTGGTGGCAATCATGCTGAAAGGTCATTTCACCAGCTCAGGACACTTCATCGTGCTGCGCGGTGTGGAGAACGGAAAGATACTGGTGGCCGACCCTGCCAATTATACCCGAAGCCAACAGGCATGGGATCTGGCTATCATCCTGAATGAAGCCAGCGGCCGTGCCGGTGCTGGTGGGCCTTTCTGGATCATAGGGTAGGAAGGAGAACTAAATGTGAGTAAACCAAATGAATATGACACCTATATCATCCCGCCCAATTTTATTGAAGGCGGGACTTTTTTCGGCGGACTGCTGAAGCTCCGCAATACAGCCGAGGCGCTGGTTATCGTGCTGGCTATCGGCATACCGGTGTTCTCGGTGTCCGCCCTGACATTGACTGCTAAAATCATCATTCTGTGCCTGACCGCGCTGCCTCTTGGCATCATCGCGCTGGTTGGCATCAACGGCGAAAGCCTCTCGTCATTTATCTTTCTTGTTCTGAAATATCTCTGCAACCGCCGTATTATTACACGCAATGAAGAGGGACAGGACAAGCGGAAAAAACGCAAGAAGCGAAAAGCTAAGAGCGGTGACGACGCGCCCAAGTACATCAATCCAGTGGCGGAATACCTGCCTGTGGAGAAGATCGAAAACGGCATCATCTACACACGGGATCACCGTTACCTGAAGATCGTTGAGGTCGTGCCCATCAACTTCCTGCTGCGCAGCGCCAGAGAGCAGCGGAACATCATCTACTCATTTATTTCGTTTCTGAAAATCAGCCCGGTCAAAATGCAGATCAAGGTCATTGCCAAGCGTGCCGACCTGAACCGGCACAGAGAGATCGTGCAGCAGGAGATGGCGCAGGAAACCGATGAAAACTGTCGCCTGCTGCAGCAGGACTACCTGACGCTCATTGATCGGATCGGTGCACGGGAAGCCACCTCGCGCCGGTTCTTCATGGTATTTGAATATGAGGCATGGGCAGGCCGGAAACGGGATAACGAGGAAGCGGAGGCCATCGCCTCCCTGCAAACGGCAGCCCGCACCGCAGTCAATTATCTCAAGCAATGCGGCAATGAGGTGCTGATCCCGGAAAACGATGATGAATTTACGGTCGATACCCTCTACCATTTGCTGTGCCGCAACACCACTACATCGCTGCCGGATCGAGTTCGCCGGATCGTTGCCCAGTATCAGGAGAAAGGGCTGGAATCTGAGATCGACGCCATTCCCTGTACGGAGTTTTTCGCCCCTGACAGCATCGACTTTACCAACGGGCGGCATATCTGTATTGACGGACTCTACTACGCCTATCTGCTGGTGCCCTCTACCGGCTATAAGGCGCAGGTGCCGGCCGGCTGGCTGTCTCTCATTGTCAACGCCGGGGATGGCATTGACCTGGATATGTTCATTAGCCGCCAGCCGAAAGCCCGCATGGTGCAGCGGCTTGGGCAGCAGCTCCGTATCAACCGCAGTAAGATCAAGGACGCCAGCGATACCAACACGGACTTTGATGATCTAGACGGTGCCATCCGAAGCGGATACTTTCTGAAAGAAGGGCTGGGAAACAACGAGGACTTCTATTACCTGAACCTCCTCATTACAGTGACAGCCCCCACAGTGGACGAACTGGAATGGAAGGTCAACGAGATGAAGAAGCTGCTCATGTCCCGCGATATGGACGTGTGCAGCTGCGCCTTTCATGAGGAGCAGGCGTTTCTCTCCTCGCTGCCGCTGGTCAGCATGGAAAAGCACCTCTATGAACGCTCCAAGCGCAACGCACTGACCACGGGTGTGGCAAGCTGCTACCCCTTCACGTCCTATGAGCTGAGTGATGAAAACGGCATCCTGTTCGGCCTGAACAAGTACAACAACTCTCCGGTCATCATCGACATCTTCGATTCCAAGGTCTATAAGAACGCCAACATTGCCGTGTGCGGCACCAGCGGTGCGGGTAAGACCTTCCTGATCCTGCTGATGGCGCTCCGTATGCGGCGCAAGGGCATACAGGTTTTCATGCTGGCGCCCCTGAAAGGCCACGAGTTCCACCGTGCCTGCGTCAACACAGGCGGCGAGTTTATCAGCATCTCCCCCGCCTCCAAAAGCTGCATCAACGTGCTGGAGATACGTAAGATAGACAAGTCCGTGGAGGAAACGCTGGATGGCCCCGGTATCGAACGCTCTGAGCTGGCAGCAAAAATTCAGCGGCTTCATATCTTCTTTGCCCTGCTGATCCCCGATATGTCCTATGAGGAAAAACAGCTTTTGGACAATGCCCTGATTCGTGCCTACGCACGGAAAGGTATCACCCATGATAACGCCTCTCTCAGTGATCCGGATAACCCCAACGTTTACCGCCAGATGCCTGTGCTGGGCGACCTCTACGACGTTCTGCGGGAGGAAAGCGATACCAAACGCCTTTCCAACATCATCAACCGCTTTGTACACGGCTCGGCCAGCACCTTCAACCAGCAGACCAATGTGAATCTGGACAACAAGTTCACGGTGCTGGACATCTCGGAACTCAGCGGCGATCTGCTGCCTACCGGCATGTTCGTAGCTCTGGATTTCGTGTGGGATAAAGCCAAAGCCAACCGCACGGAGGAAAAGGCCATCTTCATCGACGAATGCTGGCAGCTCATCGGCGGCGGCTCCGGCACCTTCGGCGTCGGCAACCGTCTTGCGGCCGAGATGGTGCTGGAGATCTTCAAGACCATCCGCGCCTATTCCGGCAGCGGCATTTGCGCGACGCAGGATCTGAACGACTTCTTCTCCCTGGACAACGGCAAGTACGGCAAGGGGATTATCAACAACTGCCGCACGAAAGTCATCTTGAACCTGGAGGACGAGGAAGCCCAGCGCGTTCAGCAGGTATTGCATCTCTCCGAAGCGGAGGTCATGGAGATCACCCACTTTGAGCGGGGCAATGGCCTGATCAGCAGCAATAACAACAATATCACGGTGGAAATCAAGGCCAGCCCACTGGAACGCGACCTTATCACCACAGACCGCCGTGAGTTGCTTGACCTGCTGCGCCGCATGAAGCGACCGGAAGCCTAATACGGCGTTTATACGGAGATAACACGCATTACAAAATCAATACGCATATAATACGGAGTTAATACGCATTACGGAGGTGGTGCCGCCTATGAGAAACAGAGAGCAGATCTATGGACAGGAGGCCGCAGGGCTGCTGCGGAACATAACCGTCTATCACTGCATACGCCGTGACCAGCTTCTACGCCTGTATCCGGGCAAGGAGGGCGTCATTGAGAACCTGCTGCGCTATCTGGTCAAGCAGCAGCGGATATTTTATAACACTGACCGGGATTGCTACGGAGATGTCCCTGACTGCCGCGAGGACAGAGAACTGACAGCGGCACTATGGGTGCTGCTGGACTTTATCGAAAAGGTGGAGTATCACAGCCCTGACAATATGCCGGCAAAGCTGGTATTCTTCGCCGATGGCGAGGTATATGAGGTCGTCTATGTAGGCCCGGGTAAGGAAGCGTTGCTGCAGCACGCGCTGGCCGCGGAAGATGATTCCGGGCAACGGCTCGTTATCATTGAGGAAGAAGACCAAATGCAGCACCTGCACATCCCTCATATCGCCGCCTACTGCATGGTGGATGACCAAGGCTGCGTACAGTACTTCAGGAAGGAGGAACCTTGTGGACAGAGCCACCCTCTCGCAGCGGATAGAGAGCATTTTGAATGAGATCACCCGCCTGTCCAACACGCTCTACGCTATGGACAACACGAATATCCAGCGGCATTCAGATAACTATGAAATGCTGTCCACAGAGGCCGCACTGCGGGGTGAGGTCATTGCCTGCCGGCTGCGGCACCTGATCTATGAGACGACCACCATCCGAAAAGCCGAGTATCTGACATCGGCTGGTGTCATGCAGGGCATCTCTGTTATAGAGAAAGATGGCATACTGGAAATCACGCTCCCCTGCCTACTGCCTAAGAAGAGCAAGAAGCATAGCTGCGAGTATCTGACAGACCCCATCTACTACACGCTTAGTAAGTATGCGCAGACACACACGCTGCTCAAGTTCCGGCACTGTGTTGTCTGCTTTTCTCATATCTACAGCCGCGAGCTGTCCCCCAACCGGGTGCGTGACTATGACAATCTGGAGCTCAAGCAGCTTTTGGATGTGATTGCCACCTTCGTTATGGAGGATGATACGGGTCTGCTGTGCGATGCCTATAACACGACGGAGATCGGCGACAGTGACTGTACCCGCGTGTCGGTGATGGATAAGGAGCGTTTTCAGGGCTGGCTTTCGGACCGCGAGAATCGGCTTCGCTCTATATCCGATTTATAGTGTTTTGGCTGTATCAGAAACGGTACACATGACCACGGTACGGCAAAGCCTGTATTTCCGGGCATTTTCACATGACCGGTGCGGGCGAAAAATACCGTGGTCATGGCAGTCTGGGTACTGCACACCAGAAGGAGGTGGTCAGTATGAGTACCCTACCACAGAAAGCTCCCGGTAGCCTATCACAAGCCTATCAGCTATTGGCCCTGGTCGCCCTGTCCGGTGAGCTGCCGGCCAGCCAACTGAGCAGGCTCGCCGGTGGCACCAGCTACAAAGAGAACGTGGTCAAGTCGCTGAAGCGTCAGCGGCTTTTGCTGTCCTACTACAAGAACGGACTGCGTGGATACCGGCTTACCGCCGCGGCGAAAAAGCTGCTGCTGGAGCGTGACCCTGAGCGTTTTTCCTTCTACCTGTCCGGTGCCTGCGCCACCAACCACATCAGGAGCGAGCCGGAGCAGCGGCTTCGACTCCACCGTGTCTCTCAGACATTGATCACCATGCGTAACGCCAACGTTAGTATCTTCCGCGATGAAAAACCCGGCGTATTCCGTCCCGGTGAAACAGCGATTGGTAGCATCTGCACACCTGCCTTCTATTCATCCCGTGAGATCAAGGAGATGGGGACAACCTTTGTTAAAATCCGTGGGGCCCGGTCCGTGGGCGTTTTACTGACACCGCAGCATATCCACGTGGTTTACAACATGGGCAATGCGCTGATGAAATGGAGCTATAAAGCTGAGATGCGGACAAAGGCACTCATGCAGACGGTGCTGTGCCGTGAACGAATGCCGCACCAGTACCACCTGGATGCGGTGCGGGGTCTTCTGCTGGGTGACAGCATGGAACTGGCCTATGAGCTGCTGACTGATCAGGGTGGCAAAAACTATTTTGTTCTGGATGGCAGCTATGAGCGGTTCTGCTTCTTGACCAACGACCATCATGGAGAGGTGCTGCTGCGCCTCCTCTGTGATAAAGAAATAGACAATGACCTGCGCGAGCTGCTGCTCCTTGATCTGGAGCCCCGGCAGCTGAGTGAAACAGTGGAAAATGATGCCATGACGCCGGATGGTGCGCCGGTGTTGTTTGCCTATGACTGTGACCTACCGCGGATCAGGCGGTTCGATACGGCACTGCGGCTTCAGGACCGCTATGGCATCCTGATCTGCTTCGACCATCAGGCCGAAGTGCTGCGCCGCTACTGCGGCGACAGGGTTGTTGTGCAGGCCATTGACTTTGCTGCGTTCGAGAGGAGGTTTTTTCCGTAGAAAAAAAGAAACTGCGAACTCTGCTATTCGCACTCCCGCTATTTCTATCAGGGCTGCTGTTTGGCGGCGGCTATCTATCGCAATTCGCCCGGAACTATCAACAGTGGAAGGACGCGGGCGGAACGCCGGGCGACGGAAGCTCCCCGGCCGCGCCGGTGCTGTCGTTCTCCGCCTGCTGCGAAGCACTGTTCAGTAAGAGCGGGCTCATCGGCGTAGGGCTTTGCCTGTTGCTGCTGGGCCTCCTGATCGTCATGGTGATGCGCATGGGCTATTCCGATGTTGGGGAGTATGACGCGGAGCGCAACCTGACCTATTCCAACAAAGGCACCTACGGAACGGCTGGTTTCATGGAGAAAGCGGAGATGAAGGGCGTCCTTGATCTGGTGTCCGATATCCGCAAACACAGCGGCGTCATACTGGGCAAGCTGGACAATCAGGTGGTGTGTATTCCCGAAAACTCACGGCTTAACGGCAATATCGCCGTGTTCGGCGCCAGCGGCTCCATGAAAACGCGAGCCTACTGCATCAATCGCATTTTGCAAAGCGCGTCCGAGGCCCACAACGGCCACAAGGAGTCACTGATCATCACTGACCCGAAATCGGAGCTTTACGAAAAGACCAGCGAATATCTGCGCAGCAAGGGCTACGTGGTAAAGGTCTTCAACCTGATCCAGCCGGAGAACTCTGATTCATGGAACTGCCTGGCGGAGATTGAGGGTGATGAGCTGATGGCGCAAATCTTCTGCGACATTATCATCAGGAATACCGGCAGCGAAAAGGGCGACCATTTCTGGAACGCTGCCGAGATGAACCTGCTGAAAGCGTTGGTGCTATATGTGGCACTGGGCTATCCATCGGAGAGCCGGAATATCGGCGAGGTCTACAAGCTGTTAGTGCTGAACGCGGAGAAGGAGCTGGACAACCGTTTTTCCATGCTGCCTGCCAGCCATCCTGCCAGAGCACCCTATGCGCTGTTCAGCCAATCCTCAGATACGGTGCGCAGCGGCGTTATCATCGGGCTGGGCAGCCGCTTGCAGGTGTTTCAGAATCGGCCCATCTGCCAGATCACCAGCCATGATGAAATTGACATGGAGCTGCCGGGCAAGCAGCCCTGTGCCTATTTCTGTATCACATCCGATCAGGACAGTACCTTTGATTTTCTCACGTCCCTGTTTCTGTCCTTCGCGTTTATCAAGCTGATCCGTTATGCGGATAAAAACTGTGCCGACCGCAGGCTGCCGATCCCCGTTCATGTGCTGGGCGAAGAGCTGACAGCCTGCGGCGTTATTCCAGACTTGAGCCGGAAGATCAGTGTGATCCGCTCGCGGGGCGTCAGCATGAGCTGCGTGTTTCAGAATCTGGCGGGCTTGCAGAACCGGTATCCCTACAACCAATGGCAGGAGATATTGGGCTGCTGCGACTATCAGCTTGCACTGGGCTGCACCGATGAGCTGACTGCCAAATTCCTCAGTGACCGCACCGGGGAGGTCAGCGTCCATGTCTCCAGCAAGGCCAAGCAGTTGGGTACATGGCGTATCAGCAACTACACGCCGGAGTTCCGCGAAACCAGCGGCGTGGGCAAGCGCAAGCTACTGACTATGGATGAGGTGCTGCGCCTGCCGGTAAATCGCGCGCTGGTTATCGCACGCGGCAACAAGGTGCTGCAGGTAGATAAGTACGACTATACCAATCACTACGAGGCAAAGAAGCTGCGGGACTGCAAGGCCTCTGCCCATATCCCGGAATGGCGTAAAAGCCCTGTGTTTTCGCCCGCACCGAAACAAACAGAGCAGCCTATTAAGTCAAAGAAGGTGCCGAACAGGCGCAGTGAGTTTGTAAAAACCGATAAGGATTCCATCATGTCAACCAAAATGTGAGCTAAGGAGGAAAGTAATATGCCGAGAAAGAAAACAGAAGAACTTGCCGTGATGCCGGAAGCACCGGCACTTCCCGTCGTCCCCGAGGAAGCGGCAGAACAGCCGGTGGCAGAAGAGTGTTTGCCGGAAACCGCAGCCAATCCTGTTGTGGAGGATACTGTACCTACAGAGAGTGTTCTCACTGAGCCTGCGGAAGTGGTGACTGTGCCGGAGGATCCCCAGCCCTCTGAAAAGCCGAAGCGCACTGTCCGCAAACGAACCGCTGCAAAAAAGACGGTAGAGGTGGAGAAGCAGGCTACGCCGCCTACTGAAGATGCTGCCGCCTCTGCTGAACCTGCCCCTGCCGCTGTCCAGCAGAGAGATATTTTGACATTGGATGCCCGGGGCGAAGCGGAAACGCAGGCGCAGATGGAGGACATTATCTGGCACGAGATCCACAATGCCTACCGCACCCGGCGCATGCTCTCCGGTATGCTGAGCGGCATTGAAAGAACGGAGGCGGGGAAAACCATTGCCATTGTGGACTACAAGGGATTCCGCATTGTGATCCCCCTGAAGGAGATGGTGCTGGACTTCCCGGCAGATATGTACGGTGCTGACTATAATGAGATGATCCTCCGACACCAGAAGATCCTCAATAAGATGCTGGGCGCAGAGGTGGATCTTATGGTCAAGGGCATCGACGCCAAAAGCCGAACCGTTGTTGCCAGCCGAAAGGACGCCATGCTGAAGAAGCAGCAGATCTACTATTTCGGTAAGGACAGTGACGGACAGTATCGTATCTATGACGGACGCGTGGTAGAAGCCCGTGTGATCGCCGTGGCGGAGCAGGTCGTCCGGGTCGAAGTGTTTGGTGTGGAGACATCAATTCTGGCTCGCGACCTTTCGTGGGACTGGATCGGCGATGCTCATGACCGCTATGCTGTGGGAGACAAGGCTCTGGTACGCGTGCTGGAGATTGACCGCACAGAGCCGGAGCGTATCAGGATCAAAGCCGACATCAAAAGCGTATCCGGCAACAGCAAGAATGACAATCTCCAGAAATGCCGTATTCAGGGCAAATATGCCGGGAAGGTCACCCATATCCATAAGGGCGTTGTGTATATCCGCCTTAGCAACGGTGCCAATGCCATAGCGCATTCCTGTTATGATCGGCGCAGACCCGGACGAAAGGATGATGTCAGCTTTGCCGTTACCCATCTGGATGAGGAACACGGCGTTGCGCTGGGGATCATCACCAGAATTATCAAGCAGCATGTCTGATCTGACACGGTATCGGCAGGGTATGGCAATGGATTGGCACTGTTTTGCGATTTCACCGTAAATCACCATGTGCTATACTTGGTACAGTCAAAATTGTAAAGACCGCCGGGTGGTAACTCGGCGGTCTTTCGCATACAGGAAGAGGGTGTTTTATATGTGGTAGGCAGAGCAGCGTTTCGCGCCCGAGCGGCAAATGCGATCGCCGCAAAACCCAAACAACAGTACATAGTGTTGAAAAAGGCGAGGCTCCAGTCGTAAATATCTTCAAAGCACATTGAACAGTGCTGCGATATTTACGTAAAGGAGAGAACGCCCATGAGGAGAAAAAGAATGCGTTTAGTTTCACTTATTTTGAGTGCCGTGTGTCTGTTAGGCTGCGCAGTCCAGCCGGCACCGGTCTCGGATTCGTCTGAGTCCAACACCAAGGTCTCTGCCTATGCAGCAAGTCAGGCCGAGCAGAACGAAGAGGAGCGCACGGTGGCCGAATCTCTGCTGCCGCAAACAGGAGATGGAGGCGATACATCCGGGAGCAGCGTCGCTCCTGAGCGGGCGGGTGCGGAGAATACGGATAACGCCGCAGAAAAACAGCCTGCACCCGCTGAAACGGCACCGCCCGCTGCACCGAAAGAGCCGGCAACACCCGCGCCTGTGCCGGAGGATAAACCTGCTCCCACACCCACACCGGCACCTACACAGAAACCGGCAGAGAAACAGGAGGAAGAGCCTGCGCCTACGCCTACGCCCGAACCTGCGCCCACGCCGAAGCCTGCCGCCAGCGGGAACATCTACTCCATCGCGGAAGCTATCCGAGCGGGCAACGAGTACGCAAGAGCGCAATACGGTGTGACCATCGACACCAGCATGACCGCGGCCAATTCCAGCTTCTTCCCCGGCACGGCGGACAGCGTGGCATGGCTGGCGGAGAACGGCGGGCAGGCGGCACTGACCGCCG
>ERZ1032269.202-NODE-202-length-12861-cov-7.534125_pt1 | contig 12861 bp, 8 predicted proteins | sample MGYA00517878_ERZ1032269 | MGnify/ENA primary metagenome ERZ1032269 (study PRJEB33719, sample SAMN04261352) | wastewater metagenome | biome: periurban shantytown; feature: human; material: feces | host: Homo sapiens | place: Peru: Lima | collected 2012-01-15 ...
GGATCTGCCTGCTCTGCTTCACGCGCGCACGCTCTATCAACAAGGTGATGCCTATGCCAATGAACTCGCTCAGCTTGGTGAAGCCATACACCAGCGCCTGCAAAGCAGCAAAACTGTCGCCAACGCTCAGACCGTCAACGCCTGGCTGCAGCAAATTTCCCAGATTCACAGCACCGTCATTCCACTGGCCAAGCAGTTCAGTGCTGTACTTGGCGATCTCTTCCGGGGGCTCAGCCATCGCTTGCTGCTGATCAATCTGGCAACTGCCTTGGTGCTTAGCCTGCTGTACCTGCTATCCGTGCAGCGTGCCATCAATGAAAGCCACAAGGCTCACAGCACGCTGGAGGCCGAACGGCAACGCAGCAGCATTACGCTGGCGGCGCTGGCTGACGGTGTACTCACCTTGGATGCCAAGCAGCGCATCCGTTATGCCAACCCCGCAGCTTCCCGTCTGCTGGACACACCTGTTGGGCATCTTCTGGGGCATCCTGTGGCTGAAATCATCCCCTTTGCCCCCAGCCTCATTGCGCAGCATGAGCAAGCCTCACCTGTACAGGGCCGCTCCAAGGCTGAAGAAGACCAGATTCACTGGATCGAGCGAGAGAACCGCGACAAGGTCGCCGTACGCATATCCACCACCTCTGTAGAAGATGCGCAGCAACGCACCGGCACGGTCATGGTGCTGCACGATGTCTCACAGGAACAGGCATACATGCAGATGCTGGCCTGGCAGCAGAGCCACGACATGCTGACGGGTCTGGACAATCGCGCAGCCTTTGAAAAATACCTGCAGCAAACGCTGGGCAAGCACCATTGCACGCTGCTGCACCTTAATCTGGACCACTTCAAGATCATCAATGCCAGCTACGGGCATGCTGCTGGCGATGAAATCCTGCGCGAAGTCTGTCAGCAGCTGCGCATTGCCGTGCGTGAAAGCGATGTACTGGCCCGCATTGGTGGTGACGAATTTGCAGTGATGCTCAACCACTGCCAGCCCCATGCAGCCATGCAGACGGCAGAGCGGCTGCGCATGCTCATTCATAACCTGCACGTACCGTGGCGCCAGCACAATCTGCACACAGGTGTCAGCATTGGTGTGGTCCACATCCATCCACAGCGCCCTACGGATGCACAAACCCTGCTGCGCATGGCCGAGAGTGCCTGCAAGCATGCCAAAGAAAGCGGACGCAATCGCATCTCTGTCTACAACCCATTCAACCGTGTGTTCCAGCGTTACCAGGGGGACATGGAATGGGTACAGCGGCTGCGCTTCAGCCTTGAGCATGACAAGTTCACGCTCATGGCACAGACCGTCTACCCTCTGCAGCCATCGGTTACCGGCATGCATGGTGCACACTTTGAAATACTGCTGCGCCTGCAAGATGGCCCGGACAAGCTCATTCTTCCGAACGAGTTCATCCCGATTGCCGAGCGCTACGATCTCATGCCACAGATCGACCGCTGGGTGGTCCGCAACTCGCTCATACTGCTCAAGCAGCGCCTGGCGGAAGGTGCAGATATCTGCACCTGTTCCATCAACCTGTCTGGTTCAGGCCTGAGTGATAGCGAACTGCTGGAATTTATCCGCCAGAACATTCAGGAACATGGCATTGCTGCCGACAAGCTGTGTTTTGAAATCACGGAGACCACGGCCATTGCCAGCATGGACCTTGCCATTGCCATGATTGAAGAGCTGCGCAAGCTCGGCTGCCGCTTTTCACTGGATGATTTCGGCTCCGGCATGGCCAGCTTCAAATACCTGCAGCAACTGCCAGTGGACTACCTCAAGATCGATGGCAGCTTTGTCAAGGACATGCTGCAAAACCCATGCAACCGCGCCATGGTCGACTCCATCAACCATATCGGCCATGTCATGGGCAAGAAGACGATTGCCGAGTTTGTGGCCGATGACGCCACATTCAAGGCACTGCAGGATATGGGCGTGGACTATGCACAGGGCTACCACATTGCACGCCCGTGCCTTTTGATGCGGCTTACTTCAGAAAACCACCGCGCGTCCAGACAGACAGCGCGGTGGATCAGTAACTCAGCAAGTCGTTCGCTTCAGCGCTTGGGCTTGGCTTTGCCAAAAGGCTTGCTGCGTGCATTCACGCCTGCACGTGGAGGCAAGCCCGTGTGCTGGGTCAGCATCTGGCCAGCCTTGGGCTGGTTGCGTGCAAAGCGCACATCTTCCTTGGGCTCACGCGCAGCGATCTCATCGACCTTGCGGGGGCGCAGCGCCACAACCTTGCCATCCTTGTTGGTGGTGTAGCCCAGCCCGACCTTGCCTGACTTGGCTGGCGTGCTGTTTTTCTTGCGCGCGTTCTGGTAGCTGCCATCGGTGAGCGGCTGGAAGGTGGGGATCAGGTGGTTCTTGCTATTGCCAATCAGATCCGCACGGCCCATGGCCTTGAGCGCTTCACGCAGCAGTGGCCAGTTGTTGGGGTCGTGGTAACGCAGGAAGGCCTTGTGCAGACGGCGGCGCTTTTCACCACGCACGATGTCCACGCGTTCTTCATCCTCATCACGCATCTCACGGCGCACCTTGGTCAAGGTGTTGCGGCCTGAGTGGTACATGGCCGTCGCTGTGGCCATGGGGCTGGGGTAGAAGGTCTGCACCTGGTCTGCGCGGAAGCCGTTCTTCTTGAGCCAGATGGCCAAGTTCATCATGTCCTCATCGCTGGTGCCGGGGTGGGCTGCGATGAAGTATGGAATCAGGAACTGCTTCTTGCCGGCCTCTTCGCTGTACTTTTCAAACATCTGTTTGAACTTGTCATAGCTGCCGATGCCAGGCTTCATCATCTTGGACAACGGTCCCTGCTCGGTGTGCTCGGGCGCAATCTTCAGATAGCCACCCACGTGGTGCTGCACCAGCTCCTTCACGTACTCGGGCGACTTCACGGCCAGGTCGTAGCGCAGACCGGAGCCAATCAGAATTTTCTTGATGCCAGGCAGCTTGCGCGCACGGCGGTAAATATTGATCAGCGGGCCATGGTCGGTATGCAGGTTCTGGCAGATGCCGGGGAACACACAGCTGGGCTTGCGGCAGTGCTTTTCAATCTCAGGGCTGGAGCAGCCCAGGCGATACATATTGGCCGTAGGGCCACCCAGGTCCGAAATCGTGCCGGTAAAGCCCTTGACCTTGTCGCGAATGTCCTCGATCTCCTGAATGATGGAGTCTTCCGAGCGGCTCTGGATGATGCGGCCTTCGTGCTCGGTGATGGAGCAGAAGGTGCAGCCACCAAAGCAGCCACGCATGATGTTCACCGAGGTGCGAATCATCTCCCATGCAGGAATCTTGGTCTCGCCTTCGTGGCTGCCGTTTTCATCCGCGTAGCTGGGGTGCGGGCCGCGCGCGTAAGGCAGGCCAAACACATCGTCCATCTCAGCCGTAGTCAGCGGAATGGGAGGCGGGTTCAGCCACACATCACGCGCAGCCGTGCCCTCGCCATGCGCCTGCACCAGCGCACGGGCATTGCCGGGGTTGGTTTCCAGGTGCAGCACACGGTTGGCGTGGGCATACAGAATGGGGTCGCTCTTGACCTGCTCATAGCTGGGCAGGCGCAGCACCGTCTTTTCGCGGGGAGGCAGCTTGCGGCCGCTCTTGCCACGATTGGCCAGCGCATCGAACTGCACGGCCTGCACAGCAGGCATAGCTGGCACATTGGGGGCTGTACCGCAGGCGGTGCCGGGTGTCGCAGCTTGGGCACCGTCTTCCTTGGAACAGGACTGTCCCTGGGCTGCGGCCTGCTCGCTGGTGGTCAGATAGGGATTGATGAGCGCATCGATAGGGCCGGGTTCATCGACTTCGCTGGAGTCCACCTCGTACCAGCCCTCTTCCGACTTGCGGCGCACAAAGGCGGTACCGCGCACATCGGTGATGCTCTCCACTGGCTCACGGCGCGCAATGCGGTGTGCCACTTCAACCAGTGCACGCTCTGCGTTGCCGTAGAGCAGGATGTCGCACTTGCTGTCCACCACGATGGAGCGACGCACCTTGTCGCTCCAGTAGTCGTAGTGCGCAATACGGCGCAGCGAACCTTCGATGCCGCCCAGCACGATCGGCACATCGTTGTAGGCCTCGCGGCAGCGCTGGCTGTAGACAATGGCGGCGCGGTCGGGGCGCTTGCCGCCCACATCGCCAGGGGTGTAAGCATCGTCGGAGCGGATTTTGCGATCGGCCGTATAGCGGTTGATCATGGAGTCCATATTGCCCGCCGTCACGCCCCAGAACAGATTGGGTTTGCCCAGCACCTTGAAGGCCTCGGCACTCTGCCAGTCAGGCTGGGCGATGATGCCCACGCGAAAGCCCTGGGCCTCCAGCACGCGGCCAATCACTGCCATGCCAAAGCTGGGGTGGTCCACATAGGCATCACCCGTGACCAGAATCACGTCACAGCTGTCCCAACCGAGCTGGTCCATCTCCGCACGGCTCATCGGCAAAAATGGCGCCGTACCAAAGCGCTTGGCCCAGTACGGGCGGTAGCTCGTCAAAGGCTTGGCGTCGCGCGGAAAAAAGGAAACATCAATGGGTGCGTTCATCGGAAGATGCTTGTGCTGAGACAGCAGTGAAAAATCAACCCGCCAGTTTACTTTCGCGCCTCAAACATTGAGGGCTGTAGGTGTATCGATGCTGTGTCACGCCCGGCCCATCCACATGCGTTACAACAGAAGTTTTCCCTCTGCTATTGCCTGCTTCCATGAGCATCGTGGTTTTTCACCTTCACAACACCGCGCCAGAAGACCAGACACCTTCATGGCAACCCCAGTGCCGCGCCTATGAGGACCATGCCATGTCCCAGGCCTTGGCCGATTGCCAGCAGCTGCGCGCTGATCCACGCAATGCCCATGTCTGCATTTCTTCAGAAATGCGCGAGATGGTCGGCGGCCTGGGCGTCGCTGCCGTGGAGAACGGCCTCACACCTGATGGCCATGTCTATGACTGGAGCAAGGCTGGACGCGCAGGTGCGGTGCGCAGGCACAGATAAAAAACATAGCTGCTATCGCTTGCAAGATAAAGACTTCAGATACTTTTGCATCTGAAATCCTTTATTCACGGGCGCTAGCAGCTATCAATTAATTAGAAAGCTGCGCCTTTCAGCCAAAGTCCGCCAACCCGGGGAGTGCCGCCTGCGCCGCTGCATAGCCTGCGGCCATGGCCTCTTCCCCCCGGTGAAAATCCAGCAGCCCCAGATGCGCCAGTCGCGGGGCGATGACCAGCTCCGGCGGATCTCCCGCCATACGGCTGCGCGTAATACGCATCTGCATGATGTTGATGCTGGTCATGGCCACATCCAGCAAAGAGGGCATGGGCATGCGGTCTTCCTCCTGGGCATCGCTTTTGCGCCAGGGCAGGCTTTGCTGCAGGCGGCCCATCCAGTTCACTTCCGCCGTTGCCGCAGCTTCCTGTGGCTCCGCCTCCAGGACTGCCATGCTGTTTCGACGCATGGCGTGCTGCATCAGGTCTGCATTCAGGTCCACGGCAATCACAATGTCAGCGCCCAGCGCACGTGCCAGCGAGGCAGGCACAGGGTTGACCAGCCCTCCATCCACCAGCAAACGGCCTTCATGCACCACGGGCGTAAACAGGCCTGGCAAGGCAATCGAGGCCCGCACAGCGTCTGCTATCGAGCCATGGCGCAACCAGACTTCTGCACCAGAGTGCAGGTCTGTCGCGACGGCCGCAAAGGGAGTGGGCGAATCTTCAATGACAAAGTCCGCAAAATTGCGGCGCCAGAAGTTGATGAGCTTCTCGCCCTTGAGCATGCCGCCTGAGAGATTGAAGTCCATGAAGCCCCAGACATCGCGCATGCTCAGGCTGCGCACCCAGTCGGCAAAGCGTTCATGCTCGCCGGCCGCATGGACGGCGGCAACCAGCGCACCAATGGACGCACCGCAGACCACATCGGGCTTGATCCCCGCATCCTGCAAGGCCTGAATGACGCCCAGATGCGCCCAGCCACGGGCAGAGCCACTGCCCAGCGCAAGACCAATTTTGGGAATGCGCGGTGCCAGTGCCATTTACACGTCCTCGCCGCGAAGCAGTGCCAGCATCCCAGCCTCATCCAGCACGGGGACACCCAGCTCCTGCGCCTTGGTCAGCTTGCTGCCTGCCTCTGCACCTGCGACCACATAGCTGGTCTTTTTGCTGACAGAGCCGCTGACCTTGGCACCCGCCGCTTCCAGCAGCTCCTTGGCCTCATCACGCCCCATGGTGGGCAGCGTGCCGGTCAGCACCACGGTCTTGCCCGCCAGAATCTGCGGCGCTTTTTCCGCAGGAGCGCCTTCCTCCCAGTGCACGCCGCACTCGCGCAGCTGCTGCACCACCTCACGGTTATGAGGCTGGGCGAAAAAGGTATGAATGCTCTCGGCCACTACGGGGCCTACATCGCGCACTTCCAGCAGCTGCTCCACGCTGGCCGCCATGATGGCATCCAGCGTGCCAAAGTGGCGCGCCAGATCCTTGGCTGTGGCCTCTCCCACATGGCGAATGCCCAGGCCAAACAGGAAGCGGTTGAGCGTTGTGGATTTGGACTTTTCCAGGGCATCGAGCACGTTCTGGGCGGACTTTTCTGCCATACGGTCCAGCGATGCCAGATCGTCCAGCCGCAGGCGGTACAGGTCTGGCAGGCTGCGCACCACATTGCCATCCACCAGCTGGTCCACCAGCTTGTCGCCCAGACCTTCAATGTCCATGGCGCGACGTGCTGCGAAGTGCAGCAAGGCTTCCTTGCGCTGTGCCGCGCAGAACAGCCCCCCTGTGCAACGGTGATTGGCTTCGCCCTTTTCACGCACCACCTCGGAGCCACAGATCGGGCAAGTGGCAGGCATGCGGAAGTTGGGCACATAGGCAGCGCGCTCACCGGGCACACGGCGCACCACTTCCGGAATCACATCACCCGCACGGCGCACGACCACGGTGTCCCCTACGCGCACGCCCTTTTTGCGGATTTCAAACAGGTTGTGCAGCGTGGCGTTCGTCACCGTCACACCGCCGACACTCACAGGCGCCAGGCGTGCCACGGGGGTGAGCTTGCCAGTGCGGCCCACTTGCACATCAATGCCTTCCATCACGGTAGGCATTTCTTCCGCTGGATATTTGTGGGCCACGGCCCAGCGGGGCTCACGCGTCACAAAGCCCAGCTGGCGTTGCAGCGCCAGGCTGTTGACCTTGTAGACCACCCCGTCCATTTCATAAGGCAGCTGCGGACGCTCCTGCCCCATGAATTCATGGAACTGCACCAGCTCGGCAGCACCATGCGCAATGCGCACCTGCGGCGCCACGGGAAAGCCCCAGGCCTTGAGCTGCATGAGCATGCCGTAGTGCGTCACAAAGTCGGGGCCGCCCTGCTCCACCGGCGTGACTTCACCCACACCGTAGGCAAAGAAAGACAGGGGCCGCTGCATGGCGATATTGGAGTCCAGCTGGCGCACCGAGCCCGCAGCCGCATTGCGCGGATTGGCAAACAGCTTGCCGCCTGCGGCTTCCTGCCGCTCATTGAGCTGGGCAAAGTCCGCGCGGCGCATATAGACCTCACCGCGCACTTCCAGCACCGGGGGCGCATCTGCTGGCAGGCTCAGAGGTATCTGACGGATGGTGCGGATGTTGTGGGTCACGTCCTCACCCACTTCGCCATCGCCGCGCGTGACGGCATGCACCAGCTTACCGTGCTCGTAGCGCAGGCTCATGGCCAGACCATCAAACTTGGGCTCAGCCACATATTCCACAGGCGCGGCACTGTCGTCCAGCTCCAGCTCGCGGCGCACGCGCGCATCAAAGGCCTCGGCACCGCTGGCTTCATTGTCCGTCTCGGTGCGAATCGACAGCATGGGCACCACATGGCGCACCGGCGTCAGGCCATCGAGCACCGCGCCAATCACGCGCTGGGTGGGAGAGTCGGGTGTAACCAGCTCTGGGTAGGCACCTTCGAGTGCCTGCAATTGCTGGAAGACACGGTCGTACTCACCATCTGGCACCGTAGGTGCATCGAGCACATAGTATTCATGCGCCCATTGCTGCAGCTGCGCACGCAATGCCTGCACTTTGGCAACTACTGTTTTAGGAGCTGCTGGCGCAGGTTTTTCGGGCATTTCACTGCCAAACAGATCTAAAGTCTCGCTCATGCTTGCGTTGGCTGCTCACTTAATTGAACAAGCGACGCGCCAGCATGGAGCCTGCGGACAGCTCGCGCTGGTCCAGACGGTCGTACAGCTTTTGCAGATCGGCAGCGATGGGGTCAAACACCTGAGGCAACAGCTGGTAGCCGTTCTGGTCGCAGATAAAGCCTTCCATGTTTTCGCACAGTGCCTGCAGCACACGGCGCAGCTGTGCAAAAGGCTCTTCGCTGCGGGGCACCTGGGGCACGTCCAGACTCAGCCAGACTTCATGCACGGCGGTCTGGTCCAGATTGTCTGACTGCGCCGCCTGAGCGTCATAAGCCAGCGTCAGCAGCGGTGGCTGCACGCCGCAAGCCGAAGGCAGCAGCAGACGGCCGGGCATGGACGATGTCACAAAGCCCAGGCTGGCTGCGTGCTGCTCGATATAGCCGGGGCTCCAGGCTGCGCGGCGTGGGCGCAGCACAAAGCTCAGCTGCGCATCGTGCTCGCTGGCAAACTGGTCCAGTTCACGCGCGCGGCCCACTTCCTGCAGCATGTCGGGCAGCTCGACAATGGCGTTGAGCGCATCGGCAAAGTTCTGCACCTTGGCCACAAACTCGGAAAATTCAATTTCATTGAGTGCACCCAGGCGATTGGCCAGCTGTACACCGGCCTGGAAGGCCGTATAGCGCTGGCCTGCACGCACGGCTTCCCATTCCTGCGTGGCTTCGTTCAGGCCTTCAATTCGGAAAGGCTTGCTACCTGCACGGCGTGTGGTGGGCTGCACCAGCAAAGCTGCCTCGCCAGTGATGGGGTGGTCCACACGAATCGGCGCGATGGCATCAATCAAGACATCCAGCGCCAGCTTGCGCTCTGCCGAGGGCTGCGCCGCACGCACAGCCTGCACAGGTTCAGCGCTTTCTGTGGTCTCAGGAGCATCGGTCGCAGGCGCAGCCTCTGGTGCATGTGCTACATCCTGCGCAGGCACGGCATCCATGAGTGGTTCATCCACGGCAGCAGGTGCAGGCTGCGGCATGCTGGTGATGTCCAGACCATCGAGAGCAGGTTCAAAGCGTGCCGACGGTTCCAGTTGCGCCTTGTCGCCATCCACAGGGCGGGGACGCTTGGGCGCATGACGTCGATAGTTCCAGGCGTTGTAGGCCACGATCAGCCCCAGCAGGATGACTCCCACCACGGCCAGACTGATTTGAAGGGTACTCATGGAGTTGCTGTATCCCGTTATTCGTAATCAAGCGTGTGCCATGGATAGGGCCGATTCCATATCCACAGCCACAATGCGCGAAACACCCTGCTCCTGCATCGTGACGCCAATCAATTGTTGCGCCATTTCCATGGCAATCTTGTTGTGACTGATGAACAGGAACTGGGTTCCCCGGCTCATGCTGGCCACCAGTTTGGCGTAGCGCTCGGTATTGGCATCGTCCAGCGGTGCGTCCACCTCGTCCAGCAGACAGAAAGGCGCGGGGTTGAGCTGGAAGATGGCAAACACCAGCGCAATCGCTGTCAGTGCTTTTTCGCCGCCTGACAGCAGGTGAATGGTCTGGTTCTTCTTGCCCGGGGGCTGCGCCATCACCTGCACCCCTGCATCCAGAATTTCATCGCCCGTCATGATGAGCTTGGCCTGTCCGCCCCCGAAGAGCTCAGGGAACATGCGGCCAAAATGCGTATTGACGGTGTTGAAGGTGGCAGACAGGAGGTCGCGCGTTTCGTTGTCAATCTTCTTGATGGCGTTTTCCAGCGTGGTCATGGCCTCGGTCAGGTCAGCCACCTGTGCATCCAGAAACACCTTGCGCTCACGCGCCAGCTGCAACTCTTCCAGCGCCGCCAGGTTCACCGCGCCCAGCGCGGCAATCTCGCGGTGCAGACGGTCAATCTCGCTTTGCAGACCGTGGAGCTTGACGTTGCCTTCCAGAATGGACTGCGCCACGGCTGCCAGATCAGCGCCAGCTTCTGCCAACTGCTGCTCATACTGGGCACTGCCCAGCGCTGCAGCCTGCTCCTTGAGCTGGAACTCGGTAATGCGCGCACGCATGGGCTCCAGTGCCCGCTCAATCTGCGTGCGGCGCTCATCACTGGCGCGCAGCTTGTTGGTCAGGTCTTCGTATTCGCTGCGCGCAGCGGCCACCGCCTGCTCGCGCTCCATCTTCAGTGCCAGTGCATCCTGCAGGCCACCCTGCGCGGCGGCATCGTTGAGGCGACTTTGCTCGGCATAGGCACGCTCACGCTCTTCCAGCAGCGCCTTGGTTTGCTGCTCTGCGGTCTCCAGCGTACGCTGCAGCTCGGCCTGACGGGCCTGCATGCTGCGCTGGCTGAAGGTCGCTTCCTGCGCCTTGCGCTCCAGCGCACGCAGCTGCTCACGGCTTTCTGCCAGCTTGCGCTCGGCTTCAATGACTTTTTCGTCCAGCTGGGCGTGCAGTTCCTGGCTGTCAGCCAGCTGCATGTCCAGCTCTTCAAAGCGCGCCTCTGCGGCGACGGCCCGCTCCTGCAGATCATCCAGCGCCGCCTGTACTTCAGCCACATCGGCCTCAATCTGGGCGGTGCGTGCACGCGCCTGTTCAGCCTGCTGGGTCAGGCGCAGCATTTCCACCTGCAGCTCATGCGCCGATTGCTTGGCCTCGCTGGCTTCGCGGCGTGCGCTCACCAGGCGTTGAGAGGCATCGGCATAAGCCGCCTCGGCACGCACCAGCGCTGTACGAGCTTCTTCGCTGATCAACGCCTGCGCACGCAGTTCTTTTTCCAGGTGCTCAATTTCCTGAGCGCGTGCCAGCAGACCAGATTGCTCAGAATCCTGAGCGAAAAAGCTCACACTGTGGGCCGTGACCGCATGGCCCGTGGGCACATAAATCGTTTCGCCAGCCTTGAGCTGAGCGCGATGGCTCAGCGCTTCATCCAGCGACTGTGCGGTGTAGCAGCCAGCCAGCCATTCGGTCAGCAGTGCTTTGAGGCCTGCATCCCCCACACGCAGCAGCTCTGCCATCAAGGGCAGGCCATTGCTGCTCAGGCTCAGGCTGCCCTCAGGCTTGGAATAGAACGCCAGCCGTGCAGGAGGCGCATCCTTAGCGCCTGCCCCCAGAAAGCCACGCACCATGTCCAGGCGGCTGATTTCCAGCGCCCCCATGCGCTCGCGCAGCGCTGCTTCCAGTGCATTTTCCCAGCCGGGCTCTACGGCAATGCGTGTCCATAGTCCCTGCAGGCCATCGAGTCCATGCTTGGCCAGCCAGGGCTGCAGCTTGCCGTCGGTCTTGACCTTTTCCTGCAGCGCCTTGAGCGCTTCCATGCGCGCAGCCAGTTCCGCCTGACGTGCAGTTTCCTGGTTCAGGGCCTGCTGGCGCTGGCGGCGCTCATCGTCGAGCTGCGGCACGCTGTCCTGCAGTTCCATGAGGGCCGCCTCGGCCATTTCGGCCATCTCGGCCGCATCTTCGTACTGGGCAGAGACCTGCTGCAGGCGTGCCTCATCGGGCGTGGCCAGTGCATTGCGGTCATTGCGCAGGCGCTCCAGCCGACTTTCGTGCTGGCGCGTCTGCTCGTTGATGCTGCGCTGCTCTGCAGCCAGCACCTGAATCTGCTGCTGCACCTGCACCACCTGCTGGCGCTGCTCATTGGCCTTGTTCTGGGCGGCACGCAAGGCGTCTTCCAGATCAGGCAGGCGCATGCTTTGTTCTTCCAGCTGGGCAGCCAGCATTTCTGCCTGTTCTTCGGCATCCATGCCGTTTTCAGCCAGATGCTCCAGCTCCACCTCGGCATCTTCCTTGCGCTGCGCCCACTGGGCGATCTGCTCGGCCAGCTGCTGCAGGCGCTGCTCTACGCGCTGGCGGCCTTCGACCACATAGCGGATTTCGGCTTCGAGTTTGCCGACTTCGGCCGTGGCTTCGTACAGACGGCCCTGCGCCTGATTGACCTTGTCACCCGCTTCGTAGTGGGCCTGGCGCACGGCTTCCAGATCGGCCTCGATGTGGCGGATCTCCGCCATGCGGGCTTCCAGCTCGTTGACGGCCTGCAGACCTTCCTGGCGGATTTTGGTCAGATCGCCTTCGGCATCCTGCTTCTTCAGAAACCACAGCTGGTGCTGCTTGAGGGTGACGCTGGCCTGCAGCTCGTTGTATCTGGCAGCAACCTCGGCCTGCTTTTCCAGCTTGTCGAGGTTGGCGTTGAGTTCACGCAGAATGTCTTCCACACGTGTGAGGTTCTCACGCGTATCAGACAGACGGTTTTCGGTTTCGCGGCGGCGTTCCTTGTACTTGGACACACCGGCGGCCTCTTCGAGGAATAGACGCAGCTCTTCCGGGCGTGACTCGATGATGCGGCTGATCGTGCCCTGACCGATGATGGCGTAGGCACGCGGGCCCAGGCCGGTACCCAGAAACACATCCTGCACGTCACGACGGCGCACAGGCTGGTTGTTGATGAAGTAGGAGCTGTTGCCATCTCGCGTGAGCACGCGCTTGACGGCGATTTCCGTGAACTGGCCCCACTGGCCACCCGCGCGGTGGTCGCTATTGTCAAACACCAGTTCCACACTGGAGCGGCTGGCGGGTTTGCGGTGCGTGGTGCCGTTGAAGATCACGTCCTGCATGCTCTCGCCACGCAGCTCCGAGGCCTTGCTTTCGCCCAGCACCCAGCGCACCGCGTCCATGATGTTGGACTTGCCGCATCCATTGGGACCTACAACACCAATCAGCTGCCCAGGCAGCATGAAGTTGGTAGGTTCGGCAAAAGATTTGAATCCAGACAGCTTGATGGAAT
>ERZ1032269.206-NODE-206-length-12750-cov-16.193935_pt1 | contig 12750 bp, 10 predicted proteins | sample MGYA00517878_ERZ1032269 | MGnify/ENA primary metagenome ERZ1032269 (study PRJEB33719, sample SAMN04261352) | wastewater metagenome | biome: periurban shantytown; feature: human; material: feces | host: Homo sapiens | place: Peru: Lima | collected 2012-01-15 ...
CCTGCGTATGCGCCGCCGGTCACATGGTCAAGGTTGACAACGGCCACGGGGTTGGCTTGAACGCGGGACTGCACGTCTGCCAGCGTTGAGTCGTTCTCGAGATCGGTTTCGGAGAACTGATTGACCTTGCCGCTTTGGAAGTTTCCCGCATAGCCGCCCGCGATATCACCTTCGACGTAACCGCCGTTGACGTACGTCACGGTGGTATCCGTATAGCTTGGAATCAGATACGGCATGGCACCGAGCAGGTCGTTCACGGACAGCAGGCCGCCCTTGATGAGGTTGTCCAACACGCTGGAATCATCGGCGTTGCTAAGTGCGTCGGCGAGGCCGCCGGTGGTGGAGAAGCCCACGAAACCACCCGCGATGCCATCGGACGTGCTGGTATCGGCTGTGACCGATTTGAGGTTCGTCACATGGCTTTCCCGGGTCTTGGTGCTGTTGGCCTGACCATAGAAACCGCCCGCAGCGTAATCGGTGGTCTCGTTGTTCTCGTTCTTGCCGGTCGCCTTGACCGTGAATCCGTTGGCGATGCCGTTCACATTCGATGCAGTGACTGCAACCGAAGAATATTGGGCAACCGATAGCAGACCGGAAAGCTTGATAAGCCCAAGCACATTGAGCCCGCCGGCACCAACGGCGTCGCCTGGTCCGGAGAAGCCGATGAAACCGCCGGCTTCTCCCTTGGCCGTGACCGTGGCCAGATTGGTAAGGTTCGTGTTGGTCACGTCGCCGCCGGTGGCGCATCCGATGGCACCGCCCGCATAGTATGAACCGGCCTTCACTGTCAGGCCGGATGCCGGAGCGGTGACAGACATGTTCTCCACGGTGAACGCGGCAAACTGGTCGAACTTCTTGAGCGTGGCGATATCGCCAATTTTCACCACACTGTTGAGCAACCCAGCTACCGTTGTCGGTTGCAGATTGCCGGCGATGCCACCCGCGTAGGAGCCCGTGGCCGTGACCGATTCAAGGCCTTCTATGGTGGTGGAGCGCTGCTGAGGGAAGTCACGAGGATTGTTGTACTTCCAGAACGTAAGGTTCTTGAGATGATCCTGTGAGGAGTCGCCGATCACCGTGCCCGATCCTTCGCCCACGAGACCGCCCGCGTAATCGCCACCAGCCTTAACGGTGAGGGAGCCCTTCATCTGCGTGCCGAGAATCACGGAGGGATTCACACCGACGATGGACAGCAGTTCTCCCGCACCACTACCGCTGCCGCTCAGCAATTTAGTCACAGCTTTGGTGAGCTGTTTCAACAGCGATGCATTCGTGGTATCGTCCGTACCGAGTTCCAGGCCCCATCCCACGGAGGCGAATCCGGTGAATCCTCCGGCGTGGGATTTATCAGTAGACACGGCAGCCGTGGCTGAAATCGTATTATTGACCGCGTAGGCATTGGCCATCGCGCCGCTAAATCCACCGGCATAGTCCGTGGCAGATACAGTGACCTTGCCATCGCCGTCGACGGTCAGGCCACTGTTTTCGATGAGGCTCTGCGGACGCAGCGCAGACAGCAAGTCGACGCCAAGCGAGTTAATCAGACCGCCCACGTTGCCGTTGCGACTTATTCCGGCAAAACCACCGGCATATTGCGTTGCCTGCACGGTGAAACCATTCGTGCTCGTCACCGAAGAGTTCTCAATGATTGCACCAATCTGCGCACCGACAAAGCCGCCGGCCTGCGGGTTGTCCTTGTTGCCGATCACCACGTTCTTTTTGAACCCGTTCACCGAACTATTCGAGATAACCGGGTTGTAGTAGCCAACCGGAATCAAGGCATTCAGCCCGAGCGTGCCGGACAGCAACCAGTCCACCAAATCGCCCAGCCCGAGGAACGGGATGACACCCAAGATCTTCGAGAGTACATTGGTGAGCGCTCCTACGATGCCGGAGACTGCATCGTATCGGGTTGCGCCCTCAACATATCCCACGAAACCACCGGTCATACGGCTTACGCTAGATACCGAAACATCTGCTACCTCGCAGTCCGTAACCTTGGTGTCCCCGTAGATACGGCCGGCAAATGCACCCGTGGCGAGGTTGGAAGGATTGTCTTTGTGCAGGGTGAGCAGACCTTGAAGATTGAGGTCAAGATCTACTTGTCCGAATGTCAATAGTTTTAACGCCTTCAACAGTGTGTCGAGCAGTAATCCCACTGCCGAAGTGAGCATACCGAGCAAGGTCGGCGGAATATATGACTCGCTTGCCTGATTCGTTACCGACACATCCTGCAGCTTGAGGTTCGACACCACGGCCGTACCGGCGCTGCCCAGACTTTTGTTGTTCATCACGGTCTTGTTCGTGATCGAGGCGAAGAAGCCGATGCCCTGCTGCTTGCTGACATCCAGCTGGTCGCCTTTGACATTAGAGACCATATCTTTCTGATTGACGACCACATGGCTGATGACCGGCCGAGCTGCGGTAGCGTGAACCACGCTTGCGCCATCGGCCCCAACAGCCTTCCACAGGCTGGCTTCGGTGTCGCCGTCATTGGAGACCGCACCGAGCATAGTGCCGGAGAACATGAGCGGAGTCCACTCGGTGTTGTTGGTATCTGCCGCGTTCTTGGACAGGTCGATGTCGCGGAAGATCAGGTAGTTGGCGTCTGCGGAATAGGTCAGGCCGGTGTTGGCAGCGGAGTAGTCCGTTTGCGTGCCATCAGCACCCACGCCGTAATACTTGGTGCGGGTCCTGTTGACGCTTAACGCCGTGCATGCCAGCAGTGGACTGTCGTGGTCGGAGGCATCAGTATCGCGCAAAATATCTGAATCGGAGAGATCGGCGTCACCGGCGTATTCGGAAGACGGCGTGCCGTCCACCCACTGATAATTGAGGGCTCCTTGCTGCATGCAAGTCTGCGTGACCTTGTTGATGCGGCCAATAACCTTCTTGCCAGAACCAATCGCACGCAGCTGCTGCTCGTTACCAATCAGGATGTAGGTCTTGCCGTTGATCTCCTTGGTGACCTGACCCTCAAAGTCACGGCCGCCAAGCGCCGTCGCGGCGACCTGCACATTGGCCTTCGCCGGCGATTGATCCGTCGCATTTGAGGAATCGTTCTTGGCATCTTGAGAAGAAGCATCGTTTGGAGCCTGCGTTTGGGCTCCGTCATTAGCGGGATTGCCGACAGTAGCCCCTGCTGAGTCGTCCGCCTTATTGTCTGTCGCACCATTTGAGGATTCGGAAGAATCACCAGTAGTAGAAGATGAAGGAGATGAATCCTGCTGTGCGTCTTGATTCGTTTCGGAAGGTGTTGGCGCACCGTTTGATGTATTGGCCTCTTCTGACGTCTTATCGTCAACGTTGACATTGCGGGCAGAAGGAGCAGCTACGACAGTATTACCCCCCCCCCTCAGAAATTACGGCGTTAGGAGAGCTACTCACATCGTCTATATTCTGAGCATATGCTGCAGGCACCATGCACACGATGGACAAGGAAACAGCAATAACCGAAGCAAGGCAACGCTTCAAAGACAGGCACTGCCGTCCAGATTCCTGTTCCGTTCCTCCGTTAAACCCGCAACGGACGAACTTCAATTCCGAGCTCATTGTCTCCCCTCATAGATTCGCAATCCCCTTTCGGGAGATTACTGCATACAACTATACGGAAGAGGTTGACAAAAGAACAAAAAACGTTCATTTGCGGGGGCCGGTTAGCGTACGTTTTCTAGGCAAAAAGAAAAGCCCCGCAGCTATGCAGGGCTTTTCCAACGAGGTCATAAGAGAGGAAGAGAATAACCTCGTTTAATGGTTGACGAAGCGATTAGACCTCGCCAAGTATCTATTAGTTCAGACGCAGCTCGGTCGACGGAGCGAACAGGTGCATCTTGGCCGGGTCAATCTTGATCTTGACGGTCGCGCCAACCTTCGGCAGCGCACGCGGATTCACACGAATCGTGGTGAGCTTGTTCTGGTCGGACATGACCTGGGCAGCCTCAGCTGCGGAGCCATCGGTGACGATGTTGCCGTAGATGTAGCCATCGGAGCCCAGATCCTCGACGTTCACAACCTTCAGGGAGAAGGCGTTCGGGTCGTCAGCCGGGGCCAGACCAGCGTCCTCAGGACGGAAGCCGACCACGATCTGGCCGTTGTCTTCGGCGGTGAGCTTGGCGACGGCCTCAGCCGGCAGGTCCACGGTGTCCTCACCGATCTTCGCCTTGCCGTTGACCACCGGGTGGGTGTTCAGGTTCATCGACGGGGAGCCGATGAAGCCGGCGACGAAGACGTTGGCCGGACGATCGTACAGCTCAGTCGGAGCGCCGACCTGCTGCAGGATACCGAGCTTGATGACGGCGATGCGATCGCCCATCGTCAGAGCCTCGGTCTGATCGTGGGTCACGTACAGGGTGGTGACACCCAGCTGGCGCTGCAGGGCAGCAATCTGGGTACGGGTCTGGACACGGAGCTTGGCGTCCAAGTTGGACAGCGGCTCATCCATGAGGAAGACCTTCGGCTCACGGACGATTGCACGGCCCATGGCCACGCGCTGACGCTGGCCACCGGACAGAGCCTTCGGCTTACGATCGAGGTACTCGGTCAGGTCGAGGATCTCAGCGGCCTTCTCGACGCGCTTGCGGATCTCGTCCTTCGGAGTGCCGGCGATCTTCAGGGCGAAGCCCATGTTGTCGGCAACGGTCATGTGCGGGTACAGAGCGTAGTTCTGGAACACCATTGCGATGTCGCGGTCCTTCGGCTGCATCGTGGTGACATCCTTGCCACCGATGAGGATGCGGCCCTTGTTGACCTCTTCCAGGCCGGCGAGCATACGAAGGGTCGTAGACTTACCACAGCCAGAAGGGCCGACGAGGACGAGGAACTCGCCATCCTTGATATCAAGATTCAGATCATCCACGGAGGGCTTATCGTTGCCCGGGTAGATACGAGTGACGTGGTCGAAAACGACTTCTGCCATAATTACTAATCCTTTCAGAGGCAGGTACGTGCCTCACGATCCGTTGTAAAGGGATTTGTTCTTTACTGTGCTTCCGCCCTCGCCACCGACGTACAACTTTGCTTTCGGAAACTGCAAGCTTCAGCGTTTACTTTTTTCCGGTTCAGTGAAGGTTCTCTTCGTTGAGCCGAGAACTACTATACACGGACCGTGGACCAAGGCAAGTGGCGTGTCTGAAATGTAGTTAACTTTATGGGCGTTTCTGGGGGTGTTGTGTGGTTCGGCCCATGACACGCCTGTTTCTCGAACGTGCGAACCGGCACGCCCGACGTAGAGCAGGTCTGCTCTTCCCGGACTGATGGATTCCATCAGTCGCCGACTAATGCGACACAGACTCGAAGGTGACGCCGTTGCGGGCGGCTTTGCGCTCGGCCTTGCGCTCCTCGGCGTCTTCGATGCGCTGGATGCGCAGCTGGCGCCAGTCCTCGCGCATGTCGCGGAAACGGTCGGCCAGCGTTACGTCATCGTTCTCGGCATCGCCATCAGTACTGCTGCCATCGGCCTTACCGAACGTGCCATCGGCCACCTTGGCGATGCCCAGCTTGAGCAGTCCGAGCAACTCACGCAACGTTTCCGGTACGGGCTCATCGCCCTCATCGGCGGACTTGGTCAGGCCCTCGATGCGGCGACGAAGCGCGTCGGCGTCCTCGGGATCGATCTTGAGCCCGGCGATCAGCGACTGGCGCATGGTCTCGTAATCGAGGTTGGCAAAAAAATTCAGCTGTTGCAGCGTCATGAAGCCCTTGAGCTCGGGGAATCGGTGGACGATGTATTCCTCGCGGTCGTCGGCGGCGCGGGTCCAGTCGCGGGTGAGCTGCGGATCCCAGCTGGCGGTAATCGACCCCTCGCGCATGCGGTAGTGGTACAGCGCCTTGGGCAGACGGACCACGCGCGTGGCCTCGCCGATCACGTTGCAGATACGGGAGAGATCCTCGATTTTGCGACCCACCGGGAAGGAGAATCCGGTGCCCTGATAGGTGGAGGCGGGTGCCAGGAAGGCCCAGAAATAGCCGTCAATCTCAGCCTTGACTTGCTTTTTGATGACCTCGACCGGGGTCAGGACCTGCACCTCGGTGAAGTCGTTGTGGCGATAGTTGGACAGCAGCGGCTTGTTGTTCTCGGAGATGGTGTCGAACTGGAACATCACGAGGTCGGCGTCATACTCGCGCATGGCGTTCAGGCAGTCCTCCACCAACGTGGGTGCCACGGTGTCGTCGGAATCGGCGAAGTATATGTACGCGCCGATAGCCTCAGCGATACCGGAGTTGCGGGCGTCGGACAGGCCGCCGTTGGGCTTGTGAATCACGCGTATGCGCGGGTCGCGGGCGGCCCAGGCGTCGCACATGGCCGGGCAATTGTCGGGCGAGCCGTCGTCGACCAGCAGAATCTCGAGGTTGCGATAGGTCTGCGCGGCAACAGACGCCACGCATTCGTCGAGGAACTTCTCGACCTTATATACCGGAATAATGATGCTGACCAACGGATCCTGTTCCATATCTCCAGCGTAGCGCCGCCGCACGAACGCGGCGGCGCTGCGGGTTCGCGGACCGCGAAACCCTTAGAAGTCCCAGTCGTCGTCATCGGTTTCTTCGGCTTTGCCCATCACGTAGGAGGAGCCGGAGCCGGAGAAGAAGTCGTGGTTTTCGTCGGCGTTCGGGCTCAGGGCGGCCAGGATCGCGGGGTTCACATCGCAAATCTCAGCCGGGAACAAAGCCGGGTAGCCGAGGTTCATCAGCGCCTTGTTACCGTTGTACCGCAGGAACTTCTCGACGTCATCGGTCAGGCCCACGCGGTCGTACAGCGACTGGGTGTACTCCACTTCGTTGTCGTACAGCTCGTTGAGCAGGTCGTACGTGTAGTCCTGCAGATCCAGACGCTCGGCATCGCTCAGCTGGGCGATGCCCTTCTGGTACTTGTAGCCGATGTAGTAGCCGTGGACGGCCTCATCGCGGATGATCAGACGAATCACGTCGGCGGTGTTCGTCAGCTTGGCGTGCGCGGAGAAGTACATCGGCAGATAGAAGCCGGAGTAGAAGAGGAAGGACTCGAGCAGGGTGGAGGCCACCTTGCGCTTGTACGGGTTGTCGCCCTCGTAGTAGTCGAGCACGATCTCCGCCTTCTTCTGCAGAAACTCGTTGTTCTCGCTCCAGTCGAATGCGGCATCGATCTGTTCGGTGGAGCACAGGGTGGAGAAGATGGACGAGTAGCTTTTGGCGTGCACGGATTCCATGAAGGCGATGTTGGTGTACACGGCCTCCTCGTGCGGGGTGAGCGCGTCCGGAATCAGGGAGACGGCGCCGACCGTGCCCTGGATGGTGTCAAGCAGGGTCAGGCCGGTGAAGACGCGCATGGTGAGCGTGTGCTCGTCCTCGGTCATCTTCTGCCAGCTGGGGATGTCGTTAGAGACGGGGACTTTTTCGGGCAGCCAGAAGTTGCCGGTCAGGCGGTCCCAGACCTCAAGGTCTTTCTCATCTTCGAGGCGGTTCCAGTTGATTGCGGAGACGCGGTCGATGAGTTTCAGCGGTTTGCGCGGAATGGAAATCGGTGCCATGGGGATTCCTTTGCATTACTCGTCTTGGGAGTTGTCGGCGGGCTTGTTTTCAAACTCCTCCGGCGCGGTCAGCCGGAGCAGTGCCTTATAAATCATTGGTGACATTGCAGGTTCCTTAGAGTGGCCTCTGGTTGTTCGATGTGTGCGGAGACCGCCGTCTGAGGCCGAAGGCGTACGAAGGTACGTCGAGTGCCGAAGAAAGGCGGTATACGCTCCATCGAACGATCAGAGCATGCAGCTGACGCAGCCTTGGACCTCAGTGCCTTCCAGGGCTTGCTGGCGGATGCGGATGTAGTAGAGGGTTTTGATGCCCTTGCGCCAAGCGTAGATCTGAGCCTTGTTGAGGTCGCGGGTGGTGGCGGTGTCCGGGAAGAACAGCGTCAGCGACAGTCCCTGATCCACGTGCTGGGTGGCCTCGGCGTACGTGTCGACGATGGCCTTCCAGCCAATCTCGTAGGCGTCCTTATAGTACTCAAGGTTGTCGTTGGTCATGTAGGCGGCCGGGTAGTACACGCGCCCAATCTTGCCTTCCTTGCGAATCTCGATCTTGGAGGCGATCGGGTGAATCGAGCTCGTGGAATGGTTGATGTACGAGATCGAGCCGGTGGGCGGCACGGCCTGCAGGTTCTGGTTGTAAATGCCATCCTTCAGAATCGCGTCGCGCAGGGCCTCCCAATCGGCCGCAGTCGGAATCGCGATGCCGTACTGCTCGAACAGCGCACGGACCCGTTCGGTGCGCGGGGTGAGCGAACGACGACCATCGGTGTACTTGTCGAAGTAGTTGCCCTGGCCGGCCGGCTTGGCGTAGTCGCTCGTAGCGAAGCTGGCGAACGCGCGGCCATGCTCCACGGCAAGCGCGTGCGAGGCGCGGTAGGCGTGGTAGGCGACCGTCATGAAGTACATGTCGGTGAAGTCGAGGCCCTCTTCGGAACCGTAGTGGATGCCTTCGCGGGCCAGGAAGCCGTGCAGGTTCATCTGGCCGAGGCCGATGGCGTGGCCCTCCTCATTGGCGCGGCGAATCGAAGGCACCGCGTTGATGCTTGTGTGCTCGGCCACCGAGGTGAGTGCGCGGATCGCCGTCTCCACCGTGTGGGCCAAGCCGCCATCCATCGCCTTGGCGATGTTGAGCGAACCCAGATTGCAGGAGATGTCGCGGCCGACATGCGCATACGTGAGGTCCTCGTTGTATGCGCTCGGCTCCTGAACCTGCAGGATTTCCGAGCACAGGTTGGACATGGTCACGCGGCCTTCGATCGGGTTCGCGCGGTTGACCGTGTCCTCGAACACGATGTACGGGTAGCCGGATTCGAACTGCAGTTCGGCGATGGTGGTGAAGAACTTACGGGCGTCGATGTAGGTCTTCTTGATGCGGTCGTCGGCCACCATCTCGTCATAATGCTCGGTAACGGAGATGTCGGCGAACGGCTTGCCGTACACGCGCTCCACGTCGTACGGGCTGAACAGGGCCATCTGGGCCTTCTGCTTGGCCAGTTCGAACGTGATGTCTGGAATCACCACGCCAAGAGCCAGCGACTTGATGCGGATCTTCTCGTCCGCGTTCTCTCGCTTGGTATCCAAGAAGCGCAGAATATCCGGGTGGTGGGCGTTGAGGTACACCGCGCCTGCGCCCTGACGTGCGCCGAGCTGGTTGGCGTAGGAGAAGGAATCCTCCAGCAGCTTCATGACCGGGATCACGCCGCTGGACTGGTTCTCGATGCGCTTGATCGGGGCGCCGAGCTCACGCAAGTTGCTCAGCAGCAGGGCGACGCCGCCGCCGCGCTTGGAAAGCTGGAGGGCCGCGTTGATGCCGCGCGAAATCGACTCCATGTTGTCTTCGATGCGCACCAGGAAGCAGCTGACCGGTTCGCCACGCTGGGCCTTGCCGAGGTTCAGGAAGGTCGGGGTGGCGGGCTGGAAGCGGCCGGCAAGCATTTCGTCGGCGTATTCGATGGCCTGCTGCTCATTGCCGGCGGCGAGCTCCAGGGCCACAGCGGCGCAACGCTGCGGGAAGTCCTCAAGATAGAGGCGACCATCGAACGTCTTGAGCGCGTAGGACGTGTAGAACTTGAACGCACCAAGGAAAGTGCCGAACTCAAAGCCGGCGGATTCCACGTGCTCGTAGATGCGGTCGAGGAATTCAGCGGAGTACTGGTTGAAGACCGCAGGGTTGTAGTACTGGTTGCTGATCAGGTATTCGAGACGCTCGGCGGTGGAGGCGAACCGCTTGCTGTTGGTGGCCACGTGCCCTGTCACGTATTCGCGTTCGGCGGCCTTGTCTTTGTCGAACTGGATCTTGCCGTCGGCGTCATAGAGGTTGAGCATCGCGTTGAGCGCGTGGTAATCGTGCGCCGGGTCGTACTGTTCCGCTGCGGTGTCGGCAGTATTGTCGAGCGGCAGGCCGGTGGCGGTGAGGTCAGTCATTGGAAATCCTTGGAATATGGCAGAAGTGTGTTTACTCAGACAGTTGCTCCCCCCAGTCAACTTCGTTGACAGCTCCCCTCGGAGAGGGGAGCCAATACCTCGAGGGGGTCAAGATTTACTGTTCGGTGAAGAAGCGGACGAGGCCGTTTCGCACGGCGGCAGTGTCTTCCGGGGTGCCCATGAGTTCGTAACGGTAGAGGTAGGGCACCTTGCATTTGGCGGCGATGATGTCTCCGGCGGCACAGTAGGCCTCACCGAAATTGGTGTTGCCTGAGGCGATGACGCCGCGAATCCACTCGCGGTTGGCTGGATCGTTGAGGAAGCGTTTGACCTGAATCGGCACTGCTTTCTTGACCACGCCGCCGCCATAGGTGGGCACCATGATGACGTACGGTTCGCGGACGTTTAGCGCCGGGTCGGCGGCCCGCAACGGGATGCGGTAGACGTTGATGCCTTCGTCCTGCAAACGGCATCCGGCCACGAACCGTGCGGTGTTTTCGGAGGCCGACGAGAAGTAGACCAATGCGCCGATCGTCTTGCCTTCGGCCGCGAATTCGGGCTGGCTCAGACTCACGCGGACACCGTGGCGGCGGCGCGGTTGTCGGCGGCCACCTGCTGGGCGACTTCGCGAATCAGGTCGGGGCGGTAGCCGGTCCAGGAGTTGTCCGGCGTGATGACCACCGGAGCCTGCTGGAAACCGGCGGCCTGCAGCTGCTCAAGGGTGGAGGGGTTCTGCGTCAGGTCCACGGTTTCAAACGGCACACCCAGCTTGGTGAGCTGGCGCTTGGTGGCATCGCACTGCGGGCAATGCGGCTTGGTGAACACGGTGACGGTCATGGCGACTCCCCTTGATGTGGTTCTGATGAACAGTGAAGCGAAGGCCATATTACAGCGGTGTGATTTGAAATCAAGGCACTATATGTAGTGGCGCGTGTCACATAACAAACCTAGATATAGGGTTTTTCGTTGATATTCCGCCATTCCCATGCACCCCCGAAAATCGGCGTGCAGCGACCCGCCCAATCACATGTGGCATTGTTCACATTTGCGTTTGAACCGCTCTTCGACTGATCCTCAACCGCCCTGCAACCGCCATCTTGAGTTTCGAGGGGCTGTTTTGACCCTTTCCGGAGATCTATCTCCGTTTCGAGGGGCTGGTACTCAAGTAAGCGCATCCCCAAAATGGCGGAATGACGGTGGGGCGAAGCCGTTTATACCCGTGTTCTAGCGGGCCACCAGCCCCTCGAAACGGGAGTAAACCTCTACGGAAGGCCAAATCAGCCCCTCGAAGCGGAGAACGGATACCTCGGCACCCCGTGTGGAGCCAGAAGGCCCGGCCGGATGTCCAAACGAGCATCCGGCCGGGCCTTAAAAGTAGTTGTTCAGTTATCAGAATCGATGCGGCGCGATACTACTCCGCGTCTTTACGGCTCCAACAGATCTTCGATGCGGCAGCCAAGCGTGCGGGCCAAAGCGAGCACGGTGGAGACGGCAGCTTTGCCAAGGTCTTTGCGGCGCTGCTCGTACATTTGGATGGAGCGCAGGGTAACGCCGGAGCGGCGGGCCAGCCCGGATTGGCTGAGTCCGGCGCGAACGCGGACTGTGTGCAGACGGGAGCCGCCCTCGGTGCGATTACCGGCGGCCCGTTCGTCGTACACGTCGACGAATCGGCTTTCGTCGGCTTCGTGCAAAGCCGGGTAAAGTCGCACGATATCGCCGAACGGCAGCACGTCGAGAATGTCCGAGAACCGCACTCCCCTGGCCCATTGGCAGTATGCGAGCGCCCAGCCGCCCCAGTATTCGGGTGTTGCGCCGGTGCGCAGTGCGACGGGCGGCATATCGATAATGCGCGCCCAACCGGTTTGCCGCATGATTTCGGCCACCAGCTCCTCGCCGGACATGCCACACACGTATTTGGGCGTGCCTCGCCCGAAAAGCGCGGCCGCCTCGGAGGTGGCGAAGAAGTCCATGAATAGGCCGACCGGCAACCCGCAATCGTTCAGCGCATAATCGAAGGCGCCGGCCAAGTTGGCCATGGCGTCCGGCAAGTATGTCTCATCGTAGGCGGTGATCATCGTTGGTCACTTTCTCACGGATGATGTCGCGCATGAACAGGCCGTCGAGATCGGCTTCAGCGCTGTTGCGACGGTAGGCTTCACGAGCCGTGCGGTCGCGCTCGTTGCGCAATACGTGGTAGGTCGAAGCGCGGGCGATTTCGCAGCCTTGGAACCGCAGCGCCGCGAATGCCTGAGGACTGGTGAGTACGATCTGCTTGCCGAGCTCACCCAACCGCATCGCCTCGGCGAGTTGGTCGAGGGAAATCGCGTTATTGACAAAAGCGCGGGCGAACGAGAAATACGAATCGTCGGCACGATATCCGACGATGACGTCAGACTGACTGGTATCCGGCAGAAACACTTGTTTCAGATATTCGATGCCTTGCGCGGCGACGGTGGTGGTCGGCTGGAAACGACGGTTTTCGACTAGCAGGGCCAACCAGTTCAGGATGGTGTAGGGCAACTGGGACAGGTCCAGGAAGGTGAGCCCGTTGGTGGCCAATGTGTACCGATTCGCGAAACCGTCATCCAGTCCCGCGCACGCCCATTCCTTGGCCAGCTCGACGCTGCGCGTGCAATAGAATCCGCGGCCATAATCGTTGTTCGGCTTGCCCAGCCCGTATTCGGGATGTTTGATGACGCGCGAAGAGCCATGCCACAGATCGATTGCCAAGGTCTCCATTAGCCGGCTCCTTCTTTCTCCTTACATATTCTTGATTATATCACTGTGGTGATAGTCATAAGGGAAATGCGAGATGAAAGATACC
>ERZ1032269.208-NODE-208-length-12701-cov-6.219991_pt1 | contig 12701 bp, 8 predicted proteins | sample MGYA00517878_ERZ1032269 | MGnify/ENA primary metagenome ERZ1032269 (study PRJEB33719, sample SAMN04261352) | wastewater metagenome | biome: periurban shantytown; feature: human; material: feces | host: Homo sapiens | place: Peru: Lima | collected 2012-01-15 ...
GCCCTTGACCAGCGGGGAGGTTTCGACCGGGAAGTCACGCACGAAGGTCGGCTCGTACAGCTTGTCCTCGTAGAAGTGCTCCCACAGGTGTTCGACGAGCTTGCCGTGGTTCTCCACGTCGTCGCGTTCCACGCCGAGCTTGTCGGCGATCTCACCCAAGTGCTCCACGGAGGTGCCGAGGCTGTCCGGGCCGCCGTTCGGCACGATTTCCTCGCCTAGGGCTTCGGAGAGGGAGTCGTACATGCTGATGGTCTTCCATTCGCCGCCGAAGTCGTATTCGGTGCCGTCGAGCAGGGTGACCTTGTGCGAGCCGTAGACGTCCATGGCGGTCTTCTGCACGAGCTCCTTGACCAGCTGGCCGATGGAATCATAGGTGCCATAGGCCTGGTAGGCCTCGACCATGGTGAATTCGGGGGCGTGCGTGGCGTCGACGCCCTCATTGCGGAAGTCACGGTTGATTTCGAACACGCGATCGATGCCGCCGACCAGGCAGCGCTTGAGGAACAGTTCCGGGGCGATGCGAAGGTACAGGTCAAGGTCGAAGGCGTTCATGTGCGTGGTGAACGGGCGGGCGGCCGCGCCACCGTGCAGGGTCTGCAGCATCGGGGTTTCGACCTCGAGGAAGTCGTGGTCGTCAAAGGTGCGGCGCAGGGAGGCCACGGCCTTGGAGCGGTTGCGCACCATGTTGCGGATGTTCTCGTCCGCGATCATGCCGATGTACGGCTTGCGGGTGCGGGTGTCTTCGTTCAGGTCCTTGTGCAGGGCCGGCAGCGGCTGCAGGGCCTTAGAGGCGATAGCCCACTCAGTGGCGAATACGGACAGCTCGCCGGTCTTGGAGGCGATGACGCGGCCCTTGAGGTACAGGTGATCGCCAAGGTCGACGAGCTGCTTGAACTGCTTGAGCGAGTCGGCGCCAATCTCCTTCTTGGAGATCATGCCCTGAATCTTGGTGCCGTCACCGGCGGACAGCTGCACGAAGCACAGACCGCCCGCGTTGCGCAGGAACAGCACGCGGCCAGCAATGCCGACCATGTCTTCGGTCTCTTCGCCAGCCTCGAGCTTGCCGTCATACTTGGCGCGAACCGCCTCGATGGTGTCGGTGACGTCCAAGTGCACCGGGTAGGGGGCAATGCCGGCCTCAAGCATCATCGCGCGCTTGGCCACGCGCATCTGCACCTGCTCGGGGTGAGCCAGCGGGCCGAACTCCTTGTTGGAGGGGTCCACGGCTTCGTCCAGCGTGGCACCGGACTTGATCTTCTCGCGGATGGTGGCGTCCTGCTTGAGCAGCATTTCCGCACGTTCGACGGTGCTCATCTGCGGGACGGCCGGGGTTTCATTCTCAGTGTTTTCGGTATTTTCGACAACTTCAGCCATGATTCATCAGTGTACGCAAGGCCGGCGATTATGAGCCCGGCAGACCGCACGGCCATCCGAACACCCGCTCACATGACGCAAAACCGGCCCTGCACAAGGCTTGAGAGACCTGTACACATGGCGAATCCACCATCACGCAACACTCGCGACATGCCGATTTGCATTGTCCACCACCACAATGTAATATCTACATCTGTTGCCAAACGGGCTGTAGCGCAGCTTGGTAGCGCGCTTCGTTCGGGACGAAGAGGCCGCGGGTTCAAATCCCGCCAGCCCGACAACTGGACCGGATTGTTGAGAAATCAGCAATCCGGTTTTTCGTTTCCTGTCCCAACAATCAAACCAAGCGATCGAACAGCGGTAAACAACCCGCCGCACACAGCGACAAACCACATCACGGCAAGCCCCCGTATTTGTTGGCGGACCACCGTAATATATCGCTCGAATCAATCGATTGCCGCACTGTTTTTGTAAGTAATACTGAAGTAATTAGAGGAACCATGAAGAAGAGTCTGCTTGCACTGGCTTCGGGCGCGTTCATTCTCGGTGCCGCCGAGTTCGTGATGATGGGCATTCTGCCGCAGGCCGCGGCCGCCACCGGCGTGGACATCCCCACCGCAGGCCATTACATTTCCGCGTATGCGATCGGCGTGTGCTTCGGCACACTGATTCTGGTATTCGGCCGCAAGGTGCCGCCGAAGGACCTCATCATATTGTTTATGGTGATTGCCTTGGTGGGCAATCTGGCTTCCGCATTCTCCGTCAATGCCGCCATGCTGGTCGTCGCACGATTCGTCGCCGGCCTGCCGCACGGCGCATTCTTCGGCACAGCCACACTCATCGCCAAGACTCTGGCGGAGGAAGGCAAGGAGGCGCAGGCCGTATCCGTGATGGTCACCGGACAGACCGTGGCCAATATGCTCGGCGTACCGGCGGGCACCTTGATGGCCGAGTTCCTTTCCTGGCGTCTTGCCTTCGGCATTTTGGCCGCTTGGGCGGCAATGACGATTGTGCTGGCGTCGGCGTGGATTCCGTACGTTGCACCGATCAAGGACGCAGGCATCGCCGGTCAGTTCAAGTTCCTCACCCGCCGTGGCCCGTGGGTGATTTTGGCCGCCGTGTTCACCGGCAATGCCGGTGTGTTCTGCTGGTGGAGCTACGTCTCCCCTTGGCTGCAGAAAACCGGCGGATGGTCGTCTTCCCTGGTGCCGATGCTGATGATGCTTGCCGGCTTTGGTATGGTCATCGGCGGTCTGCTTGGAGGTCGTCTGACCGACCATTGGAGGCATGCCGGCGCGGCCGCAATAGGTCAGTCCATCTCCTGCCTCGGCTTGTTGCTGGTGCTTATCACTCCGGGTAATCAGCCGATGACCGCTGTACTGACGTTCTGGATCGCCATCGGATTGTTCTTTACTTCCGCTCCACAGCAATTGCTGATGACCGAAGCCGGCCAGGGCGGCGGCGAGCTGATCGCCGGCGCGGCTGTACAGGTGGCGTTTAACTTCGGCAATGCCATCGGCTCGATTGTCGGCGGCGCGATGCTCACCACCTTCTCGATGAACTATCGCTATACCGGCCTGGGCGGTATGCCGCTGGCTCTGCTTGCCGTAGGGCTGCTGGCCTTCTACTCGTGGCGCTGCGAAACCGATACCGACGCCATTCACCGCTTGCGCGAAACCAAGGTGGACTGAGACCAAGCTCACAGCAAACTCCCTGACGTGTTTGTTCACAGTATTAATAGACTGAAATCAGACACGATTCAGGGAGGTCTGGCGGTATGGATGAGGAAGCACTGCTCAAACAATTCGCCGCGCAATTCGCGCATGGTCCAGACGATGCCGACGACACCGATGCGGCGGCCGCAGCACAAGGTGCCGATTCCACGGCGAACCAGGTTGCGGACGATGCCGATCAATCGCCCGCAACCTTTGATACCCAACAATTCCTGAACGGACTGGACGCGATTTTCGATCGCCACACGGCCGCCACCGAAGCCGGCCCGTACTTGGAACAGGCGATGGTGGACGCGGAAAACGCCGGCGACGAGGCCGGACTGCTCACCGTGCTCAACGAAACGATGGGCTTCTATCGCTCGCAAGGTCGGCACAAGGAGAATCAGTGGATTGTGCAGCGAGCGCTGGAACTGGCCGCTCGTATGGGCTTGACCACCGGCACATCCGAGGCGTGGGCCATCACGCTAATCAATTGCGCCACCTCGATGCGCGCGGCCAAACAATACGATCAGGCCGAGGATTTGTATCATCAGGCGCAGAGTGTCTGCCGGCATTCGCTGGCGCCCACCGACCGTAGGCTCGCAGCACTGCACAACAATCTGTCGATGCTCTACAGCGAGACGAATCGGCCCGACAAGGCGGAACTGGAGTTGCGTGAAGCGCTGCGCATTATCGAAGCCTCGAGCGTGAACCCGGACGCGGATATCGACGTGTCCAGCTCGCACACGAATCTGGCGTTGACCCTGCTGACCGAACACAAGTTGGAGGACGCGCATTGGCATGCAGCCAAGGCGCTGGAAATCTATCGCACCGGCCATCTGGAACATTCCGCGCATTATGCCTCCGCACTGGCGGGCTTCGCGCAGGTGTGCTTTGCCGAGAGACGGTATGCGGATGCGGTTACTGGATACCGGCATGCGCTGGCCGTGATCGAGGAATGTTACGGCAAGGACACCGATTACTGGCGTATCACCGCCGACAATCTGCGGCAGGCCGAGGAAGCGGCGGCGCAGGCCGGGGTGACGGTTGACAATGCAGGTGTTGCCGGCGATGCAGGCGCACTGCCCCAGTCCGGCTCGCGGCTGCCGAACAGCCCGGCACAGGGCAAGACCGGTGCGAACGCGGCATCTTCCCCATCCACCGTTTCGGTGTCGACCGGTTCTGCGGGCGCGGCCGAGGCCGTTTCCGCATGCCCGGTGTCCGGACTGAAGCTGGCCCGCGCGTTCTGGACGCAGATGGGCAAGCCGATGATTGCGGCGAAGTATCCGCAGTATGCCGGGCGTATCGCCGCCGGTCTGGTGGGTCATGGCTCGGAATGCTACGGATTCGATGATGCGTATTCGCAGGACCACGATTTCGGCCCGCGCTTCTGCCTGTGGCTTACGGATGAGGATTACGCGGCGATCGGCGAGCAACTTGAGGTCGATTACGAGGCACTGCCGCGCAAGTTCAGCGTGGATGCGCAAGGCCGCGTGACGTTCGAGGCGCATGCCAGGTCCGATGCTTCCGGAGCATTCCCCTCCGCAGGTGCAGGCTCCACCGTCATACCCGATGCGGCAAACGCACCCACCCCCGGCACCGCTACGCACGATACCGCCACTGCCGAGTCAGGCGCGGCGTCCTCTGATGTGGCGGAAGCGATGACGACTCCGATTGATGCACCGCTCTCCCCCGTCACGCCGCGCGCACAGGGCGCGAATCGCCGTGACGGCGTGTTCCGCATCGGTGACTTCTTTGAGTCGATCACCGGGTATCACACTGCGCCGGCGCAGACCGCGCCGCATGAGTGGCTAATGCTTCAGGAATCGACCTTGGCCGCCGCCACCAATGGCGAGGTGTTCGCCGATCCCACCGGTCTGTTTTCCAAGACGCGCCAAGGGTTCAAGAACATGCCCGACGATGTGCGGCTCGCGCTGATCTCCAAGCGACTCGGCATGATCGCCCAGGCCGGTCAATATAATCTGCCGCGTTCGTTGAAGCGCGGCGACGGCGCGGCCGCATGGCTGTCCATCCACGAGTTCGTGCAGGCCACCGCCTCGTTGGTGTTCCTGGTTAACGTGCCGATGGTGGTGGGCTATATGCCGTATTACAAGTGGCAGTTCGCAGCATTGCGCAAGCTGTCTGGCTCGATGTTCGCGCTGTTGCCGAACGTGGGCGAACAGTTGGAAACCGTGATGCGATTGAGTTCGGCAGCCTGCTATGGCGGGGCCGGATTTGGCGAAGGCGGCAAGGGCGCGGCTCCAGCAATCGAGAAAATCAACGATATTGTGGAGCAGATTGCGGTGGATATCGTCAAGGAACTCAAACGCGAACACCTGACCACGTCCGGCGAGACCTTCCTCGAATGGCAGCGCCCGTATGTCGAGGACCACATCGCCTCTGATGATCCGGTGCTTAAAAGTTTGTAGATTCAAGCTCCCTCTGCCACGGCTTCGCCGTGCCACCTCCCTCATCAGAGGGAGGTATCAGTGAAAGGAACGTCGATGACCAACGAACTGACTGATGATGAACTGCGCGAGGCTATTGTGCGTCATGAATGGGATCAGTTCCAGCGCACCAACAATGAGGGTGGACGCGCGGCATGCCAAGGCAACTGGCCGGTGTTCCACCAGATGCGGTTGGCCCAGTTCCTCACATGGGAGCGGCCATTACTCACCAGCTATGCCGCTGATCTTGACGCGGCCGACCACGTGGGCCGCAACCTCGTGACCGAAAAATACGGCCGCATGATGGCCTCCACCGCACCGGAAAATTTCACGAAGAACATAGAGCCGTATATTCCGCGTCTCTCTGAAGAGCGCGCGGCCCGTCAGGAACAGGTCATCGCCCAGCAGGTCGCCTGGGCCAAGGATTTCCGCGAGCGCTACCCCAAGCTCGGCGAGGCGATGCGCGCACTCACCACCACCGAAGACACACCATCTGCCACCTCATTCGAAACCTATCTGCGCGGCGAGCTTGGTACGTATTCCGACCAGACCTTCGAACGTTACGAAGCGATGATTGGCGAGCGCGCCGCAGCCAGCCCGCAACGCAATATCACTGAGGAAACCTTGTTGCACACAGTCCAGCTCGGCGGTTTCGACACCTTAGAGGAGGCCGAAGCCTCCCAAGCGTAATACTCAGCCATTCACTGTGTATCGGACACCCCGACTGATGTACGTCGGCCGGCCATACCCAGGCCAACGCAATCTGCCGATCGCCCCACACCCAGACCACCAACGCAGCCTGCCCGCCAGGCCCCATTTACCAGCGCACATCGGCAGAATTACAGCGAGAATAGGCCCCAAAATGCCAGTGTCATCAGTGTGGCGAGAGTGCCGAGCGCTACCATCACGCATATGACGCGCCGCACACCGACGATATCGGCGCGGCAATACCAGACACGTTCCATTTCCCAAGCAAACAGCACCACCAACAGCATGGTCGCTATTCGCAGCACCACCCATCCGACGGCAAACAGCCGCGGTTGAGGCATAACCAATACAGCCGATACGCCTACGGCGCTCATATAGCCGTACAACAGCACGGTAATCACCATCACCGCTGTGCCGATACCGGCAGATAAGCCGGCAATGCCGTGCAACATGCGCCGCTGGGCGGCCCCCAGCTCACTCGGCGTCGCATGCACGGCCCGCACAGTCGCCACACTACGTCGCCCGGCCAGCAACGTCTGTAGCCAAGAAAACACAGTCAAGCCAATACCCAATATCGCCGCCATCACGATCAGCACGGGCCCTGCCACCATCAGACCGGCCAGCACGCCAAGCGAGCCGACGATACCGGATCTGGTACGTTGCGACGCGGCGAAGCGCTGGTGAGGTGTTGCACCGGCGACTTGAGGCGTTGCCCATCCATCGGCTTTGGTTCCGGCAGTCACACCGTTCACCCAATTTTCCAGCGCTTGCGTATAGCCTTCGGCCAATGGCAGGTTCGGGGTGAATAAGCCCTCACCAGCCCGCATCTGATGGTTGCCGGCAAAATAGCGTACGGTGACGTTCTCGTTGCCGGACTTGTTGGCCGTAGCGATGATCCGCTGCGCCCCCTGTTCGATGGGCATGGCCGTATCGTAGGTGCCGTAGTTCACCAGCACCGGCATGGTGAGGGATTTCAGATACCGGTCGGCATCAAAGTCGGCATAGGCTAGATCAAATGGCGCGTAGTCCAGCGACATCAATTTGGCCATGTCTTTGACCACGGGCTTGGGCGCGCCGGCCTCATGCGTATAGGCGCTGACAGCCATGGCCATTTGCTCACGTCCATTGAACACCGGTGCGGATGTAAGTACGGCAAAGGCAATGTCTTGCCGTTTCGAGGTTAGAATCGTGGCGATCCAGGTGCCTTCGGATTCGGCGTAGATGCCGGTTTTGGCGGGGTCCACGCCGATTCTGCCACGCAACACGTCGAGCGAACGCCCGTATTCGCGAGCAAAACGCGGGTAGTCGCGATGCAGCACGGTGTAGTTGTCGTTGCGCTTGGCCGGCACCAAGGTCACGATACCGGCAGAGGCCATGGCGTTGGCGATATCGCCGAAATCCTCGGCACCACTGGTACCGGACCCGTGAATGAACAGACAAGCCGGGCGTGGCCCGGGAGCGCCGACCGGTTCACGTAGTACGGCGGGTAGCGTGACGCCGTCGCCGGTCTTGATGGATAGTCGGGTTTCACGCGTACGATATCGCCCCTCGTGGGGAATGTTCGCATGGGCAGGGGTGATGGTGGTGTCGGCAGAAGCGATAACGATGTGCTTGGTGTAGGGCCGTGTGTTCCATTGCGGCATCATCGCCCAGCCAAGTGTGGCGAATACCAGCGTCATCGCCATCGCGGTGACGATGACGCTCGCTACCCGCCGCACCGAAATCCGCTTCATAGTTACTATGCCTCCCCCCCATCAGCATAGAACGGTCGGCTCTTATCGGTCGGCTCCCGTCATAATGTGCTTCTACTGGGACCGTAATGCAATGGTTTGTAACGCTATTTTCTCTTCTTGACGGCACCGACTATGGCCCATACAACGGCCACTATTACCAGAATCAGTCCCACTACGGCGCAAATAATAGCCGTCAGCAATTGCGGATTCGGCGAGAACAACGAAATCATCCGATCCGGAGATATGTACCCGAAAACCAGCGCGATCACGCCGATAATCACGCCTAATAGTCCGAATACCACAGTAGGCGCGCTGGTGCTCTGTTTCTGGATGTTCTTGGCACTCTTGACATCCTTAGCATTCTGGACGTTCTTGGCGCTCTGGACGTTCTTGGCGCTCCCCCCAGGCTGGCATGGTTTGCCGGCGGTCTGAGACTGCCCATAGGGAGGTCGTGCTGAAGATGCTGCGTACATCGGCACATCATCGGCAGATGGAATCGGCCCACCATCTCCCTCCACGGCATCGGCAACTGTTTCCAGGGCAATCCGATCTGTGGTTGGTTCGATGGGCGATGGAGAGGCAGCTGTTGCCTGCGTATCCACATCCGAGACCGACGCATCCGCATGATTGTCGGGGACGGGCAGCACAGCCGTTTCGTCATCATCCGCTGCGGATGGCAGCACCGTGGTATCGGTTCGGTCATCGACGGTCACCATGGTTGTGGTCGCGGTGGTCGCGTCGGTTTCGGAAGGTATGGCCGTGGTCGGTGTCGCATCCTCGATGGAGGCGAATTCCTTGGTTTCATCAGTCATGATTCCATCTCCTAGTTGCAACGGCTTGATCATTCCGATTGTTCGGTTGTGTTCTTGCTTGTACTGTTGCCGTCGTATATATCGGCAAGCGGCTGGAACGTAGAGCCTTCCCAATCGGAGGCGTACACCACGTTGACACGTGCTTCCACCACATAGGGAATATTGATTTTTAATTCTGGGCCGTTGTCCGGCATGGCGGATTCCTTATACAACCATTCGTGATCAGGCCCATTGGTGGCACTTTCAGCTTCGAAGAAAACAAAGCTTGGACCCATGTAGTTGTTGTATACCATCTCGTATTTGCCGCCAACGTCACTCGAAGTGGAGTAGTAGGAGTCGGCGGTGCCGAAGGCGTAAGTGCAGGAATCCGGCAGAACGATATGCACTTGCGCCTGTGTTGCGGCTATGGTGATGGTACCGACCGGGCAATTACTGATGGAAGTTTTGCCATCCAGCATCTTCACCGTGTGCGGTCCATGTGTCTTGTCCCAATCGGACCAATCAATGATTGCCTGATCGGTGTTGTAGTTTTCACCGCTGAACGCCACACCTTGCTGCAATGTTTCAAACGTGGCATCGCTGGCATCGGCAACGAAGATGCCATCCTTTTGCACATCGTTCATGCCGTCGCTGTTTCTCGCACTGACAGATTGGCTCAGTGAAACAACAGTATTGATGCCGCTGGCACCAAGATCACGGTAGTACACGCCATACGTGCCTGAAACGATGGTCATGCAGAGCGCGCATCCACCGGCAACCAGTCCGAGAGGAATCAGACCACCGGTACGCCGTCCTCTGAATCCGAGAATGATGACCACCAGCCCCATCACTATGCATACTGCGTCAATCCAGATGGTGCCCAGACGCATAATGCCGATAATGCCCATGTCGTTTACCCAAATCAGTCCCATCAGACCGGCAAAGGAGAGGAAGGTAAGGCCCAGTATGCTCAAGACCACGATTGGGCCCGCCGGCTTGCGGCGCTTGGACTCGGTGGGGGCATAGGCCGTCGCATTCATACGGTCGGGGGCAAACGGCCCGTTGGGTACTGTGCCGGGCATCGCGCCGGGCACAGTACCCGGCATCACGCTGGGCATCGACTGATAGACAGGCTGTGAAACAGGCTGTGAAACACTAGGCGCGGTTTGTGAAACAGGTTGTGAAACAGGTTGTGGAAAAGGTTGCGGAGCTGAATACAAAGGAGATTGAGGTACTGGTTGCGCGGCTGGATATGAGACAGGCTGTGGAGCTGGATATGACACAGGCTGTGAAACCGGTCGCGGCGCAGATGCCCCGAATCCGTACCCTTCCTGCTGGCGAATGCCGCTTTTGGCCAACAGCCATAGCGCTAAGGCGGCGAGCGCAATACAACCCCACCCCGCACCTGGAATCACGATTGCCACGGCGAGGAACAGGAAGCATCCCAGACAATTCCAGTCCCATTGGCCGGCAATGAGGTCCTCGGCCAAGATGTGCCCATCGCGTACATCCGGCATCAGAAACCAGCCGAGTGCGTACAGAGCTGCGCCAAAACCGAAGAACAATGTACATACAATCACCAACGCACGTACTAATGTGGGGCTCCAGCCAAGCCGTAAAGCGATGCCGCTGCATACGCCGCCGATCCACCGGTCGTCGCCGCGAACCAGTCCACTGGATCGCACCCAAGTGAAGAAGCGTCGCGATGTCTTGTTTTTTTGCGGACCAGGCTGCGGCTGTGGCTGATATGGATTCGCGTTTGGATTGCTCATGATTCCATTACACCGCCCGACCACTGCCACAACGCTCGGGGAACACCCTGATTGTTCCCTGAACACCGGGTAAAACCCCGGCCGCAACGCCCTGAGCGCGGCACAATAGGAGTATGACGTCATCTCCCGAACCATTGCTGCCCGCGCGCATGCCGTTGATGCGCCCCCGGCAGGGCCGTTGGCTCACCGGCGTGTGCAAGGGCATCGCCCTGCACTTGGGCATCGGCGTGGCATGGGTTCGGATTGCGTTCATCGCACTGACCGTCCTCTACGGCGCAGGCATCATCGCTTATGTATTCCTGTGGGTGTTCATGCCTGCCGGAGACCCGGTGGCGGCTGCGGCTCGCACAGTGCCCGTTGATCAGGCGCCGCTTGCGCGAGGCAATCAGCCACTTGCCGCTCATGACGACGAATCGGCTGCCGCACCGGAATCATTGTCCGAGGCCATCCAACGTGCTCCGAAACCGGCCGTCGTGGCATTGGCCGGTTTCGCGTTGATGGCCACTGGACTGTTGCTCACCAGCACCGGTGCGGATGTCCAGATTGTGTTTCCGCTGCTGGTAGGGTTGGGCGGCATCGCACTGGCATGGATGAATCTTAGTCCGCGAGGCACGCAGCTGTTGTCTATGTTGGGCGGCATCGCACTGATTTTCATGGGATGGGCATTGTATGTGCATAATGTCAGCATTCCTGGGTGGGGCACCTCTCCTCGACGCATTGTTGCCAGCGGATTCGTGATGATCGTCGGTATCGTGGTGGCGGTGATGCCGTGGGCGAACGCGATGCTGCAACGACTCACCCACGAGCAGGCATTGAAGGAGCGCGAAGAGGAGCGCGCGGACATGACCGCCCATCTGCATGATGGCGTGCTGCAAACGTTGGCGCTGATTCAGCTGCACTCCGAGGAACCGACCACCGTATTCGCCCTGGCGCGTAGCCAAGAGCGCGAGCTGCGCGAATGGCTGTATCAGGAACGTTCCACATCGGATCGTTCGGTGGGAGCCGGATTGAAGCAGATCGCCGCCGAGGTGGAGGACGAGCACGGCAAGCCGATTGAGGTGGTCACCGTGGGCGACGCGCGGCCGAGCGCCCAGACCGATGCGCTGCTGGACGCCACCCGTCAGGCGTTGGTCAATGCGGTCACGCATGGCGGCGAGCCGGTGTCTTTGTATTGCGAGGCCAGCGACACGATGGTTGAAGTGTTCGTGCGCGACCATGGCGAAGGCTTCGATATGGACGCCATTCCGCCCGACCGGCTGGGCATCCGCGAATCGATTATCGGCCGCATCAAACGGCGCGGCGGTACAGTGGAGATAGTGTCCAGGGCCGGCTGGGGCACCGAGGTCAGAATGCATATGCCGATCGCGCTGAAAGCGGCGCAGGGAGAACATCGATGAGCGAGAACGAGACAGCCAAGATTCGTGTGGCCGTGGTCGATGACCATGAGATGTTCCGTGCGGGCGTAATCGCCACATTGCGCGATTCCTTCGATATCGTCGGCCAAGCGGCGGACGTGCCCGGTTCGGTGGCGATGATCGCACAGACCAAGCCGCAGGTGGTGTTGCTGGATGTGCATGTGCCCGGCGGCGAGGGTGGCGGCGGTGCCGAGATCCTCGCCAAATCGCGCCCCTACTCCCCTACCACTGTGTTTCTGGCGTTGTCGGTTTCGGATGCGCCGCAGGATGTGGGGGCGGTGATTCGCGCCGGCGCCCAGGGCTATGTGACCAAGACGATTACCGGCGCTGATTTGATTTCATCCATCAAGCAGGTGCATGAGGGCTATGCCGTGTACTCGCCAAAACTGGCCGGTTTTGTGCTTTCGGCCTTTCAGGGTGTGCCGGCGGCGGGGTCTGATGGCGGCGCTGATGGTGCGGCACGGGCTCATGATGAGGAGCTGGACCGGCTGTCCGCCCGCGAGCAGGAGGTCATGCGGCTGATCGCGCGTGGTTACACGTATAAAGAGGTGGCGGCCGAACTGTTCATTTCGATCAAGACGGTCGAAACGCACGTGAGCTCGGTGTTGCGAAAGCTTCAGCTTTCGAATCGCACCGAACTCACCCGCTGGGCCGCCGATAGGCGCATTGTGTGATAAACGACAGATGAGCTCCCTCATCAGAGGGAGCTCATCTGCTCATATCACTCGGCGTCGCGGAAACCGTTGGGG
>ERZ1032269.222-NODE-222-length-12423-cov-6.351229_pt1 | contig 12423 bp, 8 predicted proteins | sample MGYA00517878_ERZ1032269 | MGnify/ENA primary metagenome ERZ1032269 (study PRJEB33719, sample SAMN04261352) | wastewater metagenome | biome: periurban shantytown; feature: human; material: feces | host: Homo sapiens | place: Peru: Lima | collected 2012-01-15 ...
CGCGGCATGAATCTGAATCGCCTGGAAGCCGGCGGCCACCGCACGGCCCGCCGCCGCGGCGAACGCGCCGACCAGACCATGAATCTCATCCACGGACAGCGCGCGCGGCGTACGCAACCCACCGAACGCGATTTCAGACGGTGCCATGGTAGGCCAGCCGCCCGCCTCCTCCGGCACGCTCTGACCGTCGTAACCAACGGCAAAGCAACCAGTCGAAGCCTTACGCCCCGCATGGTTGAGCTGGATGGCAGGCACCGCACCCGCCTCGCGAATACCGTCCACGATCCAGCGCCAAGCATCAATCTGCCCGTCTTCCCACAGGCCCAGATCGCACGGCGTGATACGCCCCTCAGGAGCCACGGCGGTGGATTCGACAATCACCATGCCGAATCCGCCGAACGCGCGAGACACGTAATGCTGGTAGTGGAACGGCGTGGGCCTACCATCGCGGGCGAACGACGAATACGTGCACATCGGCGGCAACCAAATACGATTACGCGCGGTCACCTCGCGCAGCGTCATTGGCGCAAACAGCCCCGGACGGTCCTTGCTGACTTTCTTATCTGCCTTGCTCACAGCTTCCCTTTCCTCATAATCATCGAACGATTCGCTCGTCTTGCCCGCGCCGGCCCGCTTCTTGGACCGTGCATCGGATTTTGACTTCTTCTTACCGTGCTTACGGTTCTTCGATGCATCCTCGTGCTTGGTCTTCGGCTGCTTGGACTGATCGCCGTCCGAAGACGAAGCCAGCGTCACCGCTTTGAGATCCGGCACGTCGAATCCACGAAAATCAAAATTCTCATGCGTCAGATCGTCGTTGCTCATCGTTCCCCTTTCCGATGCACGTTCATGGCAAATATTCGATGAACGCGATGGCGTTGTCATTAAGTATTGTAAAACGGGCGTCACCTGAAACAGGTAACGCCCGCAAACTACGTAATTTGGGTATCGCAGTCGGCCATGCTACGCAGACTCAGCCGGCATGCAATCACCAAATGTCAAACGCCAATCACCAATCACTGGCCATCATTCGACTGCTCTGAATTGGTGCCCTGGGTTTGGGTGTTGTTTTGCCCAGTGTTCTGCGACTGAGACTGATTGTTGCTGCTCTGCGATTGGCTGTTGCCATTCGTAGTGGTCTGCGGCACGCTGAACGTTCGTCCGCCAATGCCCAGATACTTGCCAGTCGTGGTGTACTTCGAGACGGGCTGGCCGTAATCGTTGTCAATCGGTATTTTCTTCTTGGAAATGTAGCTATTGAAGAAGTTGGTAACGGCCGGAGCCGCGATTGTCGAACCATCCCAATAGCTGTTGTACCGGCCGTTGATGGCAATGTTGGAAATACGGTTGGTGTACGGGTTCTGTGCATCGCCGACCACAGCGAACGCCGCAATCTGATTAGGAATGAACGATCCACCGGACACCGCAAGATCCTCACTGGTACCGGTCTTACCAAACGACTTACGCCCGTCAGCCAATCTGAATGACCAACCGGCACCATCCGGCCGCACCGTACCTTGGTTCAGGGTATAAGCGAGTGTTTGGATGATGTCCTTATCCACCGCCTGATGGCAGTTCGCGGATGGAACCTTGAGATCGTTGCCGTCCTTATCGGTCACCTTGCTGATGGCAATCGGGTTGCATTGCACACCATTCGAGGCGTATACGGCGAAGATGCTCGCCATGGTCAGCGGGGACACATTCACCGAGCCGATCATCATGGATGGTGTATACACCTGGGTTTTGTCGATGGTCTCACCCGTGGCGGCGTCATGGTATCCCAGTTCAGTCGCGGTGTCCGCCACCTTGCACAGTTTGAGGATGGCACCCATGGAAGCCTGAGTAGTGTTATGCGAACGGACCAGACCGAGGAATGGGCTTTCCGGGTTCACTGTACCTGCGCCCATGGCGTTCGACACGTTCCACGAATCGGCACCGCCCGAATAGTTACTGCAGGCGAAGTCCGTAGTGGGGTATGACGTCGAGGTCTGGAGGTTGTCGTTGATGGAATGGCCCGCTTCCATCCACGCAATCAGGTTGATCGGCTTCCAGGACGAACCGATGGTCCAACCAGAACCACCGCCATCCGCCAAATCGACGGCATAGTTCTGGCTCGTCCTGGTGGGATCGTTCGCGGCTGCCGGAGTGGCGTCATAGTAACGATTCAGGCCAAAGCTCAGCACTTCGCCGGTTCCCGGTTTGACTGCGGCCATGGCTATCTCCATGCCGCTGGGATCGTCCGGTGGAATGGTATTACGCGCGGTCTCCATCATCGTGGAATTCGCTTCCACATCCAGCGTGGTGACGATTTTCAGGCCACCCTCCTGCAGCAGCTTGTTACGCTCGGCACGAGTCTTGCCGAATTCTTCGGAGTTCTGGATGCGATGCACCACAAAATCGCAGAAGTACGCGTAATCGCCAGTGTCCTGACAGCCGACATTCACGTCCTGTACTTTCAGCGTGTCCTTCAACGGCGTGTTCACAGCTTCGGTGTACTGGTCCTGGGTGATGTATCCTTCCTGCAGCATCAGCTTGAGCACGATATTGCGTTGGTTTTCGCTTTCCTTCTGGTTCTCTTCGACCAGCGGATCGTACAGGCTTGGGTTCTTGGTGATAGCCGCGATGGTGGCGGACTGCACCACGTTCAAATCGGCGGCGGACACGCTGAAGTAGCGCTGGGCCGCGGTTTCCACGCCATACAGGTTGTTGCCGAACTGGGCGATGTTCAAATAGCCCTGCAGAATCTCGGCCTTGGAATACTTCTTTTCCATCTGCACGGAAATCAGCATCTCGCGAATCTTACGGGCGATGGTGTCTTCAGTGGCATGGTACTGGGCGATCGAATCGTCATCCTCGATCGCCTGCATCAGCAGCACGTTCTTGACGTACTGCTGGGTCAGCGACGAACCACCCTGCTGGGAGCCTTTGACGAGGTAGGTCTGCACGAACGCACGCATCACGCCTTGCACATCGACGCCGGCGTGAGTCCAGAATCGACGGTCTTCGCGCGCCACCACTGCCTGCTGCATGGTTTTGGAAATCTTCTTCAGCGGCACGACGATACGGTTTTGGTTGTAGAACGTCGCGATAACGGTGGAACCGTCTCGCGCGTACATCGTCGACTTCTGGGGCAGACTAGTCACGTCGAAGTCCACGTTTTCTACCTTGAGCGACGGAATCACCGCTTTGGCGGCCTTATTGGCACCGACCACACCCGGTACAAACAACACACTGGCCACCACGCCGCCGCAGACGGCAAGCATGATATAGGCCAAGAGGAGAACAAGCACACGTTGGAGAGTGAGGGACTTCTTTTTGGGCATGGGCCCCATTCTAAATGGGGTGCCCTACCAACCGGGCTTACGGTCAGCTCCCGTGAACATATCATCACAAGAATCGCACTAGCGTAACATTGGCTGGAAGTCAGCCGAACGGTCAGCGCCGCGAGCGTCGAATCAGCATACCGGGCTGGAAGATGATGATCGATCGGCCGTCACGTGCGATCCATCCGCGGTTGGAAAAGTCCATCAACGCCTTGTTCACGGTCTCACGACTGGAGCCCACCAGTTGGGCCAGCTCTTCCTGAGTCAGGTCATGCGGCACTTTGAGACCCTGTTCCACCGGCTCGCCGAAACGTGAGCCCAAGTTGAGCAATGTCTTGGCCAGACGCGCCGGCACATCCATGAATACCAAGTCGGAGATGCGTTCGTTGTTGCCGCGCTGGCGGTTGGCCATGACCTGCAACATGTCGATGGCCACACGCGGATGCTCATCAAGCCATGCGAACAGGGCATCATGCTCCAGCCAGACCACGCGCGTGCCATGGCTCATGGACACCGCGGACGCGGTGCGCGGGCCACCATGAGGGTCGAATACCGGAATCTCGCCAAGCACTTCGCCCGGCGCGTGGATGGACAGCAGCTGCACGCGGTCATCGGAAGAAGTGCGAATCAGCTTGACGCGCCCCTGCTCCAGTAAATACATGCGCTGATCGGTATCGCCTTCGGAGAAGATATAGTCGCCTTTATCGAACGTCGCATGCTTCAAATGCGGCAACAGCTCCTCGGCTTCGGCTGGCGATACCTGCTTGAACAATGCCGTATGCAACAGGATGTTTTCCTCGTCAGCAAAAGCGTTTGGCGTTTCCAAGCTCATCGCACCATCCTTATTGTCCTATGACCGTCGTCGCCCATCCGTCATATTGTAACGCGCCCCCACAGGTTTCGTCAGGAGCATGCCCTCATTCGTCACTTCATGTGTGGCACGATCCGATAGCCGTACGGCATGCTGACGAATGCGTTACCGCGAAAAACGGCACTGTCGCGGTTACCGCGCTCGCCCATGACAAAACCGCGCACGGCCACCGGCAAAATCGTATACGGCCATCGGTGAAATCACGCCGCAAACCAGTCAATAAGGTGCTCGACGATGTGTTCGCGGCTGAGACCCGTCTGGCTTTTCATCGGGTCCACGCGTTTGACCGCTGATTTCACCGCTTTGTCTGACATCTTCTCGCGACTGGTGTTGAGCACACGGCTCATCTTGGCCGCATCGATGTCATACGCCATGGTCACATGGTGCAGCACCGCGCCGCCTGAGCCTACGGGGAAGCGCCGCTGCGCCGCTCCCCCGATCTTGCCGTACTGCGAGGCGATATCATTGAGGCCCGCGAACCGCACATCCAAGCCAAGTTCGCGCAGCGCTTCGACCAGCCACCAGTCACAGAGCCGGTAGGATTCTTCGATGCTTACGCCCTGAACGAAATCGAGCGGCGCATACAGAGAATAGGTAATGGTGTTGCCCGGTTCGATAAACATCGCTCCGCCACCCGTGCAACGGCGTACCACGTCGAAGCCGAGCTGCTTGGCAATGTCCAGATTCACCTCGTCCTGGGCCGATTGGAAACGGCCGATGACCACAGCCGGGCCCGCCCACTCCCATAATCGGATGGTCGGCTGTCGTGTTCCTGCTGCGACTTCACGCGCCCAGGTCTCGTCAATGGCCATTTGCTCGTCCGGAGTACGCGGATGGCCGTGAATCACGGTGAGTTGAGGCTTGAGGGCGTTCCAGCGCTCCCGGTATTCAGAGCTTTTGTCGGGCTGCTTGGTTTGTGTATTGATGGATGCTGGGATGTTCGGCGCATCGGGGCTGCCCACCCCCACCCGCTGCGCTGGAGCCCCCGCCAGCGGGGGTAAGTTGCTGCTTACGGCTCGGCTGTATGCGGTTTTGATGGCAACTTCATCTGTGCCGATAATTTGGCAACTAGGGTGAGCGTCCAATACGGACCGCAATGAATCATCGCTAATTAGAGCTCGTTCCAGGTCATGCAACAAAGCATGAGATTCGGCATCCGAAACTGATTCAATAAAGAAATCACCACTGATATGGCATGACTGTGCGGTGCCGTCATCATCGACGGATACGGTCACGGCGACTAGTTTGCTGCCAACGGTTTTGCATTCCCCATGTCGCATTTGCATGCAACTCAGTATAGAGAGTTTTCTGGCTCCCCTCAGCGAGGGGAGCCAAGTTTGAGGTCACATGCGGGCCAGAATGTCCTTGCCGACCTGGTCGGTGGAGCGCACGGTGGAGCCGAGCTCCTCGATGTCCGCTTCGACGGCGGTATGGATCTTCTTGGCCGCATCATCAAAGCCGAGATGTTCGAGCAGCATGGCGGCGGAGAGGATGGCGGCGGTCGGGTTGGCCTTGTTCTGACCGGCGATGTCCGGAGCGGAACCGTGAATCGGCTCGAACATGGACGGGAACTCGTCGGAGGCGTTGATGCAGCCGGAGGCGGAGTAGCCCACGCCGCCCACCACGGAGCCGGCCTCATCGGTCAGAATGTCGCCAAAGAGGTTGTCGGTGAGAATCACATCGAAACGGCTCGGGTCGGAGACCAGGAAGATGGTGGCCGCATCAATGTGCTGGTAGTCGTGGGTGACCTCAGGGTATTCCTCGCCGACCTTGTCGACGATGCGCTGCCACATATCACCGGCGTTGACGAGCACGTTCTTCTTGTGCACCAGGGTGACGTGCTTCTTGCGCTTCATAGCGAGCTTGAAGGCGTAACGCACCACACGCTCCACACCGTATGCGGTATTGATGGACACCTCGGTGGCCACCTCCTGCGGGGTGTTGCGGCGCACCGCGCCGCCGGCACCGCAGTACAGACCTTCGGTGCCTTCACGCACCACCACGAAGTCGATGTCGCCGGGGTTGGCGAGCGGCGAGGTGACGCCCTTGTACAGCTTGGAGGGGCGCAGGTTCACGTACTGGTCGAGGTCGAAGCGCAGCTTCAGCAGCAGGCCGCGTTCCAGAATGCCGGCCTTGATGCGCGGATCGCCCACGGCACCGAGCAGAATCGCGTCGTTGGCCTTGATGCGCTCCTCTTCGTCCTCGGGCAGAATCGCACCATCGCGCAGATAACGCTCGGCACCCAAGTCGAAGTTCTCGTACTCGAAGTCAGCTACGCCTTCAGCGGCCTTTTCCAAAGCCTTCTGAGCCCACGGAGTGACTTCCTTGCCAATACCGTCGCCGGGAATAACGGCGATTTTATATGTCTTTGCCATAGTTCAAGGAGCCTACTCGCGCTATCACCTGCCGGCCCGAACCCGCTCAGCTAGTGGACATGGCCTAATGAGCGAGCCCCATCACATCCATGCACCAAGCGTTCTCATAGGAAACCTCTTCCCATTGCTTGTAACGCCCGGATAGACCGCCGTGACCGGCCTCGACCTCAATCTTGGCCACCGCGTCCACGCCGGCGGACTGCAAACGGGCCAGCCATTTGAGCGGCTCGACGTACAGCACGCGGGTGTCGTTCATCGAGGTGGTAATGAAGATTCTCGGGAATTGCGCGGCGGCGACCGCGCCGGTGGCAGCCCCATCAGCACTGCCGTCACCGGCAGCCTCGTCGTTGCCGCCCTCGAGCACGGCGACCGGCACATTCTCGTATGGCGTGTACGACTTCATATACTGATACACCTCAGGGTCATGCAACGGGTCTCCCCATTCGTCCCATTCGGTGACGGTCAACGGCAAGTCCGGGTCAAGAATGGAGGTCAACGCGTCCACGAACGGCACATCCGCCTCAACACCGGCGTAGCATTCGGGCGCCATATTGGCAATCGCGCCCATCAGCAGACCGCCAGCGGATCCGCCGTTGGCCACGGTGCGCCAAGCATCAGCCAAATGCGCCTTCTGCAGCGCGCGTGTGGCGTCCACGAAGTCCTCAAAGGAATGCTTCTTGTTCAGTCTGCGCCCCTGCTCATACCAGGCGCGTCCCATTTCGCCGCCGCCACGAATATGCGGCACGGCGTACAGCACACCGCGATCCAACATGCTCAGACGAGAGACCGAGAACCCCGGATCGGAGGAAATCTCGTATGCACCATATCCGGTAATGAACATCGGCGAATCCTGCGCCGGGCAATCGCGATGCCAGACGAGGGAAACAGGAATGCGTTCGCCGTCGCGCGCGGTAATCCACACACGGCGTTCCATGTAATCGCGTGGATTGAAGTTGCCCAACACGGTGGCTCGCTTCAGCAGCGCATCTTCACCGGTGGCGGGATCGATTTCGTGCAACTCGCCCGGGCGGGTGTAGCTGGCGAACGAGTAGCGCATGCGCGGCGCCTCATACGAGGGGTTGCCGCCGACGCCGATGGTGTACAAGCGCCGGGTCTCACCGGGCAGGTGGTCGTCGCTAGCACCATCGGAAGATGACGTGTGATCCGTGGGGGCCTCATCTTCGGTCCACAAGATTTCGCCATGATCGCCGGTGAAGTTTTCGCGATCGTCGGCAACCATGTCCCAGTCGTCCTCCAGGGCAGGCGGCAGCAATTCCGTAAACCGCCACGGCCGTCCGGCCAGGAAGTCGGCGGCAGCCGCGCTCTTGGTCATGTATGCCACGTGCGGCTGGCCGTCGGCACGGTAGCTCAGGGACACAAAGTTGCGATGCAACGCGATGCCTTCGATGCCCAGACCGTGGGCACCCTGCAATATCGCCGGATTGACGGCGTTGAAGTATGCCTCGGTAATCGGCTTATCCGGCTCACCATGTTCACAGCCGTACGGCGACCCGGCGGCAATGCACACGCCTTCGCCGAGTCGGTACGGCGGCTCATGGCCACGCATGTCAATGACGTCGATTTCGAAATTCGGATTGGCGGCGTTGTGATAGACCACGGCGAGTGGCACATCCGCACCGTTCTCCCCCGCGCCTTCAAAACAGGCAAAGCTCACATCATATTCAATATCGTTCTGACGCGGAATGAAAGCTTGGAATTCGCCTTCAGGCGTGGCCACCGGCAGCATCAGCACTTCGGTGGTGGTTTTGGAACCGGTGCCGATCACGATATTGCGCTCATCAAAACTGATGCCAACGCCCACCCAGAACCGTTCATCGGTTTCTCGGTACACGCACACATCCGATTCGACCACCGTGCCAACACGATGACGCCACACAGCGAGCGGCCGCCAGGAATCGTCCAATTCCACCCAGAACACCCATTGGCCGTCCGGCGTGAAGCATGCGCTGCCAATGCCGGTGAACTGTTCGGGCAGTTCGCTGACCGGCTCCCCGGTCTCCAGCCCGGCAAGGTCGCGAATGCGGAAATCATATCGCTCGTCTCCCGCAACATCCACGCCGTACAGCATCCAACGGCCGTCCTTGCTCAGATCCAAGCCGCCGAGCCGGAAGAAGTCATGCCCCTCGGATTCCTTGTTCGCATCAAAAACGACCTGTTCACCGGGCATGGAGCCGGGCGCGCCTTGCGGATCCACGACCGGCGGGTCCCAGTCATCGGCATCGCGCACGGGGATGCGGCATTGCACGCCATACTGTTTGCCCTGCTGCGTGCGGGTGAAGTACCAGTAATCATTGACGCGCGTGGGAACCGACATATCAGTCTCTTCCACATGCGATTTCAGCTCTTCAAACAACGTATGCCGGAAATCCGCCAGATGCGCCATGCGACGCTCGCAGTACTGGTTTTCGGCAGCTACGTAGCTGCGCACATCATCGGAGTCTTTGTCTCGCATCCACTCGTAATCGTCTTCGAAAACGTCACCGTGGAATTCGCGGCGCTTCGGCTCGCGCTTGGCGTAAGGCGGCATCGCGGCCGCGGCGTTTGTGCTCTCGTCAGTCATACCACGCGATTATAGGCGAGGCACCGCACCGGGACGCATTCAGTGTTCATCACGCCGCGCCTATCGCAACACCGTCTTCAGATACGGCAGCATGGTCTTCAGAATGTTCGAGCCGGTGGTGCCGGTGAATACTGGCACATCGGTTACCGGAGTCGGCTGGGTCGAGGTGAGCCCCGTCACCGACGCCAATCCGGTTGATTCGCGCGGGCTCAACTCACGAATGACGATCGCCAGTACACGTCCGGGATATCTGCGGGCGATGGTGGCGTACGTGGTCGGGTCTTTCTGCCCGTCATCGCCCACCAGAATGAACTTCATGTCTGGGAAGTCGGCCATAAGTTGTTCGGCAAACTCAAGTTTGTGCTGGGGGCCGGTGGGTACGAAGGTCTTGGGCCTCGGGTCGAGGTCGCGCAGCAGCAGCGGGCCTTCGGGAAAACCATGGTCAGTGATGAAGTTGCGAATCGAACTCTCCACATTCCAGGGCGATGTCGAAAGATAGAAGAACGGTGCGCCGGGGAACAAGTCGGCGATGCGGGTGAACAGCACGCTCATGCCCGGCACGGAGGCTTTCTTCTTGGGGTCGAGGAACAGCAGGTTGTACGCGGCCTTCCATGGCACCGGGGCCTGCGTGATCATGATGGTGTCGTCCACATCGGAGATGATGCCGACTTTGGCACTGGCGGGGATGGTGTACAGGTTGGCGCTCACGGGTTTGCGGTTGGCCACGCTGTAGGAGACGCGATGGATGCCGGGCACCAGACGATGCTCGGCCACGAGGTCGAGATATCCGGCGGAATCGGAGATGGCGTATTCGCTGCCGAGATCGCGCGTGCGGTCCACCTTGTCATAGACCTCGGAGACGCCGATCTGCACGGTGTTGAGCGGCATGTCATCAATGCTGGCCTGCACGTGGGTGCGCGGCGCGGGTATGGCAAGCATGCCGCGGATGCCGCGGATCAGTTCGCCGGATTGCGCGTGCCTGGGGGCGTATACCGTGCGGCAGATCAGACGCGAGTAATCGCCGGTGCCATAACCCACATAGGGTTCCACTCGCGGATACCAGTCCCATTGGCGCACCACCTGAGTGGAGATGCGTGACCATACGCCGAACACGCGGGTGACGGCACGACGTATGAATCGGGTGATCGGCGGCTTGACTTCGATTCGCTCACGCTTGGAGGGGGTGTCGAACGTCGTGGCAGCCTTGCGTGCGGGAATCGGCACGGTGGGCATGTCATCGGAATGTTCAGCGTTGCTGGCATTGTCGGCACCATTGGCGGATGCCTTGACGTCAGAGACTGGCGCGGTGGCGGACAGCGCTGCACTGCGAGCAGCAGCATCCCAAGGCAGTCGCTTGCCTGCCGCCTCAAAATCCTCGCGTGGGCTTCTCATAGACACCAATATAGGCCATACGCCTCATTTTCTTGGCTCCCCTCAGAGAGGGGAGCTCAAAAGGAACTACCGCACGACCTTCGCGTATTCGTCGGCGCTCAGCAGCTCCGGCTCATCGTCGTCAAGCTCAACCTTCAGCAGCCAGCCTTCGCCGTACGGATCGCCGTTGACCACGGACGGGTCGTCCGCCACGTCACGGTTCACATACTTGACCGTACCCGCCACGGGGCTGATCAGCGGCTGGACGGCCTTGGAGGATTCAAGCTCCACGATCTCGTCGCCGGCCTCCACACGGGCGCCAGGCTCAGGCAGATCCACAAACACAAGTTCGCCAAGCTGGTCGGCGGCGTATTCGGTAATGCCGATGATTGCGGGGTCGACCGAACGGTCCACCCATGCATGTTCCTCGGAGTATTCGAGGTGGTCGGGAATGTCGAGATTCAGCGGCTGTTCGTTTTCGTTGTCATCACTCATAGTCATAAGCCTAACCTATCTTCGCGGTCCGTCACAGCTCGCGACCGAGCCATTCCTCAATCATGTAGCGGGCGATGGTGGCGCGGCCCGGCGCCGCCATACGGCCGGCGATGAGCTCGGCCGTGTATTCGTCGCGTGTGACCCATCGCGCGGTCATGGTCTCCTCGCCATCCACACGCACGTCGGTGGTGATCGCATGTGCCTTGAACGCCATCATCAGCGAAGCCGGGAACGGCCACGGCTGCGAACCCAGGTACCGCACCTCACCAAGCTTGATGCCGGTCTCTTCCATGGCCTCGCGGCGGCAGGCGTGTTCAAGGTTCTCCCCCGCCTCCACAAATCCGGCGGACACCGAATACAGCCTCGAATCCTTCCATGCCGCGTTGTGTTGCAGCAGCAGACGGTCGTGCCCGTCCACGATGGCGGTAATGACCGCCGGCTCCACGCGCGGGAACAGCACACGGTTGCCGTCCGCCTCGTTGGTGCATCGCTGCGCCCATCCGGCGAGCGCCGACCGGACCGCCGCGCCACAGGTGGGGCAGAACCGCTGGCGGCTGTGCCAGATGCTTAAGGTGATGGCACTGGTGGCTTGCCCGGCCTCGCGCGCGTTGGCATGAGGGGCGAATCCGCGCAGGTCCACCCAGTCGAACCGGGTCACGGCCTGTTGCAGCAGCGTGGGCTTCGGGGCCAAGGGCTGTACGGACGCGCCGACCGAATCATCGAAGGCATCGTCCGCACCTTGCCCGGCCGAATCCGGTACACCGAGCGGCCCGGCGATTTTGGCTGCGGCTACGCCGCCATTACCCTTGGCGTTTCCCGACTGCCGTATTCCGGCGGCAGCACCTCCGCTGATGCCGTTCTTGCCCAGCGCGCCGTCCACAGTGCCGGAATCCTGGATGCCAAGCACGCCGCCGACGGCACCGCCAACACCGGCAATCCCGCCAACACCGGGAACGCCGGCTTCCGGCACGCGCGTGATATCCACGGCGACCACGGATTCGCCGCGCGCCCCGACATAGGAGCCAAGGAACATGGCGACCGCTTCGGGGTAGCGTGCCAGTTCGGCGGACACATAGGCGCCCGGCAACGTGGCGAGCCGCATTTTCACGTTCTCATAGTCCACGAGCTCGCCTTGGCCGCGCGGTACGGCGACAAGTCCGCCGCGCGTAAGCACGACTTTGGTGGTCGGCTCGGCCAGCAGCTCGTCGATCAGGCCGGGTTCGCTGCGCCGGTCCACCTGATAGTCGATGTCACCTTGTGCGAGCGGCAGGAACGGCAGCGCATGGGTCAGCGCCAGAGGCGAGAAATGAATGTCAGCGGTCATCGAGGTCTCCTATGCGTTCTTCTGCGCGCTCTGCACGCGCTTGACGAGCGAGAGCAGTGCTCGCGCCACGGTATCCGGATGTT
>ERZ1032269.241-NODE-241-length-12025-cov-7.793901_pt1 | contig 12025 bp, 4 predicted proteins | sample MGYA00517878_ERZ1032269 | MGnify/ENA primary metagenome ERZ1032269 (study PRJEB33719, sample SAMN04261352) | wastewater metagenome | biome: periurban shantytown; feature: human; material: feces | host: Homo sapiens | place: Peru: Lima | collected 2012-01-15 ...
CGCTGCGGCGGGGTGCTTGTACACTGGTTAAGGCGTAAATCACACAGCGACTCAAACAAAGGATGCGAACGCATGTCGGCGATTCTTGAAGGCACTCCGGATAAACGACTCGTATTGGTCACGGGCCGCGCCTACCCCGAGCTAGCTGAGAAGGTGGCCGAATGTTTGGGAACCGAAATCCTCGAAACCACGTCCTATGACTTTGCCAATGGCGAGATGTACGTGCGTTTCACCGAACCGGTGCGCGGTGCGGACGTGTTCGTGCTGCAGTGTCATTCGGGCGATATCAACAAGTGGATCATGGAACAGCTCATCATGATCGACGCTTTGAAGCGCGCCTCCGCCAAGTCGATTACCGTGGTGGCGCCCTTCCTCGGCTACTCGCGCCAGGATAAGAAGCACCGCGGTCGTGAGCCCATCACCGCCCGTCTGATTTTCGATCTGTTCCACGCCGCCGGTGCAGACCGCATTATGACGGTCGATCTGCACGCCGCTCAGGAGCAGGGTTTCTTCGATGGTCCGGTCGATCATCTAACCGCCATGCCGGTGCTGCTCGATTACGTGCGTTCCACCCTTGATCTGGGCAACACCACCATCGTGTCCCCGGATGCCGGCCGTATCAAGGTGTCCGAACAGTGGGCCGCCAAGCTAGGCAATCTGCCGCTGGCATTCATCCACAAACAGCGTGATATTACTCGTCCGAACCATGCCGAGGCACATGGCATTATCGGCGATGTCGACGGCCGCGACTGCGTGGTCATCGACGACATGGTCGATACCGCCGGTACTATCTGCGAAGCCGTGCGCACCCTGAACGAATCCGGCGCCAAGTCGGTGACGCTGGTCGCCACCCATGGCCTGCTCTCCGGCCCGGCCGTGGAGCGCCTGTCTCACTGCGGCGCGCATGAAATCGTGTTTATGGACACCGTGCCGATTCCCGAAGAGAAGCGCCTGCCGAATATGACCGTACTGTCTTGCGCACCGCTGCTGGCCGCGGGTATTCGCTCCGTGTTCGAGGAAGGTTCCGTGGCGATTCTGCTCGACGGCCTGCCCGAGGACATGCGTCCGCGCAATATCTATGCGTGATTGATACGCCGAAAATCCTTACGAAAAAACGCCGCTTGGCTATTGATCAAGCGGTGTTTTTTCGTATAGCTCCAATCAGATGAAGGCGCGCTCGCCGAAGATGGCGGTGCCGACGCGCACGATGGTGGAGCCTTCTTCGATGGCGTAGGCCGTGTCATGGGTCATGCCCATTGACAGTTCGGTGCAGTCGGCCGTGCCTTCGGCACCGGAGGCAAGAATCTGGTCACGAGTGCGGCGCAGATGCGCGAAGCCCGCACGAATCGTGCGCTCATCATCCACATGGGCACCAATAGTCATCAATCCCTGCAAGCGCAGTCCGCCCATCGCACCGATGCGCTGGGCCAAGTCGATGGCGTGGCTGGGTGCGCAGCCGGACTTCGATTCCTCGCCGGATTCGTTCACCTCCAGCAACACGCCGACCGTGATGCCGCGCATGGTGGCACGGCGGGCGATCTTTTCCGCCAGTTCGATGGAATCCACGGATTCGATGGTGTCCACTACCGGCAGCACCTTGCCGATTTTATTGGCTTGCAATTGGCCGATGAGATGGAAAGGAATATGCGTTGCAGCTGCGGCATTGGCCGTGTCAGCCTCAGCGGCATCAATCACGCCTAGCGAATAACCACGCTCCCCCAGTCGTTTTGCCAGACCGTCAGCCTTGACAGTAATCTCCTGTGGACGATTCTCACCAATCACGCGAATACCAGCATCGATAGCCGCCAGAATCTCGCCGACATCGCGCGTCTTGGTGGCAGCCAGCAATTGGACCGAACCGGCAGCACGCCCGGCTGCGGACTCCGCTGAGGCAATCCGGTCAAGCACGCGATGCACACCATCAGTAATCTCTTGTGCGCGCGCCTGATCGATAACTTCGTTGGCGAGATCCTTATGGTCCATGTATGCCGTCATTGCTGCCCCTGTTCGTAGATTCCCCACCATCGTAGTCTCATACGCGCACATAATGCTTGTTATTGAACAAAAGTGAAGCCCCCGCTGTTCATGCGCGGGGGCTTGGTGATGCTAGGCCGAGCGAGTGGGACTAGCAGGTACCGGACTTGCGGCGCTTGAGGATGATTACACCCGCAACAGCAAGTACCACGGCGAGGATGCCAACACCAAGCACGGCTGCACCGGTGTCAGGTATCTTCTTGTGCTTGCCGGAGTCTGCATCACCCTTGTTCTGGTTGGAATCGTTGCCTTGGTTGGGCTTGTCCGTGCCGGAACCGGGCTTATCGCCACCCTGGCCAGGCTTCGTGGTGCTCTTCTCAACCAGACCCGCGATGGCATCGCTGATTGCCTCAGTCGCAGCCTGTACGTCAGACTGGGCGGCCTGACCATCACTCGTCAGCGCATTCGCCGTAGCGACTGCCGAATCAAGCACGGCCAGCGATTCATCAGTCCACTTTGTGCGATCCACGGCAGCAGCGGCATCGAGCTGAGCGCTCAGCGCGGCACGATCTTGCACCGTAGCTACAAGCACCAGCTTCTTCGCTGCCTGCTTCAGCTGGGTTGCGGCATCCACCACCGCAGCTTCGGTGGCATCCTCAGCCTTATACACCTGCTGCGCCGAATCCAATACCGCCGCGTACTCCGCCCATGAAGTCTCGGTGTACTTGGAGGCATCGTCAGCCTTAGGCGAGTCAGCGAGCGCCTGCTTGAGCTCGGTCTTGTCGATCGGTGTGGGCTCAGGCGGCTCAGGCGTACTGTCGTCAATGGCATGAACCTGCCATTCGGCAACAGCCGGAGAAGCCGAGCCGGACGTGATAACCATACGCAACTTGGTAGTCTTGACCGGAGTGTTCCACGTGCCATCAGACCACCCCTTGGCATCGCCGGTGGCCCAGCCAGCAGACGGTGAATTGGCGGTCACAGTGTAGGTGGCGTCGGAAATATCCACGAAGTTGCCGGCACCGTTGTTCGCCAAGGCGTCCCAGTACTGCAATTCCCACGATGCCGGAATACCCAATCCGCCATCATCCGAGGTGAATTGCACGCGGCTAGAGTCGATAGTCACTTCACGGTCCCACTCGTAGTCGAGGCGCATCTCACCGGTGTTGGGCCAAGTGCCCCAGACATCCTCGTTGGCAATGGTGATATCGGGAATGATCTTGCCGTCGTTCAACGCGGCGGCACCCTTGACCCAGCCGGATGCCTTGCCGTCCACATCGGTGGCGGTGGCATCGCCCTCAATGTAGCCGGTCAGCGGCACGGAAGTGTCGGATGGAATGTCGGTTTTCGCCGAAGCGGACACGTTGCCGGCCTTATCGGTGGCGCGGTAGTACACGGTGGCGCGCGACGCGCTCGGTGCAGCAATCGGCTTGCTGTACGTGGCCCATTGACCGTCTGTGCCAATGCGGTATTCAATTGATGCGACACCGGAACCGGTGCCGTCATCAGCGGTCAAGGTCAGCGTGCGCTCCTCCTTATCGGCGGCGGCGGTCACGGTTGGCGCGGCGGAGTCCACCTTGCCGCCGGCCTTGGCCACGTCGGAAACGTTGCCGGCCTGATCGGTGGCGCGAGCCCACACTTCGACATCGCCCTGCTGGGAAAGCGTGGCAATGGCCGCGTTTGCATTCGCGGCGATGGTGGTCCAGCTCTTGCCTTGATCAGCGGAAATCTCCAGCTTGGCGATAGGTGCGGTGTCGTCCGTGGCCTGCACGGTGGCGAACGGAGCGGTGGTGAGCCACTCGCTATTGCCTGCGTTAGCAGTAACGGCAACGGTTACAGTCGGCTTCGTGGTATCAGCGGCAGGCTGGTAGCCGTCCTGCACGGTGACATTTACCGACACATTGCCCTGCTCGCTTGCCTCACCGGGCACGCCGGCGACCACGCCGTAGGCCGTAAACGAACCGACCTTGGCATACGAGGAAGCATCAACTGGACGCCAAATTACTGGGGAGGCAACGGTTGGGTTCCCGTACTTCACATCCACTGTGGCCGGCAGAGTAGGCGCAGTACCGGTGGCGGTGGTCACGCTCTTCGGCGCAGTGATTGCCGGCGATTCGCTGGAGTCGGAGCCGACTTCCCATTCAGCAACGGCCACGGAGGCATAGCCGCCATCCACAGCTTGACCGGTCATGTCGAGCTTTAAGGCAGTAGTGGTCACCGCATCGAAGGTGACGGCGTTGGGGTTGGCCTTGCCTGTGGTCGTTGTATAGGCACTCGGGTTGGTGACATCCTTCCATGTGCCGTCCGCGTCCAAGTACTGAATCTTCCACGAGGCGGGCGCGCGCAGAGCGTTGGAATCCACGTCGAACCAAACCTTAGACGAGTTGACGCGCACAGTGCCATCCCATTGGTAGACCAGAGAATCGCCGGACTGCGATTGCGGGATAGAACGGTAGTTGGTCCAGTGATTCGGCGGGACCACAGCGGTTTGCAACACACGGCCGTCGTTCACCGAACCCTTCCAAGCAGGCGTTTCAGTGAACGTGGCGCTCACCTTTGCGTACGGAGCCACGTTGGTGGAGGGCTGCGTTTTCTCGGCCTTGGTTGGATGGGCGGTGGAAACCATCTGGCCGTCGGCGGTCCAATCGACTTCATCAATGCACACGGCACGGCGGAAATCGGTGCCGCCTTCCTTGTCGCCGGTGTGATAGGTCACATACCATTTGTCGCCGAACTGGAGCACCGAGGGGTGCATCGTGGTGGCCGAGCCAGAAGGCACGATTACGCCTTGGTACTTCCATGGGCCGAGCGGGCTGTCGGAAGTGGAGTACTGGATGCAAGCTTGATAGTTCGATTCCACGCAGGTGGCCGTGCCCGAACCGGGCTTACCGCCGTCGTACACGTTGTAATAGGTATCGCCCTTACGGAACACCCACGCCGCCTCGAAGAATCCCTTCGGGCCGTTCGCGTTGCTGTCCGCGTCCTTCATGGTGTGGAGGTTCGGCGTGGTGCCATCAGCCTTGGTTTCCACCTCGGTGTATGAGGTGCGGCCGGTTGTGGCGTCCTTCTTCATCTTGATGGCGAGCTGAGTGCCGAACGTACCAAAGTGCAAATATCCGGTGCCATCCTCGTCCACAAAGAATGCCGGATCGATGGTTTCAATCTGGGTTTGCGATGTGGTGAGCAGCGGCTTGCCGATGGCATCCTTCCACGGGCCGAGCGGACTCTTCGACTTGGCCACGCCGATGGCGAACGGGTCCTGTCCAGCCGCCTCAGAAGCCTTGTCCTTCACCGGCACGTAGTAGTAGAACCAATCATCGGAAGTGTCGCTCGGGGTGCCGTTATCGTCGGCTACGACTTGGCCGGCGTACGCGCCATCGCCGGTGGCCCAGCTGAACAGGTCTGCCTTGGCGATGGTCTTGTAATGTGTCCATTTGCCTTGATTCAGGCCGTCTTCATCGGTGACGTATACGCCCCAGTCCTTCATGTTGAAGGAGCCGTAGTCGGGCGAAGCCTCATCGTGACCGGTGAAGACGAAGAGTTTGCCGTCATAGCTCAGCGCGGATGCATCTGCAGAGTAGTAGTTCTGCGAAAGATCGTTCGGGGTGTCAATACCCTCGTTCTGCCCGATGGGGTTGCGCATGTAGCTGGGCAGTGCGCTATTGTCGATTTGGGTGACGGTGACATCAGGATTGTTATACGGCAGTTCGTTATACGCGTGACCGGCAACGCTGGGCGCGTTGTCAGCGGTGGCTGAATCGGCGGCCATTGCGGTCGGCGCAAGGGCAAGGCCTGACAGCAATGTCGCTGCGGCGACGAGTCCACCGGCCACCGCGCGAACCGATTGCGCGGATACATGGAAACTCATAGTGCTCCTCATTGAGTGAGTGAAAAGAGTAATGATGGGTAGAAGGAAAAGGCTAGAGCCCCCTCTGTGAGGGGGCTCACTCGGCAGAATGACTCCGTTGCGGGTCAGGCCGAGTGGCGAGCCGAACCGTGGTCGCCGGACTGGCGACGCTTCAGGATGGTCACACCCGCGGCGGTGAGCAGCACGGCAGCCGCAGCAACTACGGAAACCGCGGCACCAGTCGGAGGCACACGATCACCCTTGTTGTCCTTATCATCCTTATCAGTGTCGGTCACACCAGGCTGCTGGGAGCCGGGCTTCTGCTCAACCTTGGTGGCCCAAAATGCCTTGTCAAGGGCATCCTGTGCGGCATCGACATCGGCCTGCTTGGCATCCTTGTCGTCGTACACCTTCTGAGCGGCGGCAATCTGGCTCTGCAGAGCCTGCCATGCCTTCTCGGTGTACTTCGACTTGTCAGCCTTCTTGGCCTGCTCGATGGAAGCCTTGAGAGACTCCTTCTTCACCGTTTCGGCGGCGGGCTTCTCTTCCAAGGCCTTGACGGCCTTGTTCAGCGAAGCGAACGCTTCCTGGACGGCGGCCTGAGTGACCTCACCGGCCTCATCGCCCTTGAGCACACCTTCCGCAGCCTCGATGGCCTTGTTCAAGGCCTCGACACTCTTATCCGTGTACTTGCCGGAAGCGGCCTCGGCCTTGGCCGTGTCGATGGCCGCCTGCAACGTGGACTTCTCCACGTCGGTGGCGAGCGCAACGAGCACCTTCTGGCCGTCCTCGAGCTTGGTCACCTGCTCGGCGACCTGTTCTTCGGTGGCATTGACATCGTCGTACACAGCCTGGGCAGCGTCAATGCTTTGCTGGAACTCAGCCCATGAAGCGGCGGTGTAGCGGTTTGCATCGAGGCCGTTGGCTGTGTCAAGAGCCGACTTGAGCGCGGTCTTGTCGACCGGGGTAGGTTCAGGCTCGGTGCCGTCAATACCATGCACGCCCCACTCGGCCACGGCGGCCCCGAAGGTGCTGCTGCCGGTGTGCGGAGTGAGCACGAGTCGCAGCGACTTGGTGGTGACCGGCTTGAAGGTCACAGCGCTCCAACCCTTGGCATCGGTATCCGCACGAGAAGCCGGCGAATTACGCACGATGGTGTAATCCTCGGTGGGCTCGACGTCCTTCCAAGAACCATCCTCGGCGAGGTACTGAATCTTCCAAGCGTCCGGGACTTCCAGACCACCCTTCGAATCGTCAGTCTCAGCGAAGTTGGCCCAGAACTGGGCGCGGCTCTGGTCAACGGTCACGGACTGACCGAAGTCGTACTGGGCGTACATGCCGTCCTTTGCCTTGCCCCAAGAACCCCAGACCTTGTCGTTGACGTTCTGATCATCCGTGGTCGGCCAAGTATCATCGACGACTACGCCGTCGTTGAGCTTGCCTTCGGCCGGTGACCAGGTTGCCTCGGAATCAGGCGAAATGGTGGTCTTGGTCGCCTTGCCTTCAATCCAACCGACCAACGGCTCAGGCTCAGGCTCCGGCTCCGGAGTGGAGGAACCGTTCGGGTCGGCAACCACGTGGACAGTGAGCTTGGCAGCTGCGGAAGACGAACCGTCGTCGACGGTACCAGCCACCTCGTAGTCACCAACCTTGGTCAGGTCGATGGCCTTGATGTCGGCATCCTTCCACGTGACCTTGCGGTCGTCGTTGTATCCGTTCGGGAACTTCACCGGAACCGTGGCGGGCAGGTCGATGGACTTGGCGTTCTGGTAGACGGTCTGCTCAACCGGCTGCGCATTACCCACGGTCTGCGATGCGGTATCGGAACGAGCCGCGATGTGTGCAACCGTACCGTTCAGCGCACCGGCGACGGTGCCCTTGACATCGAATACGGCATCGGCGGCCAGCTGAGCGTCGGTCACCTTACCCCACGTGACGGCGAGGTCACGGCGAGAACCGTCGGTGTATACGGCGCTCACGGTGGATGGCAGCTTCAGATCATCAGCCTTGGAACCGGTCTGCACCAGTCGGTTGACTTCGTCCACGCTCACCGGCTCGATGGCGTACGCCTCGAACTCGGAAGCACCCACGATGGCGCCCTTCGGGAAGACCACGCGCAGCTTGTCGGTTTCGACGGCGTCGGCGAACTTCACTTCGTTGCCTTCGTTCCGGTTGACCGTGTAGGACTGGCCGTCAGCCAGTTTCACATCCTGCCAGTTACCGTCAGCGTCAGCGTACTGGAGCTTCCAAGATGAGACCATCGGCACGCCACCGCCATCGGTCCAGAAGAAGACCTTGGCCTTCTTCAGCGGCACCTTGCCGGCCCACTTCAGTTGCAGCCACGGCTCCACACCAGTGGAGTCGCCCCAGTTGTTCCAGGTCTCGTTCGGCGTGTTGGCGTATACCACCTGACCGTCGATGACCTTCTTGGCGTTGTCCTTCGGCTGGTAGCCGTTGGTGTAGCTGGCAGAGGCGCTCGACTGCGGGGCTACGTTCACGGTACCGTCAGAGGGGATGCCGTGAACGGTGATTTCCTTGGAGCCTTCCTTCTCGCCATCGGAAGCGGTGAGCTTCAGGACGTAGTCACCCTCCTTGTTGAAGGTGACGGTGGTGCTGGCAGCGGAGGCGTCCACGAACTTCGCAGTACCGCCTTCCGGACCGGAGACCTGGGACCATGTGGTGGTGACGTCGCCTTCTGCGGGCAGACCGTCATCCTTCACCGTACCGACGAGCTTGGCACCAGATGAGGTGCTGGAAGACACGTAAGCATCCACCTGCGGAGTCTGGTTCTCGGAAGTGCCGTCAGCCTTGATACCGGTGTTGTAGGCTTCGATCTCCTTGACACCGACGGCCATGCCGGCCTGCGGCGTGAAGGTGACGCGGATGGTCGTGGTCTCCACCGGAGTGAACTGGATACGGTTGTAGTTCGCGCCCGCGTAGTTCGGGGTGCGCACCTGATCCGCAATCGGGGCCCATGTGCCGTCATCCTTCTGGTACTCCAACTTGTAGTTGGCGGGCTCGGCATAGCCGGAGATGGTCTGGCTGGACGAGCTCTGGTAGAAGTACAAGCGGATGTCGTCGATCTTCTGCTTGCCGTCCTTGAACTTGATATTGAGCGTGTCGGTCTTGTTCTCAGAGTCCTTGGTACCCCAGAACGATTCCATCACGGTCTTGCCGTCCACCGCGTTCTTGGCCGGGTAGTTGGTGTCCTTCTCGGCGTAGGTGGTACCGGTCACGTCCGCGTCCTTGGCCACGTTCGTGGTGGACTTGGAGGCGGAGTCGACGTTGGTGCCGGACTTGGCGAACAGGTCGGTCACGCGCTGATCGGCATTGAAGGTAACCTGATTGGCGGCCTTCACGTTCTTGACGGCTTCGGCGCCGACGGTAACCTGGGCACTGGAATCGTCCTTGACCTCGACCGTTCCCGCAGCCGGGTCATAGATGAGGTGCGCCAGCTTGTCGGAGGTGAAGGCGAGCTTGCCGCCCACGTACAGGCTGTAGCCAGCAGGACCACCGTAGTGGCTGCCGTCCTTGTCCCATACGATGGAGACATCCTGATCGTGGTAGCGCAGGTTGTTTACCGTGAAGTAGTTCCAACCGGGGATTTCGATCGGGTTTAGCTCAATCTTGTTGTCCTCGCGCGGCACCATACCGGCTACGTCCTCGACCATCGTCCAGTTCGTGGTGCCGAGCTGGGTGTGGTGGATCCAGGAGCGGTAGGTGATCTTGCCGCCGTTCTGTGCGGCGTCAAGGTTCTTGTCGAGGTTGTTGATCACGCCGTCACCGTTCACATCGCCGACGTTGTTGTTGTCCTCGTTCCAGAACTCGTTCTGATCAGGGTAGTTGTTATCGCCGCCCTGGTAGTGCGCGAACGCCACCCAGTACAGCAGCTTCTTGAACTGCTCATTGGTGATGTAGCCATTCTTGGCTGCATCGTAGTTGCGAATACCGGCCGAGTAGACCTGCAGCAGCGGCTGCGCATTAATGATGGAGAAGTTGTTGGAACCGGGGAAGTTCAACGCGGCCTTGTCCGCTTGGTTGGCGGTGAAGAACGGGAAGATCGGGAACTCGTTGGAATCCTCGAACAGGCGCAGAGCCTTGTTGTAATCTTCGTTGCCGGTAGGCATCAGGCCTTCGGAGTACGGGTAGTAGTTATTGATCTCCTTGTACTTGGCGAAAGCACCGTCGTTCAGCCACCTGTGCTTGAGCAGGTTGTCGGACTTGTCCCACAGTTCAGTGGTGACTTCTTTCTGGATCTTGTCGGCGATGGCCTGCATCTTCTCGGCGTTGGCGGTATCGCCAGCAGCCTTGTATGCCTGAGCAGCCGCGTTAGCGTTGGCCCACATATTGGCGGAACCATCGGCGCGATCCATGCGCTGGCCGGAGCGACCCGGCTCAGAGAAGGAAACGGCGTCGGCATCGTTACCGGTCATCGACCACCAGGACCAGTCAATCAAGCTGTTGTCATTGTTGTTCTGGTTGTCGTTGTTGTCCGGCTCGCTCTTGGAAGCGAGTAGACCTTGCACGTCCTCGGCACCCTGGTCGGCCAGCTTCTCGGCCACGGTGGACGGACCGCCGTGCACCTTGTAGGAGTCCCAGCCGGCGCGCGTGATGTACTGCGTGTAGCTATGGTTCCAGTTGGCCGGGTCGCCCGGATTGTCGTGGTAGTAGTAATAGCCCGCCTTGCTCTTCTTGGCGGTATCGCCGGCGGAAAGCCAGGTGCCGTAGGAGTACTCGGGGTTGCGGAACCACTTGGTGTCCATCATGAACATGCCGGAGGTGAGCACGATCTGGTTGTTGTAGCCGAGCACACCCTCGATGGAGGTCGGGTACTGGAAGGTGTTGCCAGGTATGTTGGCGTCGAGCATGTTGAAACGACTCAGCCACCAGCGGTAGACCACGGTCTTATCGATGTTGTCTTCCGGAGTGTCCACATAGGGAGCGTTATCGACCCACCACTTGTTGTAGGTGGTCACGGAATCCTTGTAGGAGGCGGCAGCATCCTTAAAGTCGCCGGTGTAACGGGCCTCATATTCCTTGGTGGAGTCAGGCAGTTCGTTGGCGATCAGGCCGAGCTGAATCTTGACGGTCTGCGGTTCGTTGGCCTTGAGGCTCAACGTGCTGGTGAGTTTGCCACCGCTGACGATCCAGTTGGAACCGTCCTGGTTGTTGGCGGAGAAGCGCGGATAGATGGTCGTCAGGTTGTTCTTGACGTTCACGCGGCCAGTAAGTTCGGTGGCACCATCAGCACCCTCGGCGGCGAACGGCGAGGCCGTGGTCAGTGTGACATCGCGGTCCTGCGTGCTTTCCACGGTGAGGTTCGCAACCATCACGTTGTTGTAGGTGATGTACTTGACTTCCTTGATCTTGAGGCTCTTGCCACCGGTCTGGAACAGGGAGGTGAAGTAGCTCGGTGTCTGCTTGCGCTGGGAGGCGTCTTCGTTAAGGGTCTGGTTTGCACCGTCAGCGTTTACGGTAACGGTAAAGCCATCCCTGTTGGTCTCATCCCAGTAGGCGGTGTTACCCACAAAACCGAGCCGATTAGGCGTGTGCGTGTACATGTAGGCGGCGCGACCACGGGTGAACAGGTAGTTGTTGCCGTCGGAGCCTTCATACGAGTAAGCACCCTTGTCGTTCGTGCCTTTACCAGTTGGCTGTGCACCAGTACGGGTGAGAATCTTATCGATCCAGAAGTCATGGTCGGTGTCGGTGCCGGCCAGGTTCTTCACGTCGTTATCGAATGTCTCCTGCAGATAGCTGGCGGCAGGGTTATATGTGGTGTTGTTCGCCGCCGTCTTCATCGGATCATCAGATCCCTTGAACGACGGATATGCCACATCCGCATTCTTGATGACGGGCGTATCGGCTGCCTGCGCGGTGACTGCACCGCCGGTGGCCAGTGTGGCGACCGCTGCAACCGCGCCGATTGACGCAAGCCACCGCTTTCGTGTTGATTGATGCATTCCTGCTTGGACCTCTCCGCCCCGGTCTTTCGCGTCTTCGCTCAGGCTACGTCGCGTCTATGCGACCAGGACTTCTTCTGTGGATGCTGGGCCGCAGAGCCCGTTCTCCGTCAGTTTCCTTTATTGGCTATTGGGTTCACCGGAATGAGTGTCTTCAGTGAATCTGGTGTGATATCCGCCATGGATATCCCGGTTGGAGCAATTCACCGAAGCTGATTCCACATCATAACCGAGCGAATAC
>ERZ1032269.246-NODE-246-length-11850-cov-8.007122_pt1 | contig 11850 bp, 8 predicted proteins | sample MGYA00517878_ERZ1032269 | MGnify/ENA primary metagenome ERZ1032269 (study PRJEB33719, sample SAMN04261352) | wastewater metagenome | biome: periurban shantytown; feature: human; material: feces | host: Homo sapiens | place: Peru: Lima | collected 2012-01-15 ...
GGCGGGATTCGGGCGGATTGTCGCTCGCGGAGTCACATGCGCGACAACCAAGGCGGGATTCGGGCGGATTGTCGCTCGCGGAGTCACATGCGGGACAACCAAGGCGGGATTCGGGCGGTTCCGCGCCCGGGGAGGGACAAGCGGGTAGTGAACGGAATATAGAAGTATGATGTTGTGAGCAGGAATGTAGGGAGGGATGTAAGCCGGGATGCCAGCGGAAATGCCAGAGGGAGTTGTCAGCCGAAATGCCAGAGGAAATGTCAGAGGAAATGCCAGAGGGAGCTGTCAGAGGAAATGCCGGCCGGGGATGGGACGGGGATTTGGTCAGCGGCCCAGGAGGAAGAGTTGGGAGGCGTGGGTGCGGGGAAGGGTTTGGAGGTTGGTTATGTCTTTGGCGGAGAGGGTCACACGGATGGAGAGGAGGGCTTTGGCGGAGGGGGTGACACGGATGGAGAGGAGGTCTTTTGCGGAGGGGGTTACACGGATGGAGCGGAGGGCTTCGGCGGCGGAGGCGAAGGCTAGGGAGGGGGTGTTGTTGTTCTCGCTTAGGTGGCAGAGGAAGAGGTTCTTCAGGCCGGGGTGCCAGAAGCGGCGGATGGCGGAGGCGCATTCGTCGTTGCTCAGGTGGCCGTTGCCTTGGCAGATACGCATCTTTAGGTCGTGGGGGTAGGGGCCTCCTATGAGCATTCCTGAATCGTAGTTGGACTCGATCACCACGGTGTCTGCCTTCCGGGCATATTCAATGGCCTCGTCGGTCGCGCGGCCGGCGTCGGTCATCAGGAAGAAACTTACGGAAGACCATTCTATGAAATAGCCTACGGTCTGGGTCGCGTCGTGCGGTACCACAAAGTGACTTACCAAAGGGAGATCCTCTTCGGGAACATCATCGCGCAGTCTTACTCTGACGGGGGCGGCGGGAAGGATGCGGCGGTAGGAGGCTATGTGGGCCTGGGTGAAGGTGTGATGGGAAAGGGCCTCGTGGAGAACGGCGGTGGCGTAGACCGGCTTTCCCAAATGCTTGCAGTAGGAGCCCAGGTGGCGGATGTGGTCCAGATGGTCGTGGGTCACTAGAACGGCCTGGAAGGCATCCGTGCCCAGGCCGTGCTCCGCCAAGGTCTTTTTCAGGCGGCGGACACTCACGCCGGCGTCGATCAGGAGGCCGGACTTGCCGTCGGAAAGGAAATAGCAGTTGCCGCAGCTGCCGCTGGAGAGGCTCAGAAACTTCAACATCAATTCTTCTCCTCCTCACAATATTTCGAAATCACACTGTAGGCGTCGCTTACGCCAAGCTCGCCGGCGCGGGAGAGGTCTATGCAGCCTTTCTCCTTGTCCTTCAGGTAGATCAGCACCAAGCCTCTGTTGAAGTAGGCGTCGCCCATGTAAGGGTAGACATTGATGGCTTTCGTGTAGCTGTCCACCGACTCCACGAACTTGGAGGACAGGCAGTAGAGGTTGCCCAGGTTGAAATAGATGTACGGCACTCCCGGCAGGAGGCGGTCGGCGGCAAGCATGTCGTCGATGGCTTCCGAATAGTCATACGTCCGGCTGACCTGATCCCTCACACGGGCGCGGGTGGTACCCTTGTCATCCATCGTCAGGGTCTGGACATTGTTCTCGATGGAGGAGATGAAGTCGATCATCTCGGCGCGCAGCACTCCCCTGTTCAGGTAATAGAACGCCTTGTAGTACTCTGAATATTTCCCGTCGCTCTCGGCATTGACCGCGGTGTCAAACTGATTCAGCGCGGAGGTGTACTGCTTGGACTGGACATCGTAGAGGCCTCTGATGAACGCCCTGTCCGCTTCCGACAAAGAGTTCGGATTGCCGGCTGAGAGATAGGAGTCGCCGTAGATCGAGGCATCGATGCCGTGGGCGAACACCGGCTTTACAAGCGAGTCGGAGTTGGAGACGGTCATCATCACAGGAGAATCCGAGATGAACTTGTCGATCAGAGGGTTCTCGTAGCGGTGCCTGAGGGCCACGTTCTGATTGTCACGCCGCGCCGCTAGGCTGAACTTGTACAACGATTTCAGGCGGATGTTGATGTCACGGTTCTGAAGAAGCTCATTGTCAAAGTCTTTCTTTGCGAAATCCGCGTCCAGTGCGATCAACGCGCTGTACTTCTTGGTCGTGTCGGCGAACGAGCCGGCCTCGGAGGCGTTCTTCGCGCGGTACTCCTGCACCTTCTTCTGGGCGATGTCGTAGTCCTGCTTCGAGGACTTCGCCCGTCCGAGCATATTCTTGACGTAGGATCTGTTCAGGTAGGCCTTGGCGAAGTCGGGATAAAGCTCGATCGCCTTGTCGTAGTCGTCCAGGGCGTCGAGCCAGCGGCCCATCCGGACGAAGTACGAGGCCCTGTTGTAGTAGGCCAGCACATTCTCCGGATTGATGTTGATGACGTGATCCATGTCGGCAAGAGCCTCCTCCATGTTCCCGACCTGCGCGTTGATCAGACTTCGGTTGTAGAGGGTGAGGGCGTTGCCAGGCTCGTCCCGCAGAACCCTGTTGAGGTCGCTCATCGCGGCATTGTAGTTGTTCTGGTCGTAGTACATCAAGGCCCTGTTGAAATAGGCGAAGGTGTTCGTCGTGTCCAGGCCGATGGCCTTGTCCATGTCGCCGATGGCATCCTTGTAGTCCTTGCGCAAGGCATAGACGCGTCCCCTTCTGATGTAGCCCTCGGGGTCGAAGCGGTCCAGTTTGATCGCCCGGTTGTAGTCTTCCAAAGCCTTTGTGGTGTCGCCGAGGAAAAGATAGGAGGCGCCTCTGTTGAGAAACGCTGACGGATCCTTCGGCTCCTTTCTGATGTAGCGGTCGAAGTCGCTCACGGCCTTGTCGAACTGCTGGGCGAGGAAATAGGTCACTCCCCTGCTGAAATAGAGGCCATTGAGTCCCGGGCGAAGCTCAAGTGCCTTTTCCAGATCCTTCAGAGCCTCGTCATATTTCCCGGAACGGCTCAGGGTGATGGCCCTGTAGTGGTAGCCGTTGGTGAAGACGGGATTCAGACGTACCGATGTGTTGAAGTCAGCCTGGGCCCCGCGAAGGTCTCCCAGATTGTACTTGGCGATGCCTCTGTAAAAGAATGTCCAGCAATCAGTCGAGTCAAGCCTCGCAAGAACGTTGAAATGGCCGATCGCCTCTGAATATTTACCGTCAGCCAGAGCCGCTCTACCTCTGAAGTTGAACACATCCTTGTCGTACTGCGCATTGGCGACCAAAGCGAGGCACAACAGGAAAAACAGAGTCAGCACTGACCTTTTCATACAAATATATTTTACTTTAAGGCTTAAAATTCCTAATTTTGTCGTTTGCAAAGATAAACATTTATCGTGCCTTGAAGACGCATTTTTATAAATTTTTCATATTCATTCTTCTTCTGGCGGACGCGGCGGCGCTTTCCGCGCAGCAGAACAGTGTCAGGATGGTGCCTTCCGGAAGGAATGCCGAGAAATACATCTCATCCGAGAGCCTGAGAAGGGAGGTGGAGTTCCTATCGGCCCCCTCGTTCGGCGGGCGCGCCTCCGGCACAAGAGGGGCGACCGAAGCGGCGTTCTGGATCTCAAGGCATTACGCCAGCATCGGCCTGATGCCTTTCGACGGCAGCTGGAGCCGCTCGTTCAGACTCCCGGCGGAGGGCGGAACGGACGGAATGCACGGAACGGGCGGAACGGACGGAATGCGCGGGACGGGCGGAACGAGCGCAACGGGCGGAACGGACGGAATGCACGGAACGGGCGGAACGGACGGTGGCTCAGCATTGAAAAATGATGATGAAGGGTGCCGCGGCGCGGTGGGAAGGAATATCATCGGTTTCCTGCCGGGAAAAAACACCTCCGGGAAGGACAAGTATGTGATCATCGCCGCCCACTATGACAGCCACGGGGTCATCGACGGGAATCTCTATCCGGGAGCGGACAGCAATGCCTCCGGCGTTGTCGCCATGCTGAACCTGGCCGTGATGTTCGGGAAGATGAAGGAGCTTGGACGGGACTACGGAAAGAATCTCATCTTCGTGGCCACGGACGCCAAGGAAAGGAATTCCGCCGGGGCGGAGGCGCTGATGGCGGAAATCCGTAGCGGCAGTCTGAGGAATCCGTCCAGCGGCGAGGCGATCACCATGGACAAGATCTACGCCACCGTCGTGCTGGACATTATCGGCAGCACACTGGAGCCGATCCACAAGGGAAGGAACGACTTTCTGATCATGCTCAGCGGCGGGCAGTTCACATTTGACCTCACCCGCGCGAACGAAGGGCCGGGACTCGGACTCGACATCGCCACGAACTACTACGGAAGCCAGAGCTTCACGGAAATGTTCCACAGAAGGTTCGGCGACCAGAAGGTCTTCACGCAGAACGGGTTGACCTGCGCGGTCTTCACCTCAGGCATCACCATGCTCACCAACAAGACCTCGGACACTGCCGGGACGCTTGACTACGAAATACTACGCAAAAGAATATTCCTTATCTTCCACTGGTTGGAAAAAATACTCTGACAATGAAAGAATTCTGGTCAATGATAAAGCGCTATGTCGCGCCTTTCAAGAAATATCTCGCCGGCTCGATAATTCTGAACATCCTTTCGGCGGTCTTCAACATATTCTCGTTCGCCATCATCGTGCCGATCCTGAGGATCCTGTTCAAGATCAACGAGACGGTCTATTCATTCACCCCCTGGAACGAGGTCTGGCAGATGCCGTTCAAGGATCTGGGGGACGCTTTCATGGGCAACGTCTACTGGCAGCTGGAGCAGCAGATCTCGACACTCGGAGCGTCGATGGTGCTGCTCTTCCTGTGCATATTCCTTGTGGTGATGACCGCGCTGAAGACGGCTTGCTACTTCGGCTCGTCCGCCGTGATGGTGCCGATCAGGACGGGTGTGGTGAAGAACATCAGGATGGACATCTACAACAAGATCCTGGCCCTTCCGCTGGGCTTCTTCTCGGAGGAGAAGAAAGGCGACATCATCGCCAGGATGAGCGGTGACGTGCAGGAGGTGGAGAATTCCATCACGGGATCGATCGAGATGCTCATCAAGAACCCTATCCTGATTTTCTTCTACTTCGCCGCCCTTCTCGTGATCAGCTGGCAGATGACGGCCTTCACCATCCTTTTCGCCCCGCTGATGATGTGGGTGATGGGTGTCGTGGGAAAGAACCTTAAGAGGAAATCGCTTGAGGTACAGCAGCTTTGGAGCGACGTGATGGCCCAGGTGGAGGAGACCCTCGGCGGGCTGCGCATCATCAAGGCCTTCATCGCCGAGAGGAAGATGTCCGAAAGGTTCGACAACGTGAGCGAGGCGATGAGGAAGAAGAGCAACCGCGTGACGATCCGCCAGTCCCTCGCCCACCCTATGAGCGAGTTCCTGGGAACGGTGCTGATCATGATAGTGCTGTGGTTCGGCGGAACCCTGATCCTGGGAGGGAAATCGACCATCGACGCGCCCATATTCATCTACTATATGGTGATCCTCTACAGCATCATCAACCCGATCAAGGATTTCGCAAAGGCAGGGTACGCCATCCCGAAGGGCATGGCCTCGATGGAGAGGATCAACAAGATACTGGACGCGGAGAATGACATCGTGGAGCCTCGGGAGCCTAAGACGCTCGGCGGATTCAACGACAGGATCACCTTCGACCACGTGAACTTCCACTACCCCGACGGACAGAGGAAGGTACTGGACGACGTGAGCCTGGAGATTCCGAAAGGCAGGACGATCGCCATCGTGGGGGCTTCCGGAGCCGGAAAATCCACCCTTGTGGACCTCATTCCGAGGTTCTACGACCCGACCGGCGGGGCGATCACCATCGACGGCACCGACATCAGGGACGTGCGGATCGCCGACCTGAGGAGCATAATCGGCAATGTCAACCAGGAGTCGATCCTCTTCAACGACAGCATTTTCAACAACATAGCCTTCGGAGTGGAGAACGCCACCATGGAAAGCGTGATCGAGGCGGCCAAGATTGCCAACGCCCACGACTTCATCATGGAGAAGGAGGGCGGCTACGACTTCAACATCGGCGACAGGGGCGTGAAACTCTCCGGCGGACAGAGGCAGAGAATCAGCATCGCCCGCGCCATCCTCAAGAACCCTCCGATCCTGATCCTCGACGAGGCCACGGCCTCTCTGGACACCGAGTCCGAGAAGATCGTGCAGGAGGCTCTCGACCGCCTAATGTCCACAAGGACCACCATCGCGATCGCCCACAGGCTTTCGACCATCAGGAACGCCGACGAGATCATCGTGATGGACGAGGGCCGGATCGTGGAGCGCGGCAGGCACGAGGAACTGCTTGCCCAGGAAGGCTACTACAAGAAACTCAACGACATGCAGGCGCTTTAGCCTTCATGGATATATTCACGGAAGAAGATGAAAAACGTCGCCAGACAAATCAGGGTCCCGTTCATCGAGGGACTTGAAAGAATGAATATGCAGGAGCTGGATCTTGCGATGGAGAAAGGAGCCTCGAAGTTCGCGGTCTGCGAGCGTAACTGGCCGAAGGACGCGCCCTACGCCCCTGACTGCAACGGGTCGATAGCCCGCACCGAGAGTCACCTCGCTGTCATGTTCCACGTCAGGGGGCTTGACCTGCGCGCCACCGCCATTGAGGACAACGGAAACAGCTGGGAGGACAGCTGCTGCGAGTTTTTCGTGACGGATCCGTACGACGGCACCTACTACAACTTCGAGCTCACCTGCATCGGTTCCCTGCTGGCCTCCAAGAGGACAAGCAGGATCGACAAGACCCTGATCGCACCGGAACTGCTCCGGAGCGTCATCAGACACAGTTCCCTGGAAAGGAAGGCGGTCACTATCTCCGACAGGATCTTCAGCTGGACGGTGGCCATGCTGATTCCTTTCGAACTGATTGGAATAGACAGGGACAACCTCCCGGTCAGCCTCAGGGGCAACTTCTACAAATGCGGGGATCTCACCGCCCATCCGCACTTCCTGAGCTGGAACCCGATCAAGACCACGAAACCGGATTTCCACAGACCGGAGTACTTCGGGGAGATTATTCTAAAATAGGATTCTTATGATGAGGAAAAGGAATATTCTGACATTGGCGCTGCTGGTCGTCTACCTCGGAATGGTCGGCTGGTGCTGTTTCGGGCATTTCAGCGACTTGCCTGACATCGGCCAGGACAACCTGTTCGGGATTCCTATGGACAAGATGGTGCATTTCCTGATGTTCTTTCCCTTCCCTATCCTCTGCTACCTCGCGTTCTCCGGGATGACAGGCAGGCCGCGACACACCGTCCTGGCCGTCGGTCTGGTCTTTCTGGCCGGTTGCCTGATCGCCGCCGGGACGGAGATCGGGCAGTCATTCACGAGCTACAGAAGCGGAGACGCGCTGGATTTCGTGGCGGACACGCTTGCGCTGGCCATTTCCTCCATCATCGTGATGATCATTGATTTGCGGATAATAAAAACACACAATAAACCGAAATGCTCAAAAGAATCATAACCGCCGCTGTCGTCGCCTGTCTGCTGACGACAAGTCTGGACGCGCAGACTGTCAAGGAGTTCAAGGACGCGGTGGACTCTCTCCAGACCCTGATGGTGGAAAGGACAAGGGTTTCCGCCCAGGTGAAGGCCAACAAGGTAGTCAGAAGAGGCTACGATCTGGATTTCTACTTCACCCCCTCGATGGGTGACTTTCCATGGAGAACAGAGGATGTCGAGTGGCTGAGACGGACGCTCAAGAGCATTCTGCCCGAATCCTGCGCGAAGTACGGCGTAGGGAAACTTCTCATCGGAAAGAGATCGCTTGAGTCCTACGTCATGCCATCCCTTGGCAACAACGGGAAACCGATCAGCGACAGGTTCAGGACCACGGACTTGCGCAACGTCCATCCGTTCGTCACAAGGACCGACGGGCAGGCGTTCGCCAAGGGGCTTACCGGACGGAACATAGCGCTATGGCAGAGCCACGGGCGGTACTTCGAGGAGAAGACGGACCGCTGGGAATGGCAGCGCGCCCCGATGCTCCACACCGTGGAGGACATGTACACGCAAAGCTACGTGCTTCCGTTCCTGATCCCGATGCTGGAGAACGCCGGAGCCTATGTGATGACACCGCGCGAAAGGGATCCGCAGACGATAGAAGTGGTCGCGGACAATGATCCGGCATTCGAGGAAGGTCGCGGGGAAGGCGTGAGGATTGAGGGAAGATATTCAGAGACAGGTTCTTGGTCAGATGCCGGTGTGGGCTTCGCAGACGCGCGGGCGACATATTCAGGTCTTGACAATCCGTTCCGGATGGGTACGGCGCGCCAGGCGGACTGCCGCGTCCGACAGAGGGGAAAGGCCTCCCTGGCATGCTGGACACCGGACTTCCCCGAAAGAGGAGAGTATGCGGTCTATGTGTCCTACAAGACGCTTCCGCACAGCACACCGTGCGCCCGCTACACGGTCAGGCACCTTGGCGGCGAGAGCGAGTTCATCGTCAACCAGAGGATGGGAGGCGGAACCTGGATCTACCTCGGCACGTTCGAGTTCGACAAAGGCGCGGACGGCTGCGTCATCCTCGACAACAGCGTCCCTAAGGGCTACAATGTGCCGGGCAACGCCGTCATAACAGCGGACGCGGTTCGCTTCGGCGGCGGCATGGGCAAGATCGCCAGAGGACTTAAGGATCAGCCTGTCAATGAATATGCCACCTCAGGCATGCCGTCCTTCACGGAGGGAGCCTTCTACTGGATGCAGTGGGCCGGCGCGGACTCCACCATACTCAACAGATACGCCGATGACTACACCTCCGACTACGGAGACCGCGGCGCGTGGGTTGGCTGGATGACCGGAGGCTCAAGGACGAACCCGAAAGCGGAGGGACTGAACATTCCGATAGACCTGGCGTTCGCCTTCCACACAGACGCCGGGACCACGCCGGACGACTCCATAGTCGGCACCCTGTCGATCTACACCCTGCTTAACGACGGAAGCGACAAGTTCGCCAACGGAGAGTCAAGGCTTCAGCAGAGGATGCTCGCCGACTTCGTGCAGACAGGGATCGTGGACGATGTTCGCAAGACCTTCAACGCGGACTGGAGCAGAAGAGGGCTTTGGGACCGTTCCTACAGCGAATCCCGCACGCCGACAGTCCCTGCGATGCTTCTGGAGCTTCTTTCCCACCAGAACTTCGCCGACATGAAGTTCGGACTCGATCCTACGTTCCGTTTCACGGTCAGCAGAGCCATCTACAAAGGCATGTTGAAGTACCTCAGCGCCCGCTACGGCTGCGCCTACGCCGTACAGCCTCTGCCTGTCAACTCATTCGCCACAGCTTTCACGGACACTCCCGAAACATGTTCCAACGCCACCGTAAGGCTCAGCTGGAAGGCCACGGCTGACACCCTGGAGGCGACCGCCGCACCGAAGGGCTACATCCTCCAGACAAGGATCGACGACGGCGTGTTCGACCAGGGCAGGATCCTGGAGGAATTCAAAACCACAGGAGACGTGATCTCCACAACACTCTCCATAGCCCCCGGTCACATCTACAGCTACAGGATTGTGGCCTACAACGACGGAGGCAAGAGTTTCCCGTCCGAGACGCTCAGCGTGGGGGTTCCCGGACACGGCAGCGGCAAGAGCGTCCTCGTGGTCAACAACTTCACAAGAGTCTCCGCCCCTGCGTGGTTCGACACTCCTGAATATGCCGGATTCAACGCCGACCTCGACGCCGGTGTGCCATACGTCAGAGAGATCAATTTCATCGGCCCGCAGTACCAGTTCCGCCGCTCGCTGCCTTGGCTGGACGATGACAATCCGGGATTCGGCGCATGCTGGACCGACGAGGCCGGCAAGGTCTTCGCCGGCAACACCTTCGACTACTGCGGAATCCACGGAAAGGCGCTTATGGACGCCGGCTATGCGTTCCACTCGGCAAGCGTGTCGGCTTTCACGGCAGACAGCTCTATAGCGGACTCCGACCTCGCGCTGGACATCATCTGCGGAAAGCAGATCACCACGGTCGTGGGAACGGGCAAGGTGGCCGACAGATTCTCGGTCTTCCCGCTCGGACTACAGAAAGCCGTCACGCGCTTCACCGCCAACGGTGGCAATGTGCTGGTCTCCGGTGCGAACATCGGCACGGATGTCTGGGACGGGATCTACCCGATCAGAATAGACAGCACCTACAGGGCCACGACCAAAGCCTTCGTGGAGATGACGCTGGGCTACAAGTGGATGACGAACTTCGCCAGCCGCCACGCCACGGTGGCCGCCAAGAGCAACGGACTCCTTAAGTTGAATGCTGATCAAATCTCCTTCCACAAGGATCGCAATCCACTGATCTACAATGTGGAGACCCCTGACGGCATCGTCCCTGCCAGCGACCGCGCGCAGTCATTCATGCGCTACACGGACACGAACATCTCCGCCGGCACATGCTACGAGGGCAACGGCTACAGAACCGTCTGCATCGGCTTCCCGATAGAGGTCATCAAAGACCCCGGACAGATGGGAACACTAATTAACGACATAATGAAATTTCTTGACAAATAACCAGTTATGACTCCAAGAGAATCCGAAATCATTGAACTTCTTCACAAGGAAGTCAAGCCGGCATTAGGATGCACGGAACCGATCGCGGTCGCTCTGGCTGCCGCGAGAACCATGGAAACGCTCAAAAGCAAGGCCAGGACGGTCGCTGACCATGAGATCAGTGTCGAGGTCAGCGGCAACATCCTCAAGAACGGAATGGGGGTGGGAATCCCGGGGACAGGCATGGTGGGCCTCCACATCGCCGCCGCCCTTGGGGCGGTCTGCGGGAATAGCGCCTACGGTCTGGAAGTGCTGAAAGACCTGACAGACGAGGATGTCAACTCCGCCAAAGCCCTTGTCAAGGACGGCAAGGTGAAGATCAAGGTCGCCGACAGCCCCAAAATCCTCTATGTCAAGGTGACGGTGACTACTCCGGAACACAACGCCTGGACGGTGATCGAGGATGACCACGACAGGATTGTCGAGACAGGAATTGACGGCTCCACCTCGGACTTCAGGAAGGGAGGGAGCGGCAAGTCCTCTCCGGTCAAAGGGACATTGGACTACAACCTGACGGTTAAGGAAATATATTCATTCGCCCTCGGCGCCGCCTTCGAGGACATCCGTTTCATCCTGGAAGACAGGGACTTGAACCTTGCGCTCGCGAAGGAAGGCCTGAAAGGCAAGTACGGCCTTGAGGTCGGCAAGTCCATCAGGGAGAACCAGCAGGAGGTCTTCGGCGATGATTTCCTGAGCTTCGCGATGGGCTTGACAGCCGCCGCGTCCGACGCCAGGATGGCAGGGTGCAAGCTCCCGGCGATGAGCAATTCAGGCAGCGGCAACCAGGGCATCACGGTCAGCATGCCGGTGATAGCATACGCCCTGAAGTACGACGTTGATGATGAGAAATTGGCCAGGGCATTGATCCTGAGCAACCTTGTGGCCATCCACATCAAAGGCTATCTCGGCAAGCTCTCGGCCCTGTGCGGCTGCGTGATTGCTTCGACCGGATCAGCCTGCGGAATCGTGTTCCTCCGCGGAGGAAGCTACGACCAAGTCTGCTCGGCGATCAAGAATATGATCGGAAACATCACCGGTATGGTCTGTGACGGTGCCAAGGTCGGATGTGCGATGAAAGTGGCCTCCGGAGTGGCCTGTGCCGTCCAGTCCTGCGTCCTCGCCCTCAGGGGAATCTGCATCAAGGAGACCGACGGCATCATCGACAAGGACATCGAGAAGACTATCCGGAATCTCGGCAGGATCGGCTCCGCCGGAATGCAGTCAACCGATCACCTCATCCAGCAGATAATGCTCTGCAAAGACTAGTTTAAGAATAAATCAAGCAGCGGGGCTACGTAT
>ERZ1032269.264-NODE-264-length-11219-cov-5.849785_pt1 | contig 11219 bp, 8 predicted proteins | sample MGYA00517878_ERZ1032269 | MGnify/ENA primary metagenome ERZ1032269 (study PRJEB33719, sample SAMN04261352) | wastewater metagenome | biome: periurban shantytown; feature: human; material: feces | host: Homo sapiens | place: Peru: Lima | collected 2012-01-15 ...
ATCCAGGTCTGGACCCTCATAATGGTGTCGAAGCCGAGGATGCCGGCGAAGGCGGCCAGGCCCACGGTGAGCAGGAAGCCGACGATCTGGGCGCCCGCCCGGTTGTGCCATCCCAGGGTCTGCAGGACGGTGGCCGAGGCGACGAACGATACGGTCGCTGCGCAAGGGTTCGCCACGTTGGGTGCGACGTTGGATGATGCGATGACGATGGTGCGCCGTTCGGTGCATGATCTTGAGGATGATGGCACTGATTTCGCCGCGCAGATCGATGATGCCGTCACGTCGTTCGACGGCATCTCCCCCGGTTTCGCCGTGACGCTGGCCAACGATATCGCCAAGGCGCCCGCGCCGGTCTCGCGCTGTTTCGCGACCGTGATTCGCGAGGCGTTGTCGAACGTGGTGCATCACAGCGCGGCGCACGAGGCGAGCGTGACGTTGCGCGACTTCCCCGCGTTCTGGCAGTTGGTCATTCAGGATCCGGGGCCGGCCGTGTCCGAGTCCGATGGGTCCCGGACGGCCGCTGTCCGCCCGCGTGCGATGCGCGCCACGCACGTCGGCTCGCGACTCGCCGCCGACGGCGTTGCCGATATGCGTGGTTCGGCCGATGAGCTGATGCGCGGCATGGGTTTGGCGGATATCGAATCGCGCGTGCGCGCCCTTGGCGGCACAGCGGTCTGCGGGCCGTATGAGGACGGCTGGCGTGTGTTCGTATCCGTGCCGAAGAAGCGTTGGACCATGGAATCGAGGGATTGATGAGAATCGCAATCGTGGATGATGATCCGATCGTCTGCCAGTCGTTGGAGACGATTCTGACGGCCACCGGCACGGCCGAGGTGCTATGGACGGCAAATGACGGCGACGCCGCCGTGCGCCGTTATTTCGAGACACCGGCGAGCCGACCGGACGTGCTGCTGATCGATATTCAGATGCCCGGCACCAGCGGTTTGGATGCCGCGCGCGAGATTCTGGCCACGGACCCGGCCGCGCGCATACTGTTCCTGACCACGTTTGCGGACCAGTCGTATATCGCGCAGGCGATGGGACTTGGCGCCAAGGGCTATCTCATCAAACAGGATGTGGCGGCGGTCGGGCCCGCGCTGCAGGCGGTGATGGCCGGTCAGGTGGTGCTCGGCGCGGAAGTGCTCGGCAAGCTCACCGAACGAACTCCGGATCCTGCCGATTCCGACGATTCCAGAGATACCGCCGATTCCATCGAGGGCCTGCTTGGCGAGCGCGAACGTGAGATCACCGCGCTGGTCGCCGAGGGCCTCGATAACCGCGACATCGCCGCCAGACTGTTCCTGAGCGAAGGCACGGTCCGCAATCGCATCAGCGCGATACTGGACAAGCTCGGCCTGACCAATCGCACCCAACTCGCCATCCTCTGGCTCAACGCCCATAGGTGAGGGGCTTTTGGTCAAGTAGGTCTTCCCCCTCCGTCATCGCTTCGCGATGCCACCTCGAACGCGATTCAGGACAGCTTGCAGCTGACCTCTTATTCGCTCGTTGTCACTCACCCTCGCCTAAAAAACGCCTCCGGCGTTTTCTTCACGGCTCGGCTCATCAGAGGGAGGTTGTGAAAAACCAACCTCAGCTGTTTTTCATGACGATACTGTCGATGGTGTTGGCCACGCGCTCACAGTCGTCGGAGCACCGTTCGAGGTGACGGTAGACGTCATGCCAGGCGAACACCTGCAGCGGATCGGTGCAGGTGGTGTGCAGCGTGCGCATCGACTCGATGAACAGGTGGTCGGCGTCCGTTTCGATCGTGTTGATGGCGAACACCAGTTCACGCAACGTCTTGGAATGCCGGAATCGCGGCAGTTCGTTGACCAGCTCGCAGATGCTTTCCGTGGCGCGCACCACCATATCCGACATCTGGACCGCATCGTCGCGCATGTCGGTCACATTGTCGTAGTACATGCGGTTGAGCACGCCTTCGATGCTGTCGGTCACGTCGTCGAGCACGTGGCCGAGCTCGTCGATGTCCTCGCGGTCGAACGGCGTGATGAACGCGGTCACCAGTTCGTCCATCATGTCGTGGCGCACCTCGTCCGCCGACTTCTCAATCGCGTGCATGCTGTCCATGCGTTCGCGCAGCTGGTCCGGATTGAAGTCGTGCATGGCCTCGGACAGCAGCTTCGCGGCCTGGCATGCGTAGTCCGCGCTGCGGCGGAATCCGTCGAAGTAGAACACGTCTTTTTGTCTCGCCATGATGGGTGGATTCCTTTCTAGAACACGACCATGAACAGTTTGGCCATTACGAAGCTGATGAGACCGCAACCAGGGAAGGTGAACACCCAGGTGAGCATCATGTCGCGCACCACGCCGAAGTTGATGGCGGAGAGGCGGCGTACCGCGCCCACGCCCATGATGGCGCTGGTCTTGGTGTGCGTGGTGGAGACGGGGATGCCGAGCACGGTCATGACGAGCAGGCACAGCGCGCTTGACAGATCGGCCGAGAAGCCTTGGTATTTCTCGAGTTTCACCATGTCCTGGCCCACGGATTTGATGATGCGTTCACCGCCGACGGACGTGCCCACGCCCATGATGGTGCTGCACAGAATCATGAGCCAGATCGGAATCATCACACCGGTCACGCTGGGTTGGCCGTTGCAGAACGCCATGCCGAGGAACAGCACGCCGATGAACTTCTGGCCGTCCTGCGCGCCGTGCATGAAGCTCATGGCCGCCGCGCCCACGATCTGCGCGTAGGTGAAGAACCCGTTGGTGCGGCGGCGGTCCATGCCAGCGCAAATCAGGGTCACGGCCTTGCATACCAACCAGCCGACGGCGAAGCCGAACAGGAGGCTTGCGACCAGACCGTAGAGCACCTTGACCCATTCGCCCATGTTGATGCCGCCGATGCCGCCTTGGATGGCGATGGCCGCTCCGGACAGGCCGGCGATCAGGCTGTGGCTTTCGGAGGTGGGTATGCCGAGCAGCGAGGCGCCCACGCTGTATACGACGATGGAGAACAGCGCCGCGCATAGGGCGATGAGCGCCGCGTTCGTGTCGCCGCCGAAATCGACCATGTTGCTGATGGTGGAGGCCACGGAGGCGTTGAGCTGCGTCATGATGAAGACGCCGAGGAAGTTGAAGATGGCCGCCATGATGACGGCGGAGCGTACGCGCATGCATCGCGTGGTCACGCAGGTGGCGATGGCGTTGGGTGCGTCGGTCCAGCCGTTGACGAAGATGACTCCCAGCGTCAGCAACGTTGTGACGGTCAGAGCCGGGTTGGAAAGCACTTGTTGGAGGAAATGCGCCAGTGAGACGTCCAAGGGGAATCAACACCTTCTTCTTCGGGGGGCGGAAGCCGTCACACTGATTGTAACGGAAGAATGGCTACGTAGTTCCCATGGCGCGCGGGTTTTATGGTGTTGTTATGCTATTGCGGCCTGTCAGCAGCAGCAGCAACTGGTGTTGGGGTGGAGACGGTCGTATTCCTCGCGGGCGCGAATGAATTCGACCTCGCTCATCGGTGTTTCGCCGGGATGCTCGACCGCGAAATGCTCAAGATAATGGTCGTAGCGGGCCTCGCCGCTGATCTCACGCAGATACCAGACGATGCCGTGCCATACGGCAACAAGTTTGCCGAGCATTTGTCTCCTTTCGCTGATTATTGGCTCCCCTTGAAAAAAGGGGAGCCAATGACGCACTACGCTGCAACCTGCCCGTTCCGCACAAGCTCATGCAGCTTGGCGCTGTATTCGCGCTGCACCTTCTTCTCAAGCGCGGTGGCGACCAGGCTGGAGGGCGCGAACCACTGGGATTCCACGAACGGCTCCTCGGACGTCGTTTCGGCACCGTACTTGCCAGCGGCGAACGTGCGCGCCACGACCACGATGCCGACTACCACGAAGACGCCCATCATGACCAGGAAGAACACGGAGAGCACGCCGTCCAGATACGCATTGGACAGCGCGGCCTTGGCGTTGGTCAGCGCCTCGCCGGTCAGCTCGCCGGAGTCGATCTGCGCCTGATACTTGGAGGCGGTGGTGAAGTAGCTCAGCGGCCCGAAGATCTTCTGGAAGTCGGCGGTGAAGGTCACGGCGATGTCCCACACGAGCGGTACCACCGGTATCCACAGGTGCTTCCAGTAGCCCATCTTGGCCACGCACACGGTGATCAGCACGAAGCAGGCGGCGGCGAGCAGCTGGTTGGAGATGCCGAAGATAGGCACCATCGCGTTGATGCCGCCGTTCGCGTCGGACACGCCCATCCACAGCAGTCCGCCCCACAGCGCGGTGGCGATCAGCGTGGTGATGATGTTGCCGGGCTTCCAGGTCGGGTCGGCGAACTTCTTGAGCTTGCGCACGTTGCCGAGCATTTCGCCGATCTGGTAGCGGGCCACGCGGGTGCCGTTGTCCACGGTGGTCAGGATGAACAGGGCTTCGAACATGATGGCGAAGTGGTACCAGAAGGCCATCGAGTCGTGGCCGCCCAGGTAGGACTTGAGGAAGTTGGCCATGCCCATGGCGAACGTGGTGGCGCCACCGGTGCGGGAGACGATGGAGGTCTCGCCGATGTCGGCGGCGGCCTGCTCAAGCGCCGCGGCGCCTTCGTAGGTCTTGGCCGCGCCGTTCTCGTCCACGGAATCCCAGGTGACCTGCATCTGGTTGCCTTCGATGTCGGAGACCTTCATCGACTCCACGGCCTTGACGGCGGCATCGGCCTGTTCGCCCGGCGTGGAGGTGGCGGAGATGCTCACGCCGGATGCGGCGGTGATCTGTGCGGCGGACATGTTGGTGGAGAAGTACACGCCCTGCGAGATGGTGATCGCGGCGATCAGCGCGATGACGGCGGTGAACGATTCGACGAGCATCGAACCGTAGCCGATCATGCGAATCTGGTTCTCCTTCTCCACGGCCTTCGGGGTCAGGCCGGAGCTCACCGCGCCGTGGAAGCCGGAGAGGGCGCCGCAGGCGATGGTGATGAACAGGAACGGGAATAGGTTGCCGGAGAAGGTCGGGCCGGTGGAGGTGGAGGCCAGTTCGGTCAGACCCGGCACCTTGACGGACGGGTTGGCGATGATGATGCCGATGACGAGCAGCACGAGCGTGCCGATCTTCATCAGCGTGGACAGGTAGTCGCGCGGGGTGACGAGCAGCCAGTGCGGCAGCGCGGCGGCGGCGAACGAGTAGATCACCAGGGCGATGACGAGCTGCTTGGCGTCCAGTGTGAACACGGCGGCCACGGCCGGGATAGAGGCGATCCATCCGCCGGCGACGATGTCGAGCACGAGCAGCACGAAACCGAGCAGCGTGGTCTCAATGACACGGCCGGGGCGCAGGAAACGCTGGTAGCAGCCCATGATCAGGGCGATCGGGATGGTCATACCGATGGAGAACACGGCCCACGGCGAGGCGGCCATGGCCTTGATGGCCACGAGCGCCAGGAATGCCATGGCGATGGCGGTCATCACCACGAGGAAGATGGATAGGATCATACCGCCGAACTTACCCATTTCATCAGTGGCCATCTGGCCCAGAGAGCGACCGCGGCGCTTGGCGGAGATCCACAGCACCAGCATGTCCTGCACGGCGCCGGCGAAAATCACGCCGAGGATGATCCACAGAGTGGAGGGCAGGTAGCCCATCTGCGCGGCCAGGATCGGGCCGACGAGCGGTCCGGCGCCGGAGATGCCGGCAAAGTGCTGGCCGAAGAGCACGCGGCGGTCGGTGCGTTCGAAGTTCGCGCCGTCATGCACGCGCTCGGCCGGGGTGGCGTTCGCGTCGTCGGTGCGCATGATCTTGATCTGGATGTAATAGGCATAGAAACGGTAGGCGATGGCGTAGGAGCTCAGCGCCACGACCAGGAACCAGATGGCGGAGATCCGCTCACCGCGCGAGACGGCCAGAATCGCCCATCCGCAGGCACATACGATGGCGATGGCGGCCCACAGCAGGGCCTTCTTCCATGTCCATACCATTTTGGGACGCACGCCTACGGGCAGTCCCTTCGAATTGCGAATCACACGTTCGGCTTCGGCCGGCGTGTAATCGTCCTTGAATTCCAACTTGCCAGGTGCCGGGGCCTGGGCTGCGGCGGTGGTCATAATAACCCTCTGTTCCTCTTCAATAACCTTTGCGGGAAAGGTTCTCTTCATTGCGACCCTTTTGGGGTATCTCTCGTCTGCTTATGGCACTGGTTGGAAGCGTAGCCACGGCATGTCGCGCCTCAGGAAAATGTCCCAATATGTGAGCTTGGCCACATGTTCACGGACTGCGTTTCATGCCGATTACCCGGGATTCGCACCGCGATGTGCGAAAATGGACACGGTGTCAATCAGGAGGTGCACAGTGGTTGTAAGCATGGATTCGAGCCGCACAATGCCCGATTGGGTGAAGTACGGGGTGTTCTGGCACGTGTATCCGCTGGGCTTCTGCGGTGCCGATATCAGGCCCGCCGGCCCGCGCCAGTTCCATGGCCGCGGCCTTGACGCGATAATTCCCTGGCTGGAGTACGTGCGCGATCTAGGCGCGTCCGGCCTGCTGCTGGGTCCGGTGTTCGAGTCGGCGACGCATGGATACGACACGCTCGACCATATGCATATCGATGTGCGATTGGGTGGGGATGCCGCGTTCGATCAGCTTGTCGCGGCCTGCCGGGACATGGGATTGCAGGTGATGCTGGATGGCGTGTTCAATCACGTGAGCCGCAATCATCCGGCCGTTCAGGCGGCGCTTGACGAGACCGCCGGACGCTTGAATCCGGCCGACAACCCGTGGCATGGTCTGGTCCGCGCGCATGTCGGTGATAATGGCGAACCCGCTTTGGATGTGTTCGAGGGGCACGGGGATCTGGTGGCGCTGGACCATTCGGCTGACGAGACCGTTGACTATGTGGCCCATGTGATGAGCCATTGGCTGGATCGCGGAGCCGCCGGCTGGCGCCTCGACGCCGCGTATGCCGTGCCGAGCCCGTTCTGGGCGCGCGTGTTGCCGCAGGTCAAAGCCGCACACCCGTATTCGTGGATTTTCGGCGAGGTGATCCATGGCGATTACCCGCGCATCATCGAGGAATCCACGATGGATTCGATCACGCAATACGAACTATGGAAGTCGATCCAGCATGCGCTGGAGACGGAGAACTTCTTCGAGCTGGATTGGAACTTGAAGCGGCACAACGCGTTCCTGGATTCCTTCGTGCCGCAGACGTTCATCGGCAACCATGACGTGACGCGTATCGCATCGCAGATTGGCCCGGCCAAGGCGGCGTTGGCATTGGCGGTGCTCATGACGGTCGGCGGCGTGCCAAGCATCTATTACGGCGACGAACAGGGCTATGTGGGCGTCAAGCAGGAGCGTTTCGGCGGCGATGACGACGTACGTCCGAAGTTCCCCGGCTCCCCTGCCGAACTGTCCACGCTGGGAGAGCCGACATACCGGCTGCATCAGGCGCTGATCGCGCTGCGCCGTCGCAACCCATGGCTGCTGGATGCGCGTACCGAGGCCGTGAAGCTGGAAAACAAGCACTTCGTCTATCGTTCGACGAGCGCCGACGCCCAGCATTCCCTGACCGTGGACCTCAACATCGAGCAATCCCCCACTTTCACCATCCGCAACGCCGATGGCAGTACAGCGTATCAATGGTGAGCTCCCTCATCAGAGGGAGCTAACTCATTCACCTCTGAATGCCTCGGATCAGCAGGTCGAGCAGGTAACCGTACGACCGGTCGACCCGCTCGCGGCCGCGTGTGCGGGGTTGTGCGGAACGCAGTTCGAATTGGATGAACCCGTGTATGGACACCCAGATGGAGGATGCGATTAGATGGGGGTCATCGCCGCGGAATACAGATGCTGCCTGGCCGTATCGAATGATCTGCGTGATGGCGTCCAGGCAGTGCTGGGCCGAGTCCGACGCCTGCCCCATCCAGACCAGCGCGTAAATGCCGGGGGCGTCCAGCGCGTGTTCACGGTAGATTATGCCCGCCCTGCGCAGGCGCAGCACGGGGTCGGATTCGTCAATGGCGATGAGCTGTTCGCGCAGATCGGTGAAGTATGTGTCGATGAGCGCATCGCACACCGCCTGCTTGCCGCCGATGTGCTGGTAGATGCTGGTGGGCGACACATCGGCCTGTGCGGACAGCGCACGGATGGTCAGACCATCCACACCGTCCCGTTCCACGATCCGCCTTGCCGCGTCAAGGATTCTCCCGTGGATTTCAAGGGTGGGCGTGCGTTTGGATCGGGGCTGCGATTGCGTCATATCCGTTATTCTAGGGTGCGTACAGGCCATTACCGCCGTTTCGGCATGGCCACGATCACAACGACTGCGGCGATAAGTGCAATCGTCATGGCCGCTAGGCAGGCGAACAGGCATCCGCATCGCAAACACCGGCCTATAACACAATCAGGCCCGACGACCATCAAAGGTCGTCGGGCCTGATTCATACGCGCTGTCGGACTAACGGCGTCCAGACTTCATACGGAATGGCGCATTGTGGCGATTCTTCTTGGAATGACGGCGGTTCGGGCCTTCCGTGTTGCCGTATTTGGCGATCATGCGGCGTTCGTGACGCTTGGCACCTTCTGAACGCTCGTCGCGTACGATGCGGTTCTCGTTCTTGCGATGGATGCGCTTGCCGCCTTCGCCCTGACGGGTGTTGCGCATGGACTGTCTGCGGCCGTCATGGGAGCGCTCGTCATAGGAGAAGCCGTAATCCTCGTGGCTGCGTTCATTGCGGCGAGGCTTGCGCGGACGCTCGAAATCGCGGGAATCGGACCGTTCGAAATCACGGCCCGCATTGTGCCTGCGGCTGCCGAAATCATCGTTGCGACCGTATCCGGCCCTGTCGCGCTTATCGAACTTGTCGCCCTTGCCGTACCGATCATTGCGACGGTTCTTGCCGTGCTGGTCGCGGCCATTGTCCTGACGCTCGTCGTACCGGTTCTTGCCGTATCCGTCGCGACGGTCGCCCTTGCGGCGCTCCTCGCGGCGGTCATCGCCATGCTCGAACAGATAGTCGCGGCGCTCGGCCTCGGGGTTGCTCATGCCTGCACGGCGTTCCGCACGGTTGCGGTTCTTCTTCACGGCCTTCTTGCTGGCCTTGTCGCCGTGCTTGCGCTGCGGCTCGCCTTCGGCAACAAACTCGCCGCCTGCGTTCTCGTGCTGGAACTCGGTCTCGGCAACGTTCTGCTCGTCACGGTTGCGATTGCGATTGTGCTTGCGCTTGCCGCCGCGGCCGGACTCGTCGCCCGCCGCGTTCTTGGCGCCCCTGTTCTTGCCCTTGCGCGGGTTGCCCACGGGCTGCGACTTGTCGAGGCTCCAACCATCCACGCGCTCGGCGCGGTCGCCCACAAGCTCAAGCACTTCGGGCGAATCGTGGGTCACTTCGATCATCTTGGTCTTGATGCCGGCCTGGTTCAGCAAGCGGCGCGTCTCGCGGCGCTGCTCGGGCAGCACGAGGGTGACCACGTCGCCCGCCTTGCCGGCGCGGGCGGTACGACCGGAGCGGTGCACAAAGGACTTCGGGTCGGCCGGCGGCTCGACCTGCACCACGAGCTCCACGCCGCCGACGTCTATGCCACGGGCGGCCACGTCGGTGGCCACCATGACACGCACATCGCCGGAATCGAACGCAGCGAGGTTGCGATCGCGCTGGTTCTGGTTCAGGTTGCCGTGCAGCTCGGCGGCCGGAATGCCGTTCTGCGTCAGGTTCTTGGCGAGCTTCTTGGCCTGGAACTTGGTGCGGGTGAACAGGATGCGGCGGCCTTCGCCCGAGGCGAGCATGCGCACGAGTTCGTGCTTGTCGCCGCGCGTGGTTTCGAACACGTGGTGGGTCATCAGGTCGGGTTCGGCGGTGGCCGAATCGACCTCGTGCACCTTGGGATCGTGCAGGAAGGTGTTCACCACTTCATCCACGCCGTGATCGAGCGTGGCGGAGAACAGCATGTGCTGGGCGTCGGGCGAAATCTGCTCAAGCAGTCGCTTGACCGGTGGCAGGAAGCCCATATCGGCCATTTCGTCGGCCTCATCGATGACCACGACTTCGACGGACGAGAGCGTGAGCGCCTGCTGGCGCAGCAGGTCCTCAAGGCGGCCCGGGCAGGCGACCACGATATCGGCGCCGGCCTTCAGATCGCGGATCTGGTGGATGTACTTGACGCCGCCGTACACCGTGGTGGTGTTCATGCCGAACGTGTGGGCCAGCGGCATCAGCACGTCGTTGATCTGGTTCGCGAGCTCGCGGGTGGGGGCCAGCACCAGGCCGCGCGGGTGCGGTAGGAAGTCGTCGGCGCGGCGCTCTTCCAGGCTGGCCTTCTTGCGGCGCTTGATTTCCTTGCGGAACTCCTCCATCGCGATTTCGCCGAACGAATCGTAGGAACCGAGGCGGGTGACCAGCGGAATGGAGAATGCGAGGGTTTTGCCGGAGCCGGTGCGACCTCGGCCGAGAATGTCGCGGCCGGCCAGTGAATCGGGCAGGGTGTCGGCCTGAATGGGGAATGCGGTCTTCTTGTCATCTGCCGCAAGCACGCGCACCAGCGGTCCGGGTACGCCAAGTTCGCCAAAGGTAAGGGGGCGGGATTCCGCGCTGTCGTTCATCTGGAAATCAGCGGAATCGTCACGATCATCGAAATTATTACGGGGCACAGTGGCCTTTCATGTCAAAGGTTACGCAAATTACGCAAGCTTTCCGAGCTTAGCGTAAGCCCCCTACTTTGCTTGGTGCTCGCCACACTGTCATCCCACTCTTTACTTATGACCCCATGGGGCGGTAACTCGCCCATGGGGCGGCAACTTGCCCATGGGGCGGTTTGAAGAAATTGTGAAACCGCAGAATAAAGCCATTTTCACCTACCGCCCCATGAGGGTTTTACCACCCCATGGGATATTTGCCGCCCCATGGGTTTTACCACCACGTAAGGCGAGCACCGCTCCATGGAACACGCAAATGGCCCCCACCCGTGAAGGTAGGGGCCATTGTGCAAAAGGGCTGAGCCAAGATACAGCCCAGTAGCCCTAAAACACACTACAAAATATCCGGATCGTCTTTGGCAATAGTGCCGGTTGCCTTGCCAATGGCCTTCAGGCCGTGGTAGGCCACAAGAATCACGATCGTGCCAATGGCAATGCCGTTGAAGGAAATGCCACCAACAGTGAACGCGAATTGGCCGATGGCAATGATCATGGTGATGGCTGCCACCATGATATTCAGCGGCTTGTCGAAGTTGACCTTGTTCTCCACCCAGATGCGGATACCGATCATGCCG
>ERZ1032269.265-NODE-265-length-11204-cov-20.693964_pt1 | contig 11204 bp, 9 predicted proteins | sample MGYA00517878_ERZ1032269 | MGnify/ENA primary metagenome ERZ1032269 (study PRJEB33719, sample SAMN04261352) | wastewater metagenome | biome: periurban shantytown; feature: human; material: feces | host: Homo sapiens | place: Peru: Lima | collected 2012-01-15 ...
CTCTGCCAACTCGAGTGCTAACGCTGAGAGCAAAATATACGAAAAAGCCTGAAACTATTCGGTTTCAGGCTAATGTTCTTTACGCTTGTTTGCACGTTTCGTGCGTTTCGTACGTTCGCTTTCCCTCCGTCATGCACCACGACGGGCCATAATGGATGCCAAGCCCACACCCAGAGAATCGGAGGTGACGCTGGGAGCCTCGACGTCGGCGCTGACCTCGGCGTCGTGGAATCCCACGGCATCCACGTCCCGCAGATGCACACCAGCCTCCACGCGGGCGGCGGCCTCGTCGGAATCCATGCTGCTGATCGCGTCGGTTGGCACAATCAACGGCTCGATATTGTCGGAAACCGCACTCGCAGTCGGAGGCACGGCCTTGGCCACCTGACGGGTGGATTTGATTTCCATGCTTTCCGGAGCGGCCTGCACGATATCGTTGCCGTCGCGCGGCGCGCCCAGCGAAAACGAAATTAGATCCTGCGACGCGTTCACCACGGTGGGCGACGACATATCGTCACGGGGGTCCACATTCTCGGTTTTGGCGATTTCATCCCGCTCATCGTGGATGGACAGACCGTTCGTCTCACTCGGCACGACTTGCGCATCCACAATATTCGCTTCAGTATCGGTTTTCGCCTCAGGCGTCTCCCTACGCTTGCTTACGGCAGCATCGCGGTCGACCTTGCCGCGATCGATCGCCTGACGAATCTCACCTTCCGGCATAACATCGGTCGGCACCTGAGATTCGGCGATCCTACGAATTTCCTCAAGCTCCTGCTCCCGCAAACGCGAGCGCTCCGCCTGTTCCTCTTGGGCACGCTTACGCTCCGCCGCAGCCCGCTTCCTCATCTTGGAACGATACTTGGCGACCTTATGCTCCCACGCTGCGGCCTGCTTGGCGGCCCTCACCCCCAAAGCGAGCACTCCAGCAAGCAGCGACGCAGGAATCAAAGCAAACAACGGACTGAAATGCAACACAAACGCACACATCAACACGACGATTGTGATCACCAGCATCGAGACAACAATAATCCGCCTTCTGCGGATCGCGGCACGACGAAGGGCACGGACATGCGCGATCCTTTCGTCGGTCAGCTTGCCCTCATGCGTCTCGTTGGACTGCATTATTGCCCCTTTCGCCTTTGCGGCGGTCTCATCGGAGAATCGCGTTCCACTGTCGGCATCCACCAGATGCAGCGACGGCGAAAAGCGGTCCTCTCGGTGCTCGATTACCCGCTTCATGCCTTTGACTGTCCGTTTGGGCAGCCAGAAAACCATGAGAATAATCACAATCGCAAGCACCACAACCGTGCTTAACGATTCATAACCCATAACTCATAAGAATAGGTGACATTCCGACATTCTCCGGGGCACACGCCCCCGCGTGTCGAACATGTGCGTCGAAAGCGCGTGTTGAACCTCGTCAACGGCTCACTCGCCCATCAACCGTGCGGTGAAACCGTTTGGCGCGCACTCCGGCAGCAACGCGTACGATTCATGATCACGCCATTGCCCGTTGACGAACATGTACGATGTGCGCACACCCTCATAACATGCTCCCACCTTGAGCGCGACCTTGCGGGAACGCGCGTTTTCGGGAAGCAGGTCGATCTCCATGCGATGCAATTGCGGTCCGGAAGGATCAAACATCGCCCAATCAGCCAACAACGCGACGGCCATAGGAGCATATCCACGACCTGCGCAACGTTCGTCGATCCAGTAGCCGACCACACCAGTGCGCATGGCGCCATAACAGATCGCTCCCAGCGAAATCTGGCCGATGATACGCCCATGCTGCTCAATGGCGAACACCACTCCGGTGCCGTTTCGCTCGTTGCGCCGCATCGCGCGCACCCACTCATTGAACGACATCGACGCGCCATGCAACGGATCTCCGGATTCCCACGGCTTCAGCCAGTCGTCATTACGCCAACGGACGTCGTTCCATTCGTCGCAGTCGTCGAAGGTCAGCGGCCGCAGGATTATGGGAACGTGGAGCCCGTGCGATTGAATGAACCGCGGAACATTGATGGCATTGGATTCCGAACGCATCATGCCGCGCAAAGATTGCAAAATCGTCACGCTTTCATTCTGCCATGCGCATAACATTTTCGTTTTCGCGCAACCATCCCGTGGTACAACATGCGATATGACCCCGAATATGCAAACCGATGTCGCAGGCGACAGCACGCGTGACGAAACCGCAACGCAACGCGATCTGAAAAGGCAATGGCGCAAGAACGCAATCGCAAGAAGAAAACGGACAAGCCCTGAGGAACGGATGGAAGCCGGTCGAAAACTGGCCGAGCAGGCACGGCAGGCGAATCTCATCCATTCATTCACCACGGTGGCCGCATTCGCATCCATGGGTAGCGAAATGTCGATGACACCAATGCTGCAGGCGCTTTTCGATTCAAACTGCCGCGTACTCGTTCCACGGCTTGGAGAAGGCACGGATATTGGTTGGAGCGAGCTTGACAGCATCCACGATCTGCGCGATCAGACCAACAGCGACGGCTCCACCAACACACATCGTCCGCAGGAACCCAGCAACAGCGTATGTGGGCCCGAAGCGTTGAAAAACGCTGGACTGATCATCGTTCCCGCTTTTGCCGTCGATCATGAGGGATTCCGTTTGGGGCGTGGCGGAGGATGGTACGATCGGGCACTTGAATACCGTGCGGTCGGATCGCGCGTGGTAGCGGTTTGCTGGCCCTGGGAGCCGACCGACAAGCCGGTGCCACATGAAGCGCACGACATTCCCGTTGACGGAGTGCTTACGCCGGATGGATTCACGGAGGTTCGCCAATAAACCATTCGTGAACAAGACGTTCATGCGGCCGTCTCAGGGAGCGTACTAGGATATGTCCCGTTAAGAAATTTGAGAACCTGATTGAAGCGAGGATACTTTGCCTACTTATCATTACCGTTGCAAGAACTGCAAATACGATTTCACCGAGCAGCAGTCGTTCACCGACGACCCGATCACCATCTGCCCCGAATGCGGCGAGGAACAGGTCCGCAAGGTGTATTCCGCACCGCCAATCGAATTCAAGGGATCCGGTTTCTACCGCACCGACAAATCCAAGTGAGCTCAATCACATAATTCAAACAAGCTCAACCCTTTGAAAACAAGGCGACATGCCGAAGCCTGTGGATAACTCACATCCTCCGACCACAACCCTTGATTCGGCTTGCGCAACAGCTATTCGTAAGGTCATCATGCATGCATGGTGACCTTTTTTCATGATTTGTTGCAACGTCTGCAGGACATGGATGGCAGGCGAACGACCGATGGCAGGCGAACTGCGTCCCATCGGCGACGGAGGAATGCACGATTGCACCGGCTGCTCGCCGCGGTCTGTGCCGGACTTGCCGTATTCGCAGCCCTGCAGTGTGTACGATTGACGATTTCCACGCAACCGGTTGTCATCGCAGCGCAGCCCATTGCGAAAGGCAGCGTGATTACCGCGGATTCGCTCGCATTGCGTGATCTTCCGTATGACGAGGCCTTACGTAACGTTTTCCGTGATTGCGACGATGCCGTCGGGCTAATCGCCCAAGTGGACGTTGCGGAAGGTGGCATCGTCACGTCGACCATGGCACGCGCCTCTCCCGTTGTTCCCGAAGGATACACGGCGATCGAAGTGCGATTGGCAAGTTCCGCCGATAATCTGTCGCTTGGCGATATCGTGACGCTTTCCAGCGCCACGATATTCGGCGAGGCAACACCGGAAGCATCCCCGGATACAGATGCCGTGACGCTGCGCGAACTATGCTCGGGCGCGATCCTGACCGCGAAACCCTCGCGCGATGCGGACGGCAACACCCTCGCAGTGTTTGCCATGCCTCCTCATGAGGCGGCGACCGTTTTGCAGGCTCAAGAGTACAGTGCGATTATCGCCATCGTCAGTTCGTGACGGCAACGAAGCAAATCCCACGCGAATGTCAGCGTCCCCTCTCGGAGAACACGCCCCAATGCGGCGGCAGTTCACCCAGAATACGCTTGTCGTCATCCGCATTGCGCTGACGTTCGGTGAGCACATCGGACGGTTCGAGCTTAACGCCGTCCGCATCGAACAGCTCAGTGCCCTGGCGGATCACACGCTTGTGCTTACGTGCCGTTCGGCGAGTGGCGCAATAGCCGGACACCACGCGAACGGCAGGCTGGTCAGTTTCCTGGGAAGACTCCTGCGGAGAATGCTCGTCGAAGCTCACTTGACCTCCTGATACAGGTCGCTCAGGCGTGCCACGATGCGGTCCACTTCCTTGTCTGGATTCACGAACGCGCCAACGCTCCACACGGTCATAACAGACCAGCCAAGCGATTCGATGTTCTGCAAAAGCACACGGTGACGTTCCCTGGTGGACTGCAATCCCATGAATTGCGCATCGTCGGTGAGTACCGCCAACGCGAACGGCTTGTCGTTCAGACCAACCACCAGCGGCAGCTTGGATCCATTGTCGAAACCATAATCGACGGCCACATTCAGCCCACGAGCTCGAATGCGATCGGCAAGATCGTTGAGAAGCACGTTCGAGCCGGTCATCTTGACGGCGGGACGCACCACGCTGTCATCAAGCTGTTCCATCCAACGAAGCACGGTCTTCAGCATCTTCGGGCCGGCCTGATGCAAACGTTCGTCATCCATGTCGGACGACGAGAACGCGGACACGATGTCAAGATGGCGGTCCGGCACGGCCAATGCGTCCAGCAGCATACCTCGCCCGCCTTCGGATTCCAATGCTCCGAACTGCTGCAGCAGGCGCCCATGGGAGGTTTTCGCATAGCACATCGCAAGAATCGCGTCAGTGGCATGCGCTCCGGCCACGTCGGAGATATCCACGATGCGCACATGGCGAAGGAACATGCCCATGGCCTTGTTCTTGTTGGCGATGGCCTTGAGCTCTGCCCCCAGTCGGGTGCGGAACGTATGCGTAAGCGTCACCACTGTAAGCATGTATGATGCGGGCACAATGGTAAAACCGGCGGCGCGCTTGGTGATCAACCTAACCACCTCGTCGATCTCCTGCTGGCTGCTTTCCACCAGTCCCGAAGTGATGACCGGCACACCGTTGGCGTCAGCCACAAAGTGGTAGGCGATCTCGCCTTGCGCACCTTCTCTTGCCACATCGAAAGGTACGGAGCCGTAGCCTTCCGATTCCAGGAACGCATTGAGCTTCGGAGCGCGCCGAACAGGACGATTGGCGATTTTCACGCTCGGTAGCAGTGCGATAAGACGCTTCAGACCATCGGATGTGACTGTTTCACGATGTGCGATCACCACCACCTGCTTGGCACGGCTGATGATGCCCAGCAATTCGATGGACTGGATATGCGCGGCCGCATCGATGATGACGATGTCAGCCAACGGCGCCGGATCGGTGATCGCCGCAAGTGTGGCGGGCGTCGCAACAAGAATCGGTTTCGCCGCTGCGAGAATCTGCGGATGTTCCTTGTGCAAGCGATTCAACGAAACGTTGTGGGAGCCGGCAAGCATGGTATGTAGCAGATTGGCTTCCTGCGTACGCGAGAACAGCATGTCGCACAGGCGACGCATGGATTCCTGTGCCACCATCGGCCCGATCGAACGCACATGCTCCACATCGACTTGAGCAAAGCGTTCCGCAGCGCCCTGCAATGCCGAACCATCCTGGTTGGAGATGATGGCGGAGGATTTCACAATATCCTCGAACGCCGTGGTCCACCATGCCAACTGCAGTTCCCCTGCGACGGCATCGTTGGGAATACCACGATTGTTCAGATCCTCAATCAGCTCGTCAAGACCAACCGAGTGGAAGTCACGCTCCAAACGGGCACGCTCCGGCAGATTGTCAAGCGCCTGCTTGTCGTCATACAGGGCCTTCAAACGCTCTTCGACCTGGTTGAAATCAACGGTTTCGAGATTGCCTCTCTGTGGGGTTGTGGCAAGCACCGCATTCAACGCGGTCATATCCCGATTGAGATTCTCCTGCGTTTCGATTATGTCATCCAGCTTGGTGGGCAGCACCGGCCATCCGCCATGAGGCACGAACATATGCCACTGATCGGCCTGCTTGGACACCACAAGCAACGCCTCGTGCAGGTTCTCCACTTGGGCGCCGACGCGCAGCATGCCCTTGGCTTCTTTGATATGGCGGCGACGCTCCCAGAATCCCATGGAACTGCCTTCAGCCCTGCGTTCGGCCTTCGGCTTGGTCGCCTCGATCATGGATGCGATGTCACGTTCGAAGATTTCCGGCTGGAACACGTCAAGCACTCGGCGCAGGTTCTTCAGCACCATGACCTGTCGACCCCACTCCTGGGCAGTCGTCGGAATCGGGAATCCGCAGGTCTGCACCGTGCTGGCCACCTGCTCACGGGTGGCGGGCAGCACCTTGCGCAACAGTTCGACCACACGCTGGTATGCGCTCACCGCTTCCTCTTCGGAATACAGCGAAGCCTTGTACCATGCGGTGTCGTTCTCCGTGATGGTGTATTCGCCAAGCTCACCCGCACGCTGCAGTTTCGCAGCCCAATCTTCGATCTTGTCTGCAATGGAATGCGCAGTCTGCTTGCTCAAACGCACGTGCGTGGTCGGATGGGTGGGTAGCACCGCGATCTGTGCGAGATTCTGAATCGTCTGGTAGGCGGATACGCCCCACTCCTGACTCACGCCGTGAAGATCACCCAGATAACGGGTCAAACGGGAGCGCACACCAACCAATTCATCGGAAATCTGATCAAATCGAGACGAAGCAACACCGGATTGGAATCCAACAGCGGCAATCAGCTGACGATCAATCGCCGCATTGGCACCGTCATCGGCGATATCCAACAACTGTCCGCTCATCTCATTCGCGGCGACGGCTTGCACAAATCGACGTTTCTGATCGGTCACGCACGGCACATAAAGCACGGAACGTCCGTTCATCACGCAACGGGACGCGATCGCGGCAGCCTGCTCGGCGGTATTGTTGGCAATCGAGCTATCCACAAACAGCGAATGGCCCGCGGAAGCAAGCTGCGAAGCGTATCGGACGGTATTGTCGATATCGCCGACCTCATACTCGCCATGCGGGTCGGCATCGAACGGGCTGTATTCCGGAATCTCAGCCCCCTCCAATGCTTCAGCGGCGGCCTTGTCTCCAGCCAAAGCGTCCAAAGCGGTGTTGCCGGTCGGACCTTGGGCCAACTGATCGATGATCTTCTGGCTTTCCACCAGCATCTGCGACGCCGGATCCATAAAGCACCCGAGAATAATGTGCCGTTCGATCTCAAAATCGGGGAACGCGTTGGCCGCACGATCCGTAATGGCCGCGAACACTGCAGACGTCTCTGGCGTGCCGCTCTCATAGTTCGAACCGTCAAACAGCTTGGCCTCATCCAATATGACGTTGTTCTCGCGCAGCACGGCCGCGAAAGCCGCGTTCAGACGCACACGCCCTGTGAATGCGATCACCGTGCCGTTTTCGATATTGCGGCCTTCTTTGCGCACTTCGACCGGGTACATGAGCACCGGCATCTGATTGCCCTTCCAAATGGCCACGCCGACCACCAAAGACAGTTCGCCCACGCCGCTGACGCGGCTTTTCGCCTCACGGTCGTCAAGCACACGTTCCACACGACGACCCGCGGCACGTAACATGCCATTGTCACGGAACAAGGAATTGAGCTGAACATGCCCGCTGGCGAATAGCTGCGCGATGCCGGACGGGTGCGCGTGCGTCATATCAAGTTGGGCACTCAGCTGCGTCACATCCTCAAGCGGCGACGGCGACAGGCCAAGACGATACTTCTCACGCCACCCACGAATACGATCCAGCTCAGTGACGTTCTCTTTGCTTTCGCTCATGTGTTGGCTCACTTCCCTACCGCTTTACGGTATTCCGCATACCCCGGATTATGTGACAGGGCCGCGTCGATGTCTGTATTGCCCAATGCGCCCAGCCATGCATACAGATCGTCGTATAGCGACGGGTTCATGGCAAGGAATGGCAGCAGTTCCGGATGACGCGCCATCTCGAACTGCACGGTGAAATCGTCGGTGCGCTTGGCATCATCCGAAGTCAGCCCGTCGACTTCGATGGTCTGCTCCTGCTTGACGAGCTCGCCCTTGGAAACGCGGTCGAACACTGATCCGGGTTCGAAAACAGGCTTGAACGCGCTGGTTTCGTCCGGCGACGGTTCGCTCGCAACCTGCGATTGTGTAGCATGTGGTCTGAAGCGCTCATCATCGGCCTGCTGCGACGAGGTTTCCTCCTGGCTTGGAGTTTCGTCATTTGCCTGTTGCACGATCGCGGCAGACTGCTCCCCTATTTCGTTGGACTGCTCGTGCGATGCTTCTGTCTGTTGTTCCGACATATTGTTTTCTTCAGCCGGCAACGCCACGATAATCGGCTTGCTCGGACGCGCGCTGAACAGCTTGCTCACGGGAATCGTGTCATGCTCAGTTTCATTTCCTATTGCGGTTTGCATCGGCAACGAAACTTCCTGCACGGATTCCGACTGATTCGCTTCATGTTCGTTTTCCGCAGCGTTCTTCTTGGTGGCTTCCTCCGCGGCATGCTGTTCCGCCACGGCATCCGCGAACAGGTCGCGCGGAGTATTGTCTGCGATCACGTTATGCTGCACCAGCGAAACGGATGGCAAATCTCCATAATCCGGCTCGTTGGAACGGACGGGAGCAAAAGACTGACGCTCGGCAAGTTGCATGAAATTAACACGATTGGCGACGCTACGCGCGTTGAACAATGCGGTTGGCTCGCCGGCACGCAGGTTGAGAATATCATCGACCGACATATCCACCGCATCAGGCTCCTGCGGCACCTCGTCGGACACCGCGTAGGAGAACAGGTTGGAGACCGAAGCCGACGTATGGTCCTCGGTCTCAGGCACTGTCTGTGCGATGTCTCGTTCGAAGGTGACGCGCACGTCACCGAATTGCAGCGTCATCGGTGTGGTTGGCAATTGGAAATCCTCATCCGCCGGCAGACGCATCAATTGGCCATTGTCGGCCACCACAAACGAACCATTGGTCGACTTGAGATCACGCACGGAAGCATTGCCCTGCGCATCGACTGAAAAAATGGCATGCCGTTTCGACATGGATTTGCTTGCGTCCATAATGTCGAGTCGCGCGAATCCATCATCCACCAGAGGACGCAACGGCTTACGACCGATTTCCACGCTTTCGCCGCTTTCCAGCTTCTTGAGTTCGGTTCCATCAACCTTGACGGTCCACTGCTGCGCCGTTCGTTGATCTTCGCTCACCGTTGTCGGCCTTCCTTTCACACACAACACTCTTTGCCATTGTGTCATGCCTTGCCACATATTTCAGGATTATGACGCGATTAATTGACAACTTTCGCCTATTTCCCCCATTGTATGGCACGATATGGAAGCGTTCACGCCCAAATCGGGTTTTATTGGATTGTCAGCGAAAGAAAAACCTGCGAATATGCGGAAACCCCGCCGCCTTGTGGCGAACGGGGTTTCCACTCAAGATCGTGATATGCGGCTTCAAACCGCGCAAATCACTTGAGCTCGACGGTAGCGCCGGCTTCTTCGAGCTGGGACTTAGCCTTCTCAGCGTCTTCCTTCTTGGCCTTCTCCAAGACAGCCTTCGGAGCGCCGTCGACCAGAGCCTTGGCCTCAGCCAGACCCAGGGAGGTGATAGCGCGGACGGCCTTGATGACCTGGATCTTCTTGTCGCCAACGGCGGAGAGGATGACGTCGAACTCGTCCTTCTCTTCCTCAGCCGGAGCAGCAGCGCCCGGAGCAGCAACGGCGACAGCAGCCGGAGCGGCAGCCTCGACGTCGAACTTCTCTTCGAAAGCCTTGACGAACTCGGAGAGCTCAACCAGGGTCATCTCACCGAAAGCTTCGAGCAGCTCATCGTTGGTGTACTTAGCCATAATGGCTTCCTTTCATTCTTGGCGACGGTTTGATTGAAGAGGTGACCGTCACCTAAAACAATTATTTTTCTTTTATGGTCACTATCATTCACGCGGCTAACCGCAATGAAATCAGGCAGCCTTTTCCTGCTTCTCGCGGAGCGCATCGATCGTACGCACGGCCTTGGTCGGCAGAGCGTTGAACAGGTACGCGGCCTTGGACATCGTAGCCTTGATGTCGCCGGCGAACTCGGCGAGCAGCTGCGGGCGAGACTTGAGGTCTGCCAGCTTCTTGGCGCCTTCAGCATCGTAGACGGTGCCATCAGCGAAGCCGCCCTTGATGATCAGTGCCTTATTGGTCTTGGCGAAGTCACGCAGGGTCTTCGCAGCTTCGATGAAGTCACCCTTCACGAAGGTCACAGCGGTCGGACCGGCGAGGATCTCATCGAGACCTTCGATGCCAGCTTCCTTGGCTGCGATGCGAATCAGCGTGTTCTTAGCCACAGTGTAGGAAGTATCGCGGCCTAGCTTTTCGCGCAGTTCAGAGATCTGCGGAACGGTAAGCCCGCGGTACTCGGTCAGGTAGATAGCATCAGCGTCACGGAACTTATCCGTAAGCTGGGCGATCACCGCTTCCTTTTCGGGCCTCTTCATGGCGTTCCTTCCTTAGTCAACCATTGACTGTGAAGCAGGAACGTTTCGCCGGACAATAAAAAAGCCCTGCACGCAGGCAGAGCAACATTCGACCGCTAAGCGGAAAGCCCTTGGTGGGCGTATGTTCTTCAACCTGCGCTGGCTTGGCGAACCAAACTTCATGAGCACTTGCGCACTCCAACCAACGGTCTGTGGTTTACAGATGAATAACCTACGGCCACGCTTGGACTTGCGAAGATCCGGGCGTGTCGCGCTTCACGAAATCATCATGACTTGCTTAAGTGCTACGGTTAAGCCTTGTTCGGAATCCTATGATTCCATAAGGCGAGTCGCAATTCTCGCCGGAACGCGCCGCGCAATAGTCGGAACGTTCCTACCAACCCAAGAGAGATAGAGAGATATGGAAAAGTTCTTCCATCTTAAAGAGAACGGCACCACCGTGTCCACTGAGGTCATGGCCGGTCTGACCACGTTCTTCGCAATGTCGTACATCATCATCGTCAACCCGCAGATCCTGTCTTCGACCGGTATGCCGTGGGGCGGCGTGTTCCTCGCCACCATCATCGCGGCCATCATCGGCACGCTCGTGATGGGCCTGTTCGCCAACGTTCCGTACGCGCAGGCCGCCGGCATGGGCCTCAACGCGTTCTTCACCTACACCGTGTGCTTCGGCC
>ERZ1032269.268-NODE-268-length-11133-cov-8.730096_pt1 | contig 11133 bp, 6 predicted proteins | sample MGYA00517878_ERZ1032269 | MGnify/ENA primary metagenome ERZ1032269 (study PRJEB33719, sample SAMN04261352) | wastewater metagenome | biome: periurban shantytown; feature: human; material: feces | host: Homo sapiens | place: Peru: Lima | collected 2012-01-15 ...
GCAACCTAATAGGGAAGAGGTTGCATGCACAGAGCACCGATGAATTGGTTGCATAATGCGACGGATTGATACGTAAAATGAGTCTAGTTGCATATTGCAGCACGAGGTATCGGACTCTGTCCACCAGAGTTCCTATTCGCTCTAAGTATCCGAATCACCTAGGATGTCCAACAACCACCTTGCAGACCTAACCCAGTCACAGCGTGATCGACTTGCGTTTATTGAGTTGCGCCTGCGTTTCCTCGGAGAGATTCGTCGCCAAGACCTGGTGTCGCGCTTTGGTATCCAGGTGGCAGCGGCAACTCGGGACATCGGGGTCTACAAGGATCTCGCCCCAGGCAACTTGGACTACGACACCAAGAACAAGGTATACATCTACGCGGATGGATTCAAGCCAGTCTTTGATTTCTCTGCAGAACGGGTCTTGGCGTGGCTTTCTCAGGGCTTCGGTGATGGCGAGCCTTCGGCCCTCAAATCCTGGATCACATGTGAGATTCCCTCCAAGTTCACAAAGCCAGGACTCGACATGCTCGCTTGCGTGACCCGGGCAATTCATCAAGTGCGTCCGCTGAAAATCACCTACCACTCCTTGTCGAGCGGGGAAACCGAGCGCGAGGTCGTGCCGTTTGCGTTAATCGACAATGGTCTGCGCTGGCATGTGCGTGCCTTTGATCGTCGCAGCAAGGACTTCCGAGACTTTGCCATCACGCGTATACAGCGTTCCGTGATATTGAAAGAGAATGATGTTCTGCCTCACGAAAAAAGTGACCAGGACATTCAATGGACCCGGATCGTCGAACTGGAGCTGGTGCCGCATCCAGATCAGCTCCGCCCGGAGATCACCGAAATGGATTACGGCATGCGCAATGGCGTGCTGCGGGTGAAATTGCGGGCTGCCACGGCAGGCTACATCCTACGCAAATGGAGTGTGGACTGCTCGCCTGACCACAGCTTGCGCGGGCCGGAGTACAGACTTTGGCTCAAGGACCACCTGGCCTTGTATGGCGTCAATAACGCTGTGCTGGCGCCTGGGTATGCGCCTTTGGATGCAGCCCGTGCGGAAGCAGATTGTGACTAAACAACAGATATCACTGCCTGCGCTAATTGCATCGATAGAACAAACGAATCATGAGAGTTGAGATGAAAGAATCCTATCTGTCCACGTTGCTACAGATGAGACTGCTCGTAGGCTTCCTCGGCGAGCGTGCTCAGTGTGCCTGGTGGCCCACAGCGTTCTATGAGGCATCAAGCAAGCTCTTCTTGGAGCCTGTCTTCTCGAAAACATCTCGCCTTGCTCAGTATCACGGTGTGCTGGAAGCAGCCAGACGATTGCACGACGAGCATTTGAGCGTGGGTAGCTACCACCTGTTCCGGCTGTCTGAAGAAGTTGAACAAGACATGCATGCGATCGTGCAAAGCAGTGCGGGAGAAGAACTCGCCAGTCAGACACCGCATAGCAAAGAGGCTGCGCTGGATGCGTTGAAGCGCTTGGCCGGGACGAGCGGCACGTCCAGCGTTGGACCAACGGCTGTCGGAAGCATCAAGGATATCGACTCCACCGACACCCTGAAGGCCATCGCGGCAGCCTATTTATCGGCGTTCACGCAGAACGCCAAAACATATCCGTATCTGGTGGGGTAATCGTGACCGACAATAAGCCTTACACGACTCAGTTGCAGGCAGGTCTTGGACTCGTTATCGAGACCAAGACGCTCCTGGAATTGTGGTCGCCCGGGATGTCGGCCAACCAGTTGCACCAGGTCGCGCTCGAATCGGGTCGGTTTCCGACAGTCACAGCACGCCGACTGCGCAACATCGTCGTCGAGTGCTTTGCTCCACGGTACTTGGTATCTGGCGGCACACCAGCCGCGCACCTCAAGCGACTGTCGCCCACTCTCTCGACGGCAGACCTGACCCAGCTCTTGCTCATCTTTACCAGTCGAGCCAATCCCATCCTGGGCGACTTTGTACGCCACGTGTACTGGGCTCGATACGCCGGTGGATATACACAGGTCACCAACGACGATGCCCGCGCCTTCGTCGAACGCGGAATCGACGACGGTAAGACAGTCAAACGCTGGTCGGAAACCACTGTGCGGCGTGTCTCCGCCTATCTGACCGGATGCTGCGCCGACTACGGAATGCTCGAACGTGGGCTGCGCTCAAGCCGTCGCATCCTGCCGTTCCGTATTTCACCATCCGTGGCCGCTTACTTGGCCTACGAACTGCACTTTTCCGGCGTCGGCGACAACGCTCTGCTGACCCACGAAGACTGGCAGTTATTTGGCCTGGCGCGCGAGGACGTGCTGGAGGAAATCAAACGACTCTCGCTGAAGGGGTTGCTCATCGTCCAGGCTGCCGGCGACGTGATCCGCATCAGCTGGAAACAACAAGACATGGAGGCGCTCTGCGATGTCCTCACTCAAAGCTGATTTCGACGAATTGCGCGAGCGGATCCGGCACGGGCGTGAGCTCGGTCATGCGAGCTTCGAGCCGATTTACTACCTCGTCTTCCCACCAGAGCAGATCCTCGAGGTTAAGCGGCAAACGCCTGCCTGGGTGGCCAAGCTCCACCAGGAAGGCTGGGATGTGCACACGTTCTCCATTGCCGAACAGATCTGGACCTTGCTCAAAGACGACCCATTCTGGTCGCTCTGCGTGATGGAGGACAAGTCCGCTCCGCTGGATTGGCCGCGTACCAACAAGGCGCTGGCGGACATTCTGACGGCGGAGAACGGCCTGTTGAAGCGACTTGAGGATGCCCTGCAGCCGCTCGAAGGCCAGCAGAACGCGCTGCTCTTGGTAACGGACCTTGAGGCACTGCATCCGTTTATGCGCATCGGCGCCATCGAAAGCCAGCTCCAGGGCAAGTTTCATGTGCCGACGATTTTTCTGTACCCCGGCGTACGAACCGGCAAGACGCGCTTGAAGTTTCTCGGCTTCTACCCGGAAGACGGCAATTACCGCTCCGTCCACGTCGGCGGCTGAACAGACAAAAGAATCCTGGGATAAACCTATGACCATTCGCTCACTCTTCGACCCAAGCAAGGACATCTACCGGACCATTGAAAAGGTGATCACCTATGGCGCCTCGCAAGAAGCTCGCCTCAAGGCTGAGATCTCCGAGTATGTGGTCACCGAGAGCATTGAGGAGCAGTTCCGCAAGCTCCTCGATCGCATGCAGCTGGCGATGGAGTCCGGTGGCGAGAATGAAGTGGGTGTTTGGGTATCGGGCTTCTATGGTTCCGGTAAGAGCTCGTTCACCAAGTACCTCGGCCTGGCGTTCGATGATCAGCGCACCATCGATGGCACGCCTTTCATCAATTACCTGCAGGATCGCCTGCACAAGCCACAGACCAAAGCGCTTCTCAGCACTGTGGCGAAGCGCTTCCCGGCAGCAGTGGTCATGCTGGACCTCGCCAGTGAAATGCTCGCCGGCGCCACGATGGAAGACGTCTCCACCGTCCTTTACTTCAAGGTGCTGCAGTGGGCCGGCTACTCGCGCAACCTCAAGGTTGCCGCCTTTGAGCGCATGATCGAGAAGGACGGCCGCACGTCGGAATTGCATGACCGCATCGCCCAGGCGCTACCTGGCGCCACCTGGGCTCGCGTCCAAAACAACCCACTGGCCATCGATGGTTTGATCCCGAAGATCGCCCATGAGATGTACCCGGCCCTCTTCCCGGAGGCCAAGTCATTCTCGTCCAGCACCGAGGGCTTCTTCCAGTTCGAAGACCAGCGCGTGCAGGAGATGATCGACATCGTCCGCGAGAAGAGCGGCAAGCAGAACATCATCTTCATCATCGACGAAGTGGGCCAGTACGTGGCCTCGCGCGACAACCTGATCCTTAACCTCGATGGCTTGGCCAAGAACCTAAAGCGCCTCGGCGATGGCAAGGTCTGGATCATCTCCACCGCGCAGCAGACGCTCACGGAGGATGACCCGCGCGCAGCACTGAACTCGGACAAGCTCTACAAGCTGAAAGACCGCTTCCCGATCCAGATCGACCTGGAGTCGAGCGACATCAAGGAAATTTGCTATCGCCGTCTGCTCGGCAAATCACCGTCGGGCGAAACTGAGTTGGGCAACCTGTTCGATGCCCATGGCCAGGCGCTGCGGCACAATACTAAGCTGCAGGACGCCAAATACTACGACGCGGACTTCAGCAAAGAGAGTTTCATCAATCTCTACCCGTTCCTGCCGGCGCATTTCGACATCCTGCTGCACCTGTTGGGCGCGCTAGCCAAGTCCACTGGCGGTATCGGCCTGCGCTCTGCGATCAAGGTGATCCAGGATGTCCTCAAGGGTGAAGGCGGCTCTAAGGCCATGGCCGATCAGCCCGTGGGCTGGCTGGCCACCACGGTAACGCTGTACGACGAACTGGAAAAGGACATCCGCCGTGCCTTCACGTCCATCCACCAGGCGGTCGGCAAGGTGCAGATTCGTTTCCCGGATTCACAGCTCCATCAGGACATCGCCAAGTCCGTCGCCGTGCTGCAGATCCTGGGCAACCTGCCGGTGTCAGTGCAGAACGTCGCCAGCTTGGTGCACCCATCCGTCACGGCACCTTCGCAGCTCGACACGGTAAAGAAAGCCGTCGAAGAGATGCTGAACGACGTGCATGTGCCGCTCGGCGAAAAGGATGGCAACCTGGTGTTCCTCAGCGAGAAGCTACGTGACATCGAACAAGAGCGAGGTGCCATTGCACTGCGCACCGTGGACGTGAAGCGCATCTTCAACGATGCATTGCGCGAGTCCTTCGATCCGCTGCCCCGCGTCAGTCTCCACGGCACGATGGCGGTCGCAACGGGCCTGAAGGTCCAGGCCGGCAGCGCCATCACCAGCCTGGCCGGCGATCAGAGCACTATTCAAACTGTCGTGGAGTTGGTGCCCGCCAGCGATTACGACACTGCCAAGAACCGGATGCTGGATGACTCCCGCAGCCGGGCGGGTCGAAACGTCATCGGGCTCCTGGCTCGCGCCAATTCCGAACTCGACGATCTGGCAAACGAAATCTATCGCTGCCAGCGCATTGCCGAGCTGCACCGCAACGAGCCCGACCAGGAGGTCAAAGACTACTGCACCGGCCAGCTCGACCGTGCTGCCAAGTTGGCAACCCAGCTACAGAGCAAGATCAAGCAAACCCTGCAGGCAGGTTCATTTGTGTTCCGTGGGCAGGCCACGGCGGTATCGGCACTGGACGCCGACCTACTGGAAGCCGCTAAAAAACTGCTCTCTGACGTGGCCGACCAAGTGTTCGACCGGTACGTAGAAGCTCCGGTGCGTGCGGGAACCGACACCGCCGAGAAATTTCTCAAGGTCGCCAATCCCGCCGCCATCAGCAGTGTGCTGGACCCGCTCGGTCTGGTGCAAACCGTGGCCGGTCGTGCTTCGTTCAAGACCGACCACAAGGCGATGATCAGCATCCGCGACTACATCGACAAGCGCGGTACCGTCGATGGCAAGCGCCTACTCGACGATTTCAACAGCGATCCGTTTGGCTGGTCGCCAGACACGACGCGCTACATCGTGGCCGCCATGCTCATGGCGGGTGAAATCAAGCTCAAGGTCTCCGGGCGTGAAGTCACGGCCGCAGGACAGCAGGCAATCGATGCGCTGAAGACCAACAACTCCTTCAAGCAGATCGGTGTCGCGCTGCGTGACGAGCGCCCGTCCATCGAAACGCTCGGGCGCGCCGCTGAGCGACTCACCGAGCTGGTCGGTGACATGGTCATCCCGCTGGAACAAGAGATCAGCAAGGCGGCGGCGAAACATTTTCCGCGCTTCCAGCACGACTATGGCTCCTTGGCCGAAAAGCTCAGCGGCCTAGGGCTGGCGGGCAGTGACCGCATTCGCACCTTGAACCAGGACATTGCCGACGTCCTGTTCACCGACGCATCCGACGCTCCCCAGCGCCTGGGCGCTGAAACCTCGGCGATTTACGACAACCTCAAGTGGGCGCTTGAAGTAAAGCGCGTGCTCGACAACGGGCTCGATGCCACCCTTCGGGATCTTCAAGCTCATCGCCGCGACATCGAGGCCTTGCCGGACACCGGCGTGCCTGGGGAGCTGCGTCGCGAACTTGCCGAAGACCTGGGAACCCTGTCAGAGCGCCTGGGCAAAGAAGACTTCTACAAACACACCGCCGACTTCAATTCGCAGCTCACCCATCTGAAGGGCCGCGTGCGCGATGCGGTCATTACGCTCTCCGATCAGCAAAAGCTGCGTTTGAAGGAAGGTGTCGAGGATCTGCAGCGCATCCCCGAGTGGGAAGAGCTCACCCAGGAGGAGCGCGGCAACGCCGTGAACCGGCTGGACGGGCTCGCCCTGGCCGCCACGCAGGATCTGGCTGGACTCAAGAAGTTGCTGGCTCGCGACTACGACATCAACAGCACCCTCGAAGATCTGAAGCGCTCTATCCAGCGCCAAGGGCAGGAACGCCTGCGTAAGCGCATGGAGGAAGAACGGGCCAAGACCGGTGAGAAAGGTCCGGCGAAGCTGACCAAGTCGATCGCCGTGCCGGTGAAGATGACTTCGGCGGCGGACATCGACGCGCTGATTCAGCAGCTCCACGAAATCAAGGCTCAGCTCGCGCTGTATGCCGAGATCGAAGTGTCTCTTGTCGTGGGTGAACAGCCTGGAACGGGTGGGAGCTAAGCATGGAGCTGACCACCGAATCCAGGCAACACATCGAGCAGGTCGCTGGCGAGGCGCTCACCCAGCTCGACAGCATCGCTACGGCTGCAAAACGCAATCTGCACGATGGGCGAACGCTGGGCTCCGATGCCTTGGCGAGCGTCAATACGATGACGTCCAGTTCGGCCATCCAGAAACTGGATCAGATCAGTCAGGCCAACCGCGAGAGCTATCAGGTATTGGCAGCCGAGCCTGCGATCGCCCGTGTCGTCGTTGTGGATGAGGCAGGCGAAGAGCGCACCTATTACATCTGCCGAACCACGCCGGTTTCGGGATTCCAGAATCTGGCCAGTTACCGTGCCCCGGTCGGTCGCTTGGCCTCTTTGGCGATCGGGGCCGAGTTCACCCTGCCCAATGGCACCGTTGTCGAGGTCTTGGAGCGCACCCAACTCCGACCCGCCGCACTAGCCGATGGCTGGGATTCGCGCGATACCGTGGTGGAAGCCGAGCATTTCGGCCCACTCACGATCGAGTCGTTGCGAGCGCTACTGACTGAGGTTGCCGGAGAAGAAGTCACCGAAGACCTTCTGGGTCAACTGCTGGCCGAGGAAACCGTCAAGGCCAACATCATCGACGGCGTGCGCCGCAGCGTCATCACCAAGATGGGGCTGCGCGATCAGCCTGTTCTGGATCAGTACCAGGATGAGATCTTCCGTCTTCCCCTCGATAAGCGCTTGCTGATTCTTGGCCCGCCAGGTACCGGTAAGACGACGACCTTGATCCGCCGCCTTGGCCAAAAGCTCGACACCGCCTTCCTGGAAGAAGACGAACAACGTCTGGTTGAAATGGTGGCCACTGCCCAGGGCGTCGCGCACGCCAACAGTTGGCTGATGTTCACGCCCACCGAATTGCTCAAGCAGTACCTCAAGGAGGCTTTTGCTCGTGAGGGCGTTCCCGCCTCCGATCTGCGCATCAGAACCTGGCAGGACTACCGCCGAGAGTTGGCCAGGAACGCTTTTGGCGTCCTCAGAACCGCGTCGGGCGGCGGCACCTTTGTCCTGAAAGACAGCCTGCCAAGCCTGAACGCAGAGGCACTGGATCGCCCGATTCAGTGGTTCGACAACTTCAACACGTGGCAGCGCAACGCCTACGTGCAAGAGCTGCATGAAGCCGCCAACATGCTCCGCGAAGCCAAGGCGCCAGAAGTCCAGAGCTTGGGCGAGCGGCTGCACAGCATCCTGACGCAAGCAAGCGATGGCGCGCTGGCGTCCACCTTCGCATCGCTAGCAGCCGAGCTCCCCAAAGTACAGGCGCTCGTCGCCAGCCTGAAGGAAGCCTCTGACGGCAAGATCAAAGCCGCGCTCAACCTTCAGCTCAACCGCAATCGGGCGTTCCTGGATGAGTTGGCGCGTTTCATTGACGGCCTGCAGCAAGCCCAGACCACCGATGCCGACGAACAAGACGAGCTTGATGCTGATGAGGAAGAAGACGCCACAGCACCGCGCGCCGGCCGTACCGCCGCTCTCGCCGCTTACATGCAAGCGGTGAGAGCCCAAGCCCGAGCCGCAGCCTCAAAGCGTGCGGTCAGCAAGTCGTCGCGCAACGGCAAGATCATCGAGTGGCTGGCCGATCGCGGTCTGACGGAAGCCGACCGCGCCGAGGTGGGAGCGAGTCTGCTGGTTCAGACCAACGCGCGCCGCTTCGTGAACCCGGTCAAGCGCTATCTCGACGGCATTCCGAAGCGCTACCGCGCGTTCCGGCGTGAACGCCAGCAAGCCGGGAGCTGGTATCGCAACGAAGGCTTCGAAGCCCGCGACATCCATCCGCTCGAACTGGACATTGTGCTGCTCGCCATCCTGCGCGCCGCAGGCGACCTGATCAGCCGGCCCAACGTGCAGCGCGATATCGACAGCCCTGCTTGGTCGGCACTTCAGCCCATCCTGGGTCATTACCGCAACCAGGTCTTGGTGGATGAAGCGACCGACTTTTCGCCTATCCAGCTGGCCTGCATGGCCGCCCTGGCGCATCCACGGCTGCGCTCGTTCTTTGCCTGCGGCGACTTCAATCAACGTCTGACCACCTGGGGTGCGCGATCCGCCGACGAAATGAAGTGGGTCTTTGCCGACTTCGACATCAAGGAGATCACCGTCTCCTACCGGCAGAGCAAGCAACTGAACGATCTGGCTCGCGCCATGATTCGCGCTGTCGGCGGCACCGAGCAGAACGTCAGCTTGCCTGCGCATGTGGACAGTGGTGGCGTAGCGCCCGCGCTCCTGGAGCACGCAACGGACACAGCAATCGTTGTCAGTTGGCTGGCAGATCGCATCCGAGAGATTGAGCGTTTCGTCGGCCAGCTGCCGTCCACCGCCATCTTTGTGAATGCCGAAGACGATGTGGCGCCAGTGGCTGAGGCGCTGAACGAAGCCCTGTCCGAACACAACATCCAGGTCATTGCCTGCCGCGAGGGTCAGGCGGTGGGCCAGGAAAGCAACGTGCGCGTGTTCGACATCCAACACATCAAAGGCCTGGAGTTCGAAGCGGTGTTCTTCGTGGGCATTGACCAACTCGCCGCACTGCATCCAGCGCTCTTCGACAAATACCTGTACGTGGGCACCACGCGTGCGGCCACCTACCTGGGTGTGACCTGCGACGGTGCTTTGCCGCCCGCCATCGAGAGCCTGCGCGCTCACTTTGGCCAGGATTGGCAAGCGCCCGGTTCACTGCAAGCAGGCACAGAACAATAGGAATCGATTGATGGCTTTTGACCAAACAACCAGAAACCGCCTCCAGCGCTTCGTCAACGACGCGCGCCGGGTGCTGGAAGAGGAATTCACCCGTCAGCTACAGAACGACTATGGCATGGACCCTAACTCGGGCACCGTGGCGGAGCTGGCCAGCCTGAGGCATATCAACGACGCCCAGCGCGAAACGGCTCGCATCCTGCGCGACACCCTGGCGCACTACACCGCCAGTGGCGACATGAACGCCACTCAGGGTCTGGATCGCATCGTGCGCGAGCAGGCCTTCACAGTGCTCAACCGCCTGGCCGCGCTGCGCATGGCTGAAGCACGCGGCCTGCTGGTCGAATCAGTCGGCAATGGTTTCCAGGCCAAGGGCTTTCAGCTCTATGTGCGCCTGGCCGGCACCGGCCTGGGCGAAACCGGCGATGCCTATCGCGTGTACCTGTTCAGCGTGTTTGATGAACTCGCGCAAGACCTGCCGGGCCTGTTCGACCGCTACTCACCGCAGGGCCGGCTTTTCCCGCGCGAGGCAGCGCTGCTGCAAGTGCTGGCCCTGATCAACAATGACGAGATCGCCCCGCTATGGAGAGAGGACGAAACCATTGGCTGGATCTACCAGTACTTCAACTCCAAGGAAGAGCGCAAGGCCATGCGCGACGCCAGCCAGGCACCGCGCAACAGCCGCGAGCTGGCCGTACGCAACCAGTTCTTCACGCCGCGCTATGTGGTCGAGTTTCTGGTGGACAACACCCTCGGGCGACTCTGGTTCAACGCCACGGGCGGGGCCACCAGCCTGCGCGGTCGCTGCCAATACCTGCTGGTCAAGCCAGACGAACAGCCACCAGCCGCCACCAAGCTGCGCGACCCGCGCACCCTCAAGCTGCTGGACCCGGCCTGCGGCTCAATGCACTTCGGCCTGTATGCCTTCGACCTATTCGCCGAGATCTACCGCGAAGCCTGGGCTTGGGAACAACAGCAGGGCCCAGGTTCACTGCAAGTGCCTGCGGATTTCAAGCAAAATCAGCCCCCAGCGCTTATCCAGAAAGCGCTAACAGCTATCAAAAACGAATTAAAAGACCCAGCACCCAGCGCCACCGGCCTGCCACCCCTGTGCCACAGCTACGCCGACCAAGCCGCTTTTGAGCGCGAGATTCCGCGCCTGATCATCGAGCACAACCTCTATGGTGTGGACATCGACCCGCGTGCTGCCCAGATCGCCTCGCTGGCACTGTGGCTGCGAGCGCAACGTGCTTGGCACGATGCCGGCGTCAAGGCCAAAGACCGCCCTTTGATTGGGCGCGGCCATGTGGTCGCTGCCATTGCGCCACCGGCAGAGCGTGAGTTGCGCCAGCAGTTTGCCGCCACCCTCGACAAGCGCGACGCCGAGCTATTCGAGAAGACCCTGCAACTGCTCAAGGGCCTGCCGGAGTTGGGCGTGCTGCTCCAGGTCGAACGCGAGCTACCACATTTGATTCGCCAGGTTTATGTGGGCAAAGGCACCGGCCTGTTTGCCGAGCAGGAGCAGGAAAGTTGGCAGCAAGCAGAGACACGTCTGCGTGAAGCACTCACCGAATTTGCCCAGGCTGCGAGATCGACTTACCAAGGACGTCTCTTTGCACAGGATGCCTTGCAGGGCTTGCGGCTGATCGACCTTTGCCGTGAAGTGTTTGATGTAGTGGTAATGAATCCGCCATTTGGCGAGCTGAGTGAGAGCGTCAAGAAATACCTGGAAGGCGCTTATCCCAATTCAAAGAC
>ERZ1032269.276-NODE-276-length-10963-cov-4.977723_pt1 | contig 10963 bp, 6 predicted proteins | sample MGYA00517878_ERZ1032269 | MGnify/ENA primary metagenome ERZ1032269 (study PRJEB33719, sample SAMN04261352) | wastewater metagenome | biome: periurban shantytown; feature: human; material: feces | host: Homo sapiens | place: Peru: Lima | collected 2012-01-15 ...
TGATGCGACGGTCTTTTTGACGCAGCGAGCCGGCAGCCGGGTTGCGTGGGTTGGCGAAGGGCGCTCGTCCGGCGTCCTCCTGCTCGTTGTTCAGGGTGTGGAAATCATCCCAACGCATGAACACTTCGCCTCGGATTTCCACGAAGTCCGGAACGTCTTCCTTGGGGCCGCCGAGGTTTGCGGGAATGGAGCCGATGGTTCGCACATTCAGGGTGATGTCTTCGCCGGTAACGCCATCGCCGCGCGTCAGGCCCTGTTCAAGCACGCCGTTGCGATAGATGAGGTTCAGGGCGAGGCCGTCGATTTTGACCTCGCAACTCATGGGCAGGGGCTTGGATTCGGGCCAATCGAGGTCGCGAATCACCGAGTCGTACCAATCCTTGAGTTCTTCGATGGAGAAGACGTCGTCAAGGCTCATCATGCGGCTGGGGTGGCGCACGGAGGCGAAGTCGTTGGAGAAGGAACCGCCGACGCGATGGGTGGGCGACTGCGGATTGTCCAGTGAGGGGAACGCCGCTTCGAGTCGTTCGAGGCAACGCATGCGCGCGTCGTAGGCGGCGTCGGAGCTGACGGGTGAGTCGTCGATGTAGTAGGCGATCTGATCGGATTCCACCCATGCGGCCACGCGAGCCCACAGGCGGGCGGCGGCCTCAGCGGTCATCGTGTTCACGTCGAAACGGTCGAGGCGTATCGCGTCGTCGTCAGTGGGCTGCAGTGCGGCTATCCATTGTTCGGAGCCAGGGGCAAAACGTGCAATACCGGTATCAGGCCGGACCTCGGCCACATCCCCATCGTCGAAATCCCATGCCAGTTGTTCGTTCGTGCTCATGGTTGTCTATCCTAGCGGGCTCGGCTCCCCTCGGCCGGCTATACCGTCAACTCCCCTCAGGCGGCTACGCGGATAGCGAGCGCAGGAACTGGGCTTGGATGATGTCGATGTTATCGCCTTCGCCGTCATTCATGCGGGCCACAGCCACCGAGAGCGTGCGGGCCGGCACGAACATGCCCTCATCCACGCACACGCGAGCGGCGTCACGCACGATGTCAGCCACTTCGATATGCGGCCAGACCGGCAGATCATGCGTGGCAAGCACATGGGCGGCGGCCTCCACCGATTCAGGCACCGGTATGCACTGCGAGTCCGCACGGGAAACCAGTTCCTGCAGTTCGCTTTCCAGCGAACCAATGGCCCCGGGAGCGATGTGATCGCTCATAATGTAGGCTGCGGCGGCTGTGTCGAACCGGTCAAGCATCCATTCGGCGTACGCGAACCGGTAATAGGCGAACGCGGCATCGTCGCGGTCCAAGGCCACGCGCAGAGCATTCAGGCAGGCGGCGCGTGCCGAATCCCAATCCTCATTGCGGGCCAGTTGAATGGCGAGCTTCAGATGTGAGAGCGGGTAGGCGGGCGCGTACGCCACCATACGGTTGAGATGCGGGATGGCCGCCTCGGCACCCTTGATCTGACTCAACACGTCAGCCAGCTCCATGTGCGCGTAGAACAGATTGTCCGGGATAAGCACCGTACGCTCGTCCAATGTGGCGAACAGCCGGTTGTAGACCACGCGCTCGGCATAGGAGTTGAAGTATCGAGGTACGCCATGGCCTGCCGCATACACCTGGTCCAAATGGGCCACGGCCGCTTCGGCCGCTTCGATGGCCTGATCGGCTTGGCCCGAGAACAGCATATCTCGGGCACGCAGACGCTCCTTGTCAAGATCGTCGGCAAGCGTGAACGTGAAGTCCGGTGTGTCCTTGCCATCGATCAACGCACTGGTGACCTGAGAGGCCAAGCCGGTCAGTTCGGGATCGCATATCGATTCGATGACCTGCATGGCTCGCTGGGCCTTTTCCACGGAGCCGAGCGACGTGTTCCTGGCGATATCGTGGAATTCGTTGACGCCATGCTGCAGCAGGTCCACTCGCTGGATAGCCAGTCCGGCACTATTCTGTGCGCCCAGCACGTGAGCGGTCGCCGGGCTGAATTGACGGTCGGCCAGTTCGGGCTCCTCCTGGGATCCGGTGGGAGAGAACCGGCTGTCCGCCAAGTCGAAGTCGGCGCTGATGGGTTTCAGACCACCTTCGCCGTCCACGTCCATCACGGCACCGAACATGCGGTAGGTTTCCTCGGGATTGTCAAGCCCAGCGGTGTCCAGTCGCTTGAGGAAGGCATCACGGGTGAAGGTGACGGTGACCATATTGCGCACGGTGGGATTGCGGCGCAGCACACTCATCGGATCATCGTCCATGCCGACGGCCCCATCAGCACCGTCAGTGCCGACGCCCCCGCCGCCGATACCGCCCAGGTCGTCGCCTGCGCCGGTATCGTCCGGCATGCCGAACGCCATTTCGTCGATATCGACGCCCTTCATCAGGTCTTCGAACTGCGAATCGATGGACGCAGCGCCATCGGCGTCAGCGGATTCGGCCGCGGCCTGATCCGTAGCATCCGCAGACGGTCCGGTACCGTTGCCGGTTCCCCCGGCCGTGCCGCGTTCGTCACCGGACGCCGTCTGCCCGAACGTCTCCTCATGGGTGATGGGGCGGGTCGGGTCGCCATGGAAATCACCATCTTTGGGGTCGGCTTTGGAACCCACACGCCCCAAATCGCCACTGCGTAGATGTTCGAAGGCGCTTAGGGCCTCGCTCATCATCGCCTCGATGGCGGAATCCTGTTCGGCAATCGCCTCTTCAAGACCAATGGAATCGATGTGCAACGACACCTGGCGCACGGATTCGCTGGTGCCGAAACTTAGCGCGGCCATCATCAGGCCGACACGCAGGTTGTAGGCGGCGCTCATCGACGCGCGTTCGGCGCTGCTCAGCGCACGCCACGTACGTCGAGTGCTGTCATACCGGCTATCGGGCATCATCGAGGTGCCGGCGGTGGTGAAGCCAATGGCCACTTCACCCGAATCCAAGCGCGACCGGAACTCCACGTCAAACCGATACGGCAACCGTAACCGGCGCAACAGTGAAGAGAGGGTCTGACGATACACCCATTCGTCGCTCCTCGCCGGCGAATACGAAGGACGAGCGGCTTGAGTGTTGGTGCCGCTCTTATCGGTCCGTTCTACAGCGCCCTCAGCACTCTCAGTACTTTCAGCGCCCGCAGCATTCGTCACACCCGAATCCGGCACGTTCTGCTGGGTCAGCACATCTCGAGGATCGGGGAATTCACTGCGAATCTGTCCAGCCGTGCGTGCGGCGATATCGACCAGGCTCAGCACGGCCCGACGCTCCTGCTCGCCATCATACGGGTCAAGCGCCATAATCGCAGGGTTTTCGATGAGTTTCATGTCGATTTGCGCGGCCTCGGCACGGGTCACCGTATCTTCCGTAGGGTTGCGCCCCAAGGAAGCGTTGCGCTCCAGCCAAGCGCTCACCGCAGCGAATCGGTTGAGGTTGCCTTCGATCTTCAAGGATTTCAGCGCCTGCCCGAATGCCAAGGACTTATCCCACGTAAAGAAATAGCCGCTCGAATACGTCGAGGTGTACAGGTGCAACGGTTCGGCGCCATGCACCGCTTCCAGTCCCGGCGTGGTGTCGAGAGCGCCGGCTTCGCGCATCAGATCGGCGAAATGATCCTCCAGACCGGAGGCCCGCATGCCGTGGGCACGTGCCGCCAAAGTGTCACGCACCGAACGTCGAATCGCACCGATTGGCGCCTCACGGTTGAGACGGCGGAAGATATTGCCGGAACCGAATCCGATGAGCAGACCATTGATCTGCGGCAACATATACGTGGCGAAGAACGCGATGGTAATGGCATCGCGGTATTCCAAATCATGACGCATCGCAGGCGGCAGATTGGCACGCATCTGCTCAAGCGTGTACCGGTTGCCGGCCTTGAGCCATGAGGCGAGCCACGTCATGCGTCCGGTGTCGTCACGCCCCACCACGCCACCGGTAATAGCCTTCACACCGTCAGCACCATGACCAAGGCCACGCCCCAAACCACGCCCATGATGCAGCGCACTTCCCAAGCCACGGCCTGCACAGGAGAAACCGGAACGTGAACGCGGCTCGTCGCTTTCGCCCAGCCGCTCACCGTCCGGCAAAGTCACTTCTTTTTCCTTGCCGAACATGAATCGCGCCTGCATATCCTGCACGTCCATGTCGGTGTCGGTGCCCACGAATACGCGGCCATGCGTATCGGCGAACGCCACCTGCGCAAAATGATCGCGGTCGGGGAAAATGCCAAGCGAGAAGCCGCGGCCTCTGGTGGAGGGCAGCTGCGCCCATCCAAGCACCAGCCCTTCCGGCACGTTCTCCAATTCGGGGAAGGTGCGTCGCTTGATTACAGGACTCAGCGCCACTGCATGGCGAGTCAGTTCGTCGATAATGCCGCCTTTACGCTCACTGGTCTCCTGCAAGGCATCGCCGAACGGATTCGTATCGTGCTTCTTCGGCTTGGACAGTCCCAGATCGGCCGCGAGCGCGTTCATCGAATCCTTCAGTCCGCCCAGCAGTGGCGTGCGGTTGTGCTTCCCATGGTCCGATGTACGTTTTGGCATGATTCACATTGTCTCTTGTTTGCCCGACATCAAGCCCGAATAAAGCCTATAGAATAAATGCGTGCATTCCATAGACCACACTCGCGCAGACTGTCCGATGCCGTCGAATCATGAACGGCGCCTGCCCAGCCGTCCGGATACCCGGCACCGGCTGCGTTTGGTGCGCCTGCTGATCGCCTTGCTGGCCGCCGTCGCCGCCATCGCCGCCATGGAGTGCATCGTGTTCAACCTGCCGTTCTGGCGTACGCTCGGAGCGAGCACGGATACGAACGCCGTGCATAACACGCTGGGTTCGGGTCTCACGCGCCGGAATGATGGCATGTTGACCGTCACCGATCCGACCAAGGCCTATCTTGAACTGACCGCGGACGGCACGTCGGATTACCTACGCATCGATACCGCGAGCAGCAAGGTCATCGATAAGGCCCGTGAGCAGGCCGAGGCCGAATCCGAAGCGAACGACGATAAGGAAGTCTTCAAACCGCTGGCGACCATTCATGTGCGCGCGGATGTCGATGGCATCACCGGCCAGGCCCAGTCGATGAATCCCGACGCTATTCGCAGCCATTATGTCAAGGCACCGGGTGCCGGCATCGTGCGTATTTGGATTCAGGAAGAGCGCGGCGCGATCGTACCGGTCACCGACTCCCGCGCCAACGTGCGCGTACCGTTCGTCATCAATTGGATGCGCGTGCTCGCCATGGCCTTGGTGTTGCTGATGATTGCCGTCTGGAGGCCGAGATCGCGCCTGTGGCGTATCACGCTTGACCCGTCCAGCACTCGGCAACGACTTGCTTTCGTGGGGCTTATGGCGATTCCTACCCTGCTTATCGGCGCATCCATCATCCACGAACTGTGGTACGCGTCTCCGCTCGTCTTCCACGTTTCCGGCGATTACACCTATGATTTCGACCAGTATGGGCATGTGGCCGATGCGCTGGTCGCCGGCCGGCCCTGGCTCGACTTGCCGGTTCCCGAACAACTGGCCGCCACCGAGCACCCCTATGACGTAGCCACACGTGCCCAGCTACTCGCCAATGGAGCCAGTCCGCTCTACTGGGATTACGCGTATTATGACGGTCACTGGTATTCCTATTTTGGCGTGTTGCCCGCAGTGCTGCTGTTCGTCCCCTATCGTCTGCTGACCGGTCATAATCTGCCGACATCCGCCGCCGAGTATATTCTCGTGCTGCTGTTCATCATCTTCTTCTCCTTGCTGGTGCTGCGCGTCATCCATCGTGTGATGCCGAAGACTTCGGTGGCGGCCGCGTCGTTAGTAGTGGTCTCATCGTTGGTGAGCGCGCAAGTGGGGTATTTGCTGTATCGCACGAACTTCTATCAGATACCGTTCGCCGCATCGCTGACGTTGACGTCGCTGGGACTATGGCTATGGCTCGGCGCGGACACGTCCCGCCGTCCGCTGAGACCATCGGACCGATGGCAGGCGGGCGATGCCAAGCCTCTCTCCCTGCCACGACTGGCCTTGGGCGCCTTGTGCATTGCGGCGAATTTCGGATGCCGACCGACGTTCACCTTGGCCGCATTGCTTGCGTTCCCCCTGTTCTGGCCGCAGATTCGCGCGCTGGGCACCGGTCTGCGCACACGCCGTATCAAGCCGTTGCAGGCGTTGCGCGCGCCGCTGGCGGTAATCATTCCCGCCATTCTCGTCGTGACGCCTCTGATGGCGTGGAACATGGTTCGGTTCGATTCCCCGTTCAATTTCGGCAATGCGTATCAGTTCTCCATATCCGATATGACCCGGTATACCACCCCGTCCGCGGATATGCCCGCCAACATCTGGTATTACCTGTTCCTGCCGCTGCGCTTCATGGATCGTTTCCCGTGGCTGGCGGGCTCTCCCGCCCCGATGCCGCAATGGGGTTATTACGAGGTGATGGTCGGCGCGATTTTCACGGCCACGCCACTGACCTTGATGGCTTTGGCGCTGCCCCTGCTGCGCAGATTGGAAACACACGGCATGCGGCCATGGCTGATGTCTTGCTTGGCCGTGGCGGCGGTGCTGGTCGTATTCGACAGCCGCGTCGGCGGTTTGGGATGGCGGTATTCCGCCGATTTCGGCTGGCTGATCTCGCTGGCGTCCATACCGGGGCTACTGTGGCTGGTCAATGGGCGCGAACCGAGCCGCTCATTGGCGGGGGCCAACGACGCCGCTTCAGGCGATGGCATCGCCCGCGTCACTCCGTGGCGTTGGCTGATGCGCTGGGTCGTGATGCTGGCCGTATTGTGGGCGCTGGGCATAGCCATACTAAGTTGCTTCGTGCAGTCGCGCAGCGATTCGATGATCGCCAACAATCCGACGCTCTGGCATCAGGTTCAGTCTTGGTTCACCCTGCTATAGGACCGGACCGCTCGGCGACCCGCCAAGCTTCAGTATTCTCCCAGCATTCCGGCCGGTGTTTTCCAAGACCTGCGGCATAATGTATGTGACGTAATTCACTAATCGTTTACCCATACTGTCGTGAGGGTTTCCCCGTGTCCACTGCCGTCCGTAGTCGCGTCTTCAAAATATCCCGCAGCAGCCGTCACCGCAGCCATCGCCATTGGTCTGTGCCTGTTCTCACAGGACGACGTCAGCGCCTCCATCAAGGAACGCCGCGTGGAGCGGCTCAACGCCCAGATCGAGAACGTCTATACCGACGAATACCAGCAGATGATGGACACCGAGATCGCCGACGAGCGCGACGCCAAAGAACGCACAGTCGACAGCATCTACACCAAGGTGAACCCGTACGGCACCAACACCACGTCCATGTACGTGTACTTCACCACCGATCAGGCCTCCACCGTCAGCTACACCGTTTCCGCTGAGGGGTACCCGGATTACACGGCCAACGCCATCACCAGCGATGAGGCGGCCGCCGCATACCGTGAGGCCGCCGCCGGCGACGCCGACGGTTCCGGCAATGTCGGCGGTACCAGCACGGCGAGTCAGACGACCACGGTATCGAGCAATGACATCGCCTCCACCGAGCACGAGTTTCTGGTGTTGGGACTGATCCCCAAGGTCAAGAACACCATTACCCTGACCATCACCGACACCGACGGCAACCTCAAGGCACAGTACAAGATGGTGCTCAGTTCGGGATGCATCTGCCGCGTCTACCAGTACGGCTTCCGCGGCTTCTACTTCGCGTGAGCCTCGGCATCGGACTCACGGCCGATGCCAATCCTCCAACGGCCGATTCCTATCTGCTACCGCTTCGCAGCCTCATACTTGCGGCGAATCAGATCCTCATAAAACGCCACAGCCTCAGCCGGCGCTCCGTCAAACGCGACCGCGTGCTCATCCAGCACCAGTACACGGTCGATGGCGTATTCGGGCCGGCGGATCATATCCGTGTCATGCGTGGCGAAAATCACCTGCTTGTTGTAGCTGAACAACGCCTTGGCCACATGCGCGGTGCCAATCTCATCCAATCCCTTGCTCGGCTCATCCGCCACAATCGCACTCGGTTCAAAGCTCAGCGCGGCCGCAATAGCCAGCAGGTGCCGTTTCTCGGAGTCCAGTTCGCTGGCCTTGGCCTTGGAGACCTGCGCCAAATCAAAATGCGCGAACAGATTGCCGATGCGCGCATGACGTTCTGACTCGGGCACCTTGTGCTTTTTCAGCGCTTCGGAAACAGCCTCGGAAATATTCGCCGCCTGGTAAAAGCTGTTCGGAATCTCCTCGCGGCGAACTTTGCCGACCAGATTATCGATGCGCTTCGCGTCCTTCTTCACAGCCGGGTCAAGACGTTCCTCACCGCCCGCAATGGTCACCGTGCCGGCGTTGGCCTTCAACGAACCGTCCAGCAGACCCAGCAATGTGGATTTGCCTGCGCCGTTCAGTCCGATCACGGCCACCCGCCGCTCGCTGATGGTGATGTCCGTGGGAGCAAGTCCCACGTGCCCATCATCATACGTATGCCCGGCCTGATCCAAAGTGAACGTCAGCGATGCCGGGCGTGGCAGTTCTTTCGGTCTAAACAAGAATCCCATGCCGCTATTGTACGTGGAGTACAGGCGTGGTGCCGGCAAACACCGGCCTATCGCAGCAAAGCGGCGACGGTATTGAGCACGGCGCGGATGCCACGCTCGAATTCGTCCGGTTCGGGTAGCAGGGAAACGGCCAGGTATCCATTGGAAGTCATGTCGAAGAAGTAGCCGGGCTGTCCGGTCAGCTTATGCTCGTCAATCAGCCGCAACACCAGCTCGTTCTCATCGATGACTGAAGGCACTCGTAGCAGCACGTTCCAGCCGCCTTCGGCCCGTAGCACGCTGACCAGCCCGTTGGGATCGGCGTCAAGCAACTCGTGCAACTTGGCCAGGTTATTGCGCACGCGCTCCCCCACCCGTCTGGTCTGTGCGGGCGCGGCGTTCAATAATGCGGGAATCCGTTCGGCGATGATGTCACTCATCGGCAGATAATCATCGGCGATGACGTCCAGTCGACGCTGTGCCTCGGCAACGTCCTCGGCAGGTCCGGACACCTGAATCCACCCGACTTTGGCGTGCGGCGCGGCCAGCATTTTGGAGAATCCGTCTAGGGCGAAGGTGAGCACGCCGCGCTCCCCCGCGAGCCGTGCGTTGCCGGGGAAAGGTTCGAGAGAGTAATCGAAGAACACTTCATCGGCGATAAGGGCGATGCCATGCTCACGGCACAATGTCACGATACGTGCACGCTCGGTTGGTTTTACGTACGAACCGGTCGGATTGTTCGGGTTGATGAGCACCAATGCTCTGATGCGTTCGCCACCGGGCTCGCTGAGCAGCCGCTCGAGTTCGGCGATGTCGATGAACCAGGAGCCGTCGAATTGCAACTGGTATTCGACCGTGTCAACGCATTCAAGCCGTGCAATCGACTCAATCAGCGGATAGCCGGGTTTGGGTGCCAGCACCGCGTCGCCGGCATCGCAAAGTAACTTAATCAGCCACGAATACGCCTCGGACGTGGAGCTCAGCAAGTACAGGGCGTCCGGGTCAACGCCCTCGATGGCGGTATTCGCATTGTTGAAAGCGGCATGGCGCTCGTTCCCGCCCTCGCTGGCGGCGGGCGAAGTCGACTGAGGGCTGCTTGCGTCTACCGCCTTTGCCGTATTGAGGAATGCGGCCAATGCTTCTCGCGCCGCACGCGGTCCACGCGGGTCGGCCGTATACACGCTCGGCACCAATTCAGGTGCCAGCCCGTGGCGGGTCGGATTGGAATCGTTGAGTTTGCTGAGTGCGATGCCGTTTGCCTTGGCTGCCGCCTCGGCCGCCGCAATGGGATTCGGCGCAGAAATATCCACACGAGAAGAGAAATGCACGCTCATACCCTCCCACGATAGAGCGTGGTGCCCCCTGCCCCGCTCTCAAACGCGCAACATTCCCGGAAATGCGTCGCTCTGGACCCGAATCACACCCTCAAACGCGACACATTCCCGGGAACGCGTCGCCACAGACCTCCATACACACGCCCACTTTGCGCAACATTCCCGGGAACGCGTCGCATACCTTTCCTATGCAATGCAAAAGGCCGCCCGACTAGTCGGACGGCCTGAAGCATATTCGCGGGTCAGCGCTGCACACCCACGCTCACTGGCTCACTGCTGCTTGGTGCTGGCATAGTAGGCGGCACCGACGATGCCGGCCTGGTTACGCAGCTTGGCGGGCACGATCGGGGTCTTGATATCCACGTACGGCAGGAACTTTTCGCTCTGACGGCTCACGCCGCCGCCGACGGTGAACAGGTCCGGGTTGAAGTACTTCTCCATAAGGCCGTAGTACTTGGTCAGACGCTTGGCCCACTTCTTGTAGCCCAGTTCCTCATTCTCGCGAATCGCGGAGGAGGCATACTTCTCGGCGTCCAGATGCTTGGCGCTCAGGATGATGTGTCCGAGTTCGGTGTTCGGGATGAGCACGCCGTTGTAAATCAAGGCGGTGCCGATGCCGGTGCCCAGTGTGGTGGCGATGACCAGACCATCCTGGCCCTTGGCGGCACCGAACTGGACTTCGGCCAGGCCGGCGGCGTCGGCGTCGTTTACCACGACGACCGGGCGGCCGCAGGCTTCGGAGAACACTTCAGTAACGTCCACGCCAATCCAAGACTGGTCAAGGTTGGCCATGAAGTCGAGCTTCTGGCCGGGCTTGATCGGCGCGGGGAAAGCGATGCCAACGGGTGCGGATTCAGGCACTTCGAAGTGGTCGAGCTGCTGCTTGACGATTTTGGCCACGGCCTGAGGAGTGGAGACCTCGGGAGTGAGAATCTTCAATCGCGGCTCGGCGAAATCGCCCTTGGTCAGATCGACAGGTGCGGCCTTGATGCCGGAACCGCCAATGTCAACACCGAAAGCCTGTGCAGTTTCAATCATCGTTGACCTTCCTTTCCATACGTTTTCATCAGTTCGTAAGGTTGCGCCCCAGTTTAACGCGAATTACGCTCAACACGAAACCATTACACACCAATC
>ERZ1032269.294-NODE-294-length-10662-cov-14.788347_pt1 | contig 10662 bp, 9 predicted proteins | sample MGYA00517878_ERZ1032269 | MGnify/ENA primary metagenome ERZ1032269 (study PRJEB33719, sample SAMN04261352) | wastewater metagenome | biome: periurban shantytown; feature: human; material: feces | host: Homo sapiens | place: Peru: Lima | collected 2012-01-15 ...
CCAGTCCATCATAAAGGTGGCCGAAGACAGCGCACCGATGGCCAGCGCGTCGTCGTTTAATATTTGAGAACAGACCGTGGTCTGTTGTCATTTTCCAAGTGGAAAATGACAACTTTTGCAAACACATGAACGAAGGGAAGTGAGGGAACTTGAGCGAGCTGCTGCGTATGGAGCATATCAGCAAGCGGTTTGGTGATTTTTACGCCAACAAGGATATCAGCCTGACCGTCAACCGCGGCGAGGTACTGACCCTGCTGGGTGAGAACGGTGCCGGTAAGTCCACGTTGATGAACATTCTCATCGGCCTTTATCAGCCCACGGAGGGAAAGATATTCCTCAATGGCAAAGAGGTGCGGATCGAGTCCCCCAGCCAGGCAGTCAAGCTGGGAATCGGCATGGTGCACCAGCACTTTATGCTGGTGGAGGCAATGACTGTCTTTGAAAATATCATCCTGGGCGACAAGCACGCCAAGGGCCTGTTTATCGACCGGGCGGCTCGCCGCAAGGAGATCGAGGAGCTGTCTGCCAAGTACGGTCTGGACGTGCAGCTGGACAAGCTTATCACCGAGATATCCGTGGGCGAACAGCAACGCACCGAGATACTGAAGGCGCTGTACCACGGTGCGGAGCTGCTGATCCTGGACGAACCCTCTGCCGCACTGACCGATATCGAGGTCGAGGGGTTGTTTGCCATTATGCAGAAGCTCATCGGCGAAGGGAAGAGTATTATCTTCATCAGCCACAAAATGCGCGAGGTCCTGCATATCTCTGACCGCATCACCGTCCTGCGTCTGGGCGAGGTGGTGGGCACCGTGGCCCGCGCTGATACCGATGGTCAGAAACTGGCCAATATGATGATCGGTAAGGAACTGACCGAGTCACAGTACGAGAAGGTGGATGCCTCCGGCGCTGAGGTCGTGGCGTCTCTGGACCATGTGGACTATGACAAGGAACATAAGCACAGCGGTGTCAACGATATGACCCTGCAGATCCGCAGCGGTGAGATCGTAGGAATCGCCGGCGTGGACGGCAATGGTCAGACCCAGCTGGCGCAGCTGATCACCGGCGTTATTGTGCCCCAAGGCGGCAAGATATACCTGAAGGATAGGAGCGTAGCGGTCTTCGACCCCCATTCTTTCATTACAGACGGCGTTTCCCACGTTCCTGAGGACCGCAACGCGCAGGGCTTGGTGGGAGATATGTCCATTGCGGAGAATTTGGTGCTCAAAGAGACCGATTCTCCCAAGTTCAGCCGGGGTAAGGGGCTGCGGCTGAACAAACGTGCCATTCACGACTATGCCGAGGAGATGGTGCAGAAGTACGACGTGCGCTGCACCTCTGTGGGGCAGACGGTCCGCAGCCTGTCCGGCGGCAACCAGCAGAAGGTCATCCTGGCCCGTGAGCTGGAGTCCCAGCCGTCCCTGCTGGTGATGGCGCATCCCACCCGCGGCCTGGATATCGGCGCGGCCAGCTTTGTTCACGAGCAGATGATCGCTGCCCGTGAGCGCGGTGTAGGGATCCTGCTGATCAGCGCAGACTTCGATGAGATATTGGAGATGTCCGACCGCATCCTGGTCTGCTTTGAGGGGCAGATCATGGGCGAATTCTCCGGAAAAAACCCGCCCATCGAGGAGATCAGCCTCGCCATGACGGGCAAGTGAGGGGAGGAGCTGCGATATGGAAAAGTTAAAACGTTCTCTGGGCAGCTTCGTTGTCCCGCTGCTGTCCATTATCCTGGCTTTTGTGATCGGCGGTATCATTATGGCGGCCCTGGGTGCCAATCCCTTTGACGCGGTGAAATACCTCTTCCAGGGAGCTTTCGGCTCCAAGGCCAATATTGGCACTACACTTACCAAGGCCACACCTCTGATGTTTACCTCTCTGTGTGCCTGTTTCGCGTACAAGTGCGGTGTGTTCAACCTGGGCGGTGAAGGCCAGTTTCTCATGGGTTCCATCGCCGCATTCGTTACGGCGTATTTCTCCGGTGTTACCGGCTTTGTCGGTGTGCTGCTGGCGCTGCTGGCCGGTACGCTGGCCGGCGGTATCTGGGGCATGATTCCCGGCCTGCTGAAGATCGGCCGCGGCCAGAACGAGATGATCATCTCCATCATGCTCAACTATGTAGCTACCTTGTTTATGGGCGTGCTGTACACCAGCTGGATCCGCGACGCCAGCGTACCACAGACCCCCGCGGTGGATGACCTGGTGAAGCTGCCCCGTGTAATCACCGGAATGCGCTTTACCTGGGGCTTTGTCATCGCCGTGGTGGTGGGCCTGGTGCTGTATTACGTGCTGTTCTGGACCAGCGGTGGCTTCAAGCTGCGGGCGGTGGGCTATAACATGACCGCCAGCCGCTTTAATGGTATCCATGTGAAGCGCTGTATGCTGACCAGCTTCATTATCTCCGGGGCCATTGCCGGCCTGGGCGGCGGCGCAGAGCTGCTGGGTACCCAGTTCCGGCTGATCAACGGCTTCGGGGCGGGCTACGGTTTTGACGGTGTGGCTATGGCACTGATCGGCCAGCTGCACCCCATCGCGACGATGGTGGTGGCATTGTTCTTTGCTGTGCTGCGTGTGGGTTCCACCACTATGCAGGCGGCCACCGGTGTTCCCACCAGCGTTTCCGATATTATCCAGGCGTTGGTCATCGTGTTCTCCGTGGCCGGTATGGCGCTGACCAAGCTGCCTGAATTCCAGGCGTGGAAGGATCGCGTGTTCTCCAAGAGAAAGGCGGGTGACAAGTAATGGATTGGATCTCCAGCTTACTGTTGGCAACGGTTCGGCTTGCCATCCCTCTGTTGCTTATCTCACTGGCCGAGTTGTACGGCCAGCGGGCCGGCATGGTGAATATCGGCCTGGAGGGCCTGGCTGCCATCGGCGCGCTGGTGGGCTTTTTGATGTGCTACATCACCGGTTCCAACTGGATCGGTCTGCTGTGCGGTGCGTTGGCGGGCCTGTTGGTCAATATGATCTACGCCTTTTCCACCGTCACCCTCTGCGCGGACCATACGGTCTATGGCATGGCCATCAACATATTCGCTCCGGCGCTGGCGTCGTTTATCTACCGCATCGTGTTCGGTACCGGTTCAGACCTGAAGCAGATCATTACCATGCCCAGCATTGCTATTCCCGGCCTAAAGGACATCCCGGTCATCGGGCCACTGCTGTTTGATCAGAGTCCCATGGTCTATCTGACGCTGCTGTTGGTGGTATTCACCTCCATTTTCTTCAACCGTACCCGTGCGGGATTGAGCTATAAATCCGTGGGAGAGCATCCGCAGGCGGCCGCTACGCTGGGCATCAATGTCATCGGCGTGAAGTATCTGGCCTGCATGATCTGCGGTGCGCTGGCCGGCCTGGGCGGCGCGTACCTGACCACCTGCTATTCCAGTACCTACACCGACGGTATTGTGGCCGGCCGCGGCTTCATCGCCCTGGCTGCCGTGATCTTTGGCCGCTGGAGTGCCGGCGGCATCCTGCTGGCCTGCCTGTTCTTCGGCTTCTGCGATGCGCTGCAGATCCGGCTTCAGGTCTCCGGCATCGCCATCCCGTACCAGTTCTTCCAGATGATCCCCTATGTGGCCACCGTGGTCGTCCTCTCCGTCATCGGTACGAAGCAGGCGGGACCCAAGGCCAATGGACAGCCCTATCGCCGCGAACAGCGGTGACATGACGGTAATGATGTCCGCAAGGACGTTGTTATAGAACAAAGAGCAAGTCACAAAAAACAAGGAGGAAAACCATGAAAAGATTTCTTGCACTGCTGCTGGCGCTCGCTATGACGCTGGCCCTCGTCGCCTGCGGCGAGAAGAAGGACGACACCAAGACGGACGGCGCCGGTGATGGCGAGAAGACCTACAAGGTCGCCATGATCTGCGACTCCAGCATCAACGACGGCGGTTGGGGCGCTGCCTGCTACAACGCCATGGTCAAGGCTGCTGAGGACAAGGGCTGGACCTACGACGTCACCGACTCCATCTCCCAGGATCAGTATTACGAGACCATCGTTGCCTTCTGCAACCTGGGCTACGACATGATCTATGCTCCCGGCAACCAGTACACCGATGCGGTCCTGCAGGCTGCTGAGGAGTATCCCGACATCGCCTTCGCTCTGCTGAACGGCGCTGAGTCCACCCCCGAAAAGGCCGCTAACGGCAATGTCGCGTCTCTGCTGCCCAACGCTGAGCAGATCGGCTGGATCGCCGGCGCTCTGGCCGGTCTGATGACCGAGTCCGGCAAACTGGGCTTCATCGGCGGTATGGAGCTGGATACCACCAAGGGCAAGATCGCGGGCTTCGAGGCTGCTGCCAAGTATGTTGGCGAGCAGGAGGGCAAGACCGTTGAGCTGCTGGCTGTTCCCTATGCCAACTCCTTCTCCGATGCCCCCAAGGGCAAGGAGTTCGCCACTGAGCTGATCTCCCAGGGCGCTGACGTGTTCTTCGGCGATGCTTCTGCCGTTGACTCCGGTGCCCGTGAGGCCATCGACGCCGCCAATGAGAAGGCCGGCGCCATCAAGATCTACGACATCGGCCAGCCTGCCGATATCCTGGGTCAGAACCCCTGCATCATTTGCTCCCAGGTCACCGATAACGCCGCTATGATCGGTGTCTGCATGGAGGCTGTTGTGGCCGGTACCTTCGGCGGCAACACCATCTTCGGTACGCTGGAGAACGGTGCCCTGTCCGCCGGTGCCATCAATACCGAGCTGGTTCCCGCTGAGAAGGTGGAGAAGTATAACGCCTATCTGCAGCAGATGATGGACGGCACCTTCATGAAGTCAGCTGTCATTCCTTTGATATCCCCCGGCCAGCGGCCGGGGGATATCTTTTCTGCATATAAAAAAAGACACGGTATATGGATCCTCCATCCATTTCCGTGTCTTTTTCCTGTTGTAAGCTTTGGGGTTTGGACTTTTGCGTGTAACGGGGTTCAGCGCGCCCCAGGTGCCCCGCTGCATAGCGTCACGCCGGCGCTTCTCTTTTTTCGAGAGTTTTTCATAAGGGATGAACTTCTCCATAGGTATGCTCCTTTCAAACGGTTTCCGCCATCATACCAGACCTTGTACCGTTTGTCAAAGGGAGCGCGCTTATTTCACTCTGCCAATATCTCCTCCGCCACTGACCGGCGCGTAACGCACCGGTCCATGGCCTGTTTTTCAATGTAGCGGTGGGCCTCCTGCTCCGTCATGCCCTGCTTGTCGATCAGTGCCCATTTAGCCCGGTTCACCAGCCGTATCTCCGCCATGCGTTCCTCGATGGTGGCAGTCTTTTCCTCCATACGCCGCAGGCGCTCCCGTGTGCCGCACAGCAGCTGCATGGATTGCAGCAGCAGCGGCGGCGTGGTGGGCTTTTGCAGCAGCAGGATGCCTTGAGGAGCCAGCCGCGCCGCCAGGTCCGGATAGTGCTCCGCCTTCACCAGCAACAGCACACCGGCGCTGGATTTGTCGATGATGTGCAGCGCCAGCTTCGTGCCGAATTCATCCGGCAGCGGCGTACTGATGACCACGATGTCGAAAGGCCTCTCCAGCAGGGCACGCCGTGCCTCAGACACGCTGCCTGCGGCACACACCGGGTCGTACCGATCCTCCGGCAGCATTTCACGCAGGGACATATGGAACTTGGCCGCGGCAGCGACCACCAGCACGCTGTACGTCCGGCGGCTGTCCTCCATATGCGTCCCTCCTCTCCAAAGCAGACCGGCTCAGTGGGTGTACTGCTGTATAATGGTCTTGGGTAAGTGCTCTGCGATAAATGCGCTGGATGCAGCCAGTGATCTGGCGTCCTCCAGAGTCTCCGGCAGCGTGTGGAAACGTGCCTTTACGTCGTTAGCCGCCGTGTAGAAATTCACATCCGCGGCTTCCGGCAGCACCAGCTGCCGCGTTACACCGTCCAGGCCGGCGCGGATCAGCAGCGTAAAGGCCAGATACGGGCTGCACAGCGGATCGGGAGAGCGCAGCTCCGCGCGGCGGTACTCGCCCTGCGCGGCAGGGATGCGTATCAGCTGACTGCGGTTTTCGCTGGACCAGGAGATATATCGCGGTGCTTTGCTGCTGCCAAAGCGGTGATACGACTCCTCCCGCGTGTTCAGGAACACCGTCATCTCAGCAATATGGGCCAGAATACCGGCGATGATCTGTGGCATTACCTCTGCGCCGTCGCGGCTCTTGGCGGAGATGTTGATGTGCATCCCGTTGCCCGGCTGTCCCATCAGCGGCTTGGGAGAGAAGTCGGCTGCCAGGCCGTTTCGCACCGCCACGGAATTGACGACAGCCTTAAAGGTCACGGCGTTATCCGCCGCCGTCAGGGGATCGGAATAGCGAAAGTCGATCTCGTTTTGCCCGGGGCCCTGCTCATGGTGAGAGCACTCCGGCCGTATCCCCATCTGCTCAAGCGTCAGGCAGATCTCCCGCCGCACATTCTCGCCCTTGTCCTCCGGCGCGATGTCCATGTATCCTGCGTTGTCGTAGGGAATGTGGGTCGCTTCACCGTTTTCGTCCCGGCGGAAGAGATAGAACTCCATCTCCGTGCCGAAGGAGAAGTAGATGCCCAGCGCTTCCGCGTCCGCCACCGCCTGACGCAGCAGCGCGCGGCAGTCGGCCTCGAAGGCGGCGCCATCGGGCCGCAGCACGTGGCAGAACATCCGCGCCACTCGGCCGTGATCCGGCCGCCAGGGCAGCATACAGAGGGTGCTGCTGTCCGGATGCAGGAACAGGTCCGAGTGGACCTCGTCGCCGAAGCCGGGCACAGCGGAGGCATCGAAAGCGATGCCGTAGCTGAAGGCCCGGTCCAGCTCATCCGGCAAAATAGATATATTTTTCTGGCTGCCGAAAATATCGCAGAAGGCCAGACGCAGGAATTTTACATCCTCCTCCGCCGTAAACTGCCTGATCTCATCCACTGTGTACTCCATCGTGCTCCTGCCTTTCTCAGTTGGCTACATACATCTGCTGATAGGGGTTTTTGCTGTCCGGTGTGATAACGGTATAGTTGTCGCGGAGCATCGCCTCCGCGTCACGGTCAAACAGACGGCAGTACTCCCGCACATAGGGTGCGATCTCCGCCATATCTTCCGCCGTGGCATTGTGCAGCGTGACCTGATCCGGAAACCGTATGCTGCTCACGTCACCGCGGAAAACCATTTTTCCGCCGTGCATTCCTGTGCAGGGGAAGAAGTGTACTATCGGCCGGCCGTCGGTGTGCAGGCCCAGCACCAAAATCAGCCCGCCGGCTTGGTATTCGCCCAGAAAGCTGCCGGCCCGCCCGCCGATGACGATCACCGGCTTATGCTGCTTATAGGCTTTCATGTGTATCCCGGCGCGGTAGCCCGCATTGTCCCGGATAAATATCTCACCGCCCCGCATGGCGTACCCCGCAGCGTCGCCGGTGCTGCCGTGGATCACGATGCGTCCGGCACTCATGGTGTCGCCCACCGCGTCCTGTGCATTGCCGTTTACGGTAATAGAACCGCCGCCCAGATAGGCGCCCAGCGCATTGCCGGGGATGCCGTCGATCTCCAGCCGTTTGCTGCTCATACCGGCGGCGATGAACCGCTGGCCCTGGCAGGCACAGATACGGCATTCCTTCCCGGCGTGGCGTATCGTTTCGTTCAGTTGAGAGAAGGACAGACCACTTGTCTCTATGAAGTCCATATTATACCACTCCTTTCGAGGGTTTTCCATTATTTTTCCTATAAATATCGCTTTTTCGACAGACCTTATTCACCGGCGTGGGCAATTCCCAGAATTTCTAGTTCTTTTTCGTTCAGGTGAATACCCCGCAGCATGACCCGGTTGCCCCGCAGCGCCTCGATGGAGTTGATGCCCATACCGCCCATCATCTCCTTGATCTCATGCTTCCAGGCGGTTACCAGGTTTACCAGCCGCGCCGCAGCCTCCTCGGGGTCCAGACGCTTCACCAGCTCCGGACGCTGTGTGGCGATACCCCAGCAGCACCGACCTGTCTGGCAGGAACGGCACAAGTGGCACCCCATGGCCAGCAGTGCCGCGGTGGCAATGTAACAGGCATCCGCGCCCAGAGCAATGGCCTTGACCACGTCGGCAGCGGAGCGTATGCTGCCTCCGGCGATCAGGGATACGCTGCTGCGTATGCCCTCGTCCCGCAGCCGCTGGTCCACCGCTGCCAGCGCCAGCTCAATGGGAATACCCACATTGTCCCGTATTCGGGTGGGCGCCGCGCCGGTGCCGCCGCGGAAGCCGTCGATGGCGATGATATCCGCACCGCTGCGGGCGATGCCGCTGGCGATGGCGGCGATGTTGTGTACCGCCGCCACCTTGACGATGATCGGCTTTTTGTACGCCGTGGCTTCCTTTAGAGAGTACACCAGCTGCCGTAGGTCCTCAATGGAGTAAATGTCGTGGTGCGGAGCAGGGGAGATGGCATCCGCGCCCTCTGGTATCATCCGTGTTTTGGACACGTCGCCCACGATCTTTGCGCCAGGCAGATGTCCGCCGATACCGGGTTTGGCGCCCTGGCCCATTTTGATCTCGATGGCCGCGCCGGTGTTCAGGTATGTCTCATCGACGCCGAAGCGGCCGGAGGCCACCTGTACGATGGTGTTGGCGCCGTAGGGATAGAAATCCCGGTGCAGTCCGCCCTCGCCGGTGTTGTAGCAGATGCCCAGCTCCCGGGCAGCCTTGGCCAGTGCCGCATGGGCGTTGTAGCTGATGGAGCCATAGCTCATAGCCGAAAACAGAATGGGCACCGACAGCTCCAGCTGCGGCGGTACCTCGGTGCACAGGCTGCCGTCCCCGTTCCGCCGGACGGTCTCCGGCTTCTTGCCCAGGAATACCCGCGTCTCCATGGGCTCCCGCAGGGGATCGATGGGCGGGTTCGTCACCTGTGAGGCGTTGATGAGGATACGGTCCCAGTATACCGGCAGGGGCTGGGGGTTGCCCATGGAGCTCAGCAGCACGCCGCCGGTGGACGCTTGCTTGTATATCTCCTTGATGGTGGCGCAGGACCAGTTTGCGTTTTCACGCAGGCAGTTGTCGCTTTTTACGATCTTAATGGCGTGAGTGGGACAGAAGGACACACAGCGCTGACAGTTGACGCACTTGCTCTCGTCGCTGACCATGACCTTCCCATCCGCGTTATAGGTGTGCACGCCGTTGGCGCACTGGGATTCGCAGATGCGGCAGCGGGTGCACCGTGCGTCGTTTCGTACCACTTCAAATTCCGGTATGATGTAGTCAAGAGCCATCAATAGGCACCTTCTTTCACTTTCACGATAAACGGCTCGCCGCCCATGGGTGCATACAGGTTCTCCGCATCCGGGGCCATGACCCGTATGGCGGCCTCCTCGCTGGCGATAAATACCTTGTCGTCCTTCTCAGCCGTTACCATGGAGCGCAGCTTCAGTCGGTCGTTCAGCGCCATCAGTCCGCCGTTGAACCCCAGAATGATGGAGAATGGTCCGGTGATGAGCAGGCTGGGGTATATGGTCCGCAGATAGGTCAGCTGCCGTGCCGCGGCCGGCTCTCTGGTGCGTATGGTACTCCAGAAGGGCGCCGCGATCACCGACGCCATTTCCTCCAGTGTCAGCCCCTGCCGCCGCAGCAGATAGTCGGCGATGTAGGTGATGACCTCCGTATCCGTCTGCAGATTGCATTTGTAGCCATACATCTCAATACAGCGCCGATTGGCGTCGTAGGAGGATATCTCTCCGTTGTGGACGATGGACCAGTCCAGCAGGGAAAAGGGGTGCGCGCCGCCCCACCAGCCGGGGGTATTGGTGGGATAGCGCCCATGGGCCGTCCAGCTGTATCCCTCGTATTCCTCCAGCCGGTAGAAGCGTCCCACATCCTCGGGATATCCTACGGCCTTGAAGGTCCCCATGTTCTTTCCACTGGAGAATACGTATGCACCTTTCAGCTTGGTGTTGATATCCATCACGGTCCGTGCCACGAACTCCTTTTCATCCAGCTGCAGGCGTGCCAGCACCGAATTAAGGGGCCGCACAAAGTACCGCCAGATGTGGGGAATGTCCGTTATCTCCGGGATGATGCGGATGGGGATCAGCTCCGCGTCTACAAGCTCAAAGCCCTCCTTCAGCATAGCCTCGCACTCCCGCCGGGTGGTGTTATCATCAAAAAAGATGTGGAAGGCGTATTCCTCCCGGTGCTCCGGGTAGATGCCGTAGGCGGCGAAGCCGCCTCCCAGACCGTTGGACCGATCATGCATGGGGACCATGCTTCTGATGATATCCTCACCGGTCATGCGCCGTCCCTCCCGGGAAATGACCGCCGAAATGGCGCACCCGGATGGGATACGTACCTGTCCCTCCAGCTTCATAGTTTCTCACCCTTTCTTTATGTGCTTCCGTAGGTTCCAGCCGTTCCACGGAGTGATCCGCTGAAAAGCCGCTCCGGAAAGCAAAAAACGCCCATCCGGCAGGGACAAATGTCCTGCTCGGATGAACGCCTTTGCTCATCATGGTTCGGCATTATAGCATCAGATGTGCATAAAGTCAATGAATAAAACGCCAAAAATTGTGTAAAAAGCTGATTGACAAATCCGTCACAACCGCCTATAATTTCGCACATCAAAGGCAAAGGCGTCTTGAAGCTGCGGGCTTCCTGACGCCTTTTTCTATTCTCCAACTCTACAAGCGACCGCGTTGGATTACATGACAACCCCATCGGAC
>ERZ1032269.295-NODE-295-length-10661-cov-5.920140_pt1 | contig 10661 bp, 8 predicted proteins | sample MGYA00517878_ERZ1032269 | MGnify/ENA primary metagenome ERZ1032269 (study PRJEB33719, sample SAMN04261352) | wastewater metagenome | biome: periurban shantytown; feature: human; material: feces | host: Homo sapiens | place: Peru: Lima | collected 2012-01-15 ...
CGACGTTCATGGTGCCCAGCACAGCGGCCAGGAAGATGAACACGTAGGCCAGCGGGCTATTGGCTTCGGCTGCCACGATCACAACGCCGACGATGACGATGCCGTGGATGGAGTTCGCGCCGGACATAAGCGGCGTGTGCAGGGTGGCGGGCACCTTGCCGATGACCTCGATGCCGATGAGCAGCGCGAGGACGAACAGGGTAATGGAAACGACGAGAGTAGGCATGGTATTCCTTCTTCCTTACTTCTCGGACTTCTCGGCATCGGCAGCAGCTGCCGGGGCGGCGGCGCGGCCGGCAACCACCAGCGCGTCGTCGAGTTCTTCGGTGAGATCCTGGCCGAGCTTGCCGTCACGCACGAAGTGCACGAGGATGTCGGCCACGTTGCGCGAAAGCAGGTTGGATGCGGTGGTGGCGACGCCGGAGGCCAGGTAGGGAGCGCCGATCAGCTTGACACCGCCCTCGGTGACCTGCTCACCAACGGCGGAGCCTTCGACGTTGCCGCCGAGGTCGGATGCTGCGCAGTCCACGATCACGGCACCACGCTTGAGACCCTTGACGCCGGCTGCAGTGAGCAGCACCGGGGGCTTGCGGCCCGGGACCTTGGCGGTGGTGATGATGATGTCAAAGCCGGCGGCCTTTTCGTCGACGGCAGCCTGCTGCTGAGCCTGCTCTTCGGCGCTCAGCGCGCGGGCATAACCGCCCTCGCCCTGGCCCTTGGAGAAGTCAAGTCCCAGATCAAGGAACTTCGCGCCGAGGGACTCGACCTCGCCCTGGGAGGCGGGACGCACGTCGTACGCGGTGACGACCGCGCCAAGACGCTTCAGCGTACCGATGGCCTGCAGGCCGGCGATGCCGGCACCGAGCACCAGCGCCTTAGCCGGGCGAATCGTGCCGGCGGCGGTGGTCATCATCGGCAGGAAGGAACCGTAAGCATCGGCGGCGGTGATGGCTGCCTTGTAGCCCATCACGGAGTTCTGAGAGGTCATCTCATCCATGGACTGGGCGCTGGAAAGCTTACGGGGCAGCTTTTCGATGGCGATGCCCACCAGACCGGCCTTCTCGAGCGCGGCCACGTAATCGGCATCGGTGAAGGAACCGAGCATGCCAATGACCCACTGGCCGGCCTTGAGCTTGGCCACGGTCTCGGCGGACGGTCGGTCCACAAAACCGAGCGCGTCGGCTTCGGCGAGCACCTCGTCACGGCTGGTCACCTTCGCACCGGCCTTTTCGTAATCCTCATCGGTGTAGTCGGCAGCAATGCCGGCACCTGCTTCAATCAGTGAGGAGACACCGCTCCTCTTCAGCCGGGTGACGATATCCGGCGTCAGCGCGACGCGGGATTCCGTTTCGGACGTTTCGTTCAAAACGCCGAACACCACGGTGGCTTCTGGGTTTTGCGCCATGAGAGCCCTTTCTTGTTCTGCTTCAAAATGGACATGGTTATCCGCATAGTAAGTGTAGTCGGAAGGTAAAGACCATGACTTGAGATTCCGCCAATCGAAACAGAAACGAACCCGAAACTAGTGAGAAATACGAATGTGTCCATGTGCATTGCGGATGAATTGCTCGGAAGCCGTCCAACAATCACCTGGCATCGATTAGCAACCAAGCGCTCAATAATTATCGACAATCACCGTTTCGCAGCTCACGGTTACTCAACAATATCGGGACCTGTGCAATATTTTGCCACGCACTCCCCTAACCAGCCAGAATCCTACGGTTGCGTAAGGTGACGAGTTCGGTTTGGGCGATTACAATTTGAACTTTGAGAAGCGTTCGCCTCATGGCTGGACGACACTGAAAGGTTTACAGGAGCAAGACTTGTCGGTTATCAATTCCTTCACGCAGCACACTATCAATCTCACCCGTAAGGCGCTCAGGTTGGGATCCGACTTCGTCCACCCGGTCCACGACGACACTCCGGACGAGCCCGATTACCTGTCTAACGCCGACGTGCCGGTCGAGGCCAATATCGCTTTGCCTCACAGCGACGATTGGGACGACGGCCACCTGACCGTCACCGACATCGACCCCGTCACCGGCCTGCTCACCACCTCCACCGAAGGCAATCCGCCGCTGGACGAAGGTACGTCCATCTACGACCTGTATGCGGACCGCGCCGAACGTATGGGCGATGAGCCGCTGTACACCTACAAGTCCGGCAACGATTGGGTGACCGTCACCGCCAACGAGTTCCTGGCTGACGTGCGTGCCGTGGCCAAGGGCCTGATTCATTACGGCCTGAAGAAGGGCGATGCCGTGGCATTCATGTGCCGCACTTCCTACGACTGGGACCTGACCGACGCGGCGATCATGGCGTGCGGCGGCGTGCTCGCCACCATCTACGACACCGATTCCGCCGAGCAGATTCGCAATATCGTCAACAACTCCGATGCCCGACTGCTGATCGTGCAGGACACGGACATGCGTAAGAAGGCGGATGGGGCCGTCGAAGAGTGCCCGTCCCTGGAGCACATCATCACCATCGAGACCGGTGGCTTGGACGAAATCAAGGCCTATGGCGCCGGCATCTCGGACGAAGAGCTGGACGAGCGCATCGACTCGGTCAAGAAGACCGATCTGTGCTCCATCGTGTACACCTCCGGTTCCACGGCCGCGCCGAAGGGCGTGGAAATGACCCATGAGCACTACTGCCAGACCGCGCTGAATCTGCCGGCCTACATGCCCGATCTGCTGCACGACAAGAGGAACACCATCCTGCTGTTCCTGCCGCAGGCCCATTCCTTCGCCCGCGCCATCAACTACATCGTCGTCTCCTCGAACGTCCGCATCTACATCGCCACCGGCATCAAGACGCTGATCAGCGATCTGCAGGTGGCCAAGCCCACTCTCATGATCGTGGTGCCGCGCGTGCTGGAGAAGGTGTACAACGCCGCGTCCCAGAAGGCCGGCCACGGCCCCAAGGGCGTGGTGTTCGCCTCCGCCGTGGTGGCCGCGCAGAACTATATGAAGGAAGTCTCCGCCAATGGCAAGGCGGGTGCACTGACCCGCACTCGCCGCGCTGCCTTCGATCCGATTGTCTACTCTTCGCTGCGCGAAGTGCTCGGCGGTCGCGCCAAGTGGATTGTGGCCGGCGGTGCCCCGCTTGACCCGGAACTGCTGGCTTTCTTCCGTGGCGCGGGTGTGCCTGTATACGAGGGGTATGGTCTGACCGAAACCACCGCGCCGTGCGCGTTCAACCCGCTGGGTACGCCGTTCCACGCTGGTTCCGTGGGCATCGCATTCCCCGGATTCTCCCTGCGCATCGCCGAGGACGGCGAAATTCAGGTCAAGGGTCGTGCCGTGTTCCCGCGCTATCACAAGAACGACGAGGCCACTGAGCTGTCGTTCACCGAAGATGGCTGGTATGCCACCGGCGACTTGGGCCGTATCGACAACGATGGCTTCCTGTACATCACCGGGCGCAAGAAGGATCTGATCATCACTGCCGGCGGCAAGAACGTCTCCCCCGGCCCGATCGAGGAAGTCATCCAGCGTTGCGAGTTCGTCTCCCAGGCGCTGGTGCTGGGTGATAAGCGTCCGTTCATCTCCGCATTGGTGACGCTGGACGAGGAGTCGCTGCGCCCGTGGCTGGCCGCCAAGGGTCTGGACGAGAACATGCCGCTGGAGGATGCCGCCAAGAACGCCGCCGTGCGCGCCGAAGTGCAGAAGTGGGTCGATCAGGCCAACGAGGGCGTCTCCCGCGCCGAGTCCGTGCGCAAGTTCATCATCCTGCCCGAGGAGTTCACTCAGGAAAACGGCCTGATGACCGCTTCCATGAAGGTGATTCGTCCCAAGGTCATCAAGCGCTACTCCACCCTCCTCAACACCCAGATGTACACGAAGCGGAAGTAAACCGTATAGCAAAAGCTCCCTCTGACGAGGGAGCTTTTTTCGTCTATACGCCTTAGAAGCCCAGGCGCTCCAGCTGCTTGGGGTCGGACTGCCAGCCTTTGGCTACCTTGACGTGGAGGTCGAGCTTGGCTTTTTGGCCGACGATGCGGTTGACCGGGGTGCGTAGCTTCTTCTTGACGTAGGTGAGGTTCGAGGCGCCCTTGCCGATGATGATCGGCTTCTGGGAGTCACGCTCCACGTAAATGGACACGTTGACCTGCGCCTTGCCGTCATAGCCCTGACCGGTCTCGTTGTCTTCCGGATAGTCGATGGAATCGACCACCACGGCCAGCGAATGCGGCAGCTCGTCGTCCAGGGTCTCAAGGAACGCACCGCGCACGAGTTCGGCGATGGTGTCTTCCGGACGCTCCTCGCTGATCTGATCGTCCGGGTACATCTGCGGACCCTCGGGCGTGTGCTCAATGAGCACGTTCTTCACTTCAGCCAGATTGTCGTGCTTCAGGGCGCTCACCGGCACGATGTCCGAGAAATCGGCGAAATCGTTGATTTCGATGAGCTTGTTGATGAGTTGCTGACGGCCAAGCTCGTCGATCTTGGTGACGATGGCAATCAGCGGGATGCGCCACTTGAACGTACCGTCCTCACGCTTGGTGGCGAAGTCGGTACGCAGTCGGGAGAGAATACGCTTGTCGCCGGGGCCGATTTCCTGATCGGCGGGCAGCAGGAAGGCCACCACGTCCACATCGGCCAGAGATTCGTCGACCACGTCGTTCAGACGCTGGCCGAGCAACGTACGCGGACGGTGAATACCGGGCGTGTCCACGAGCACGAGCTGCGCGTGGTCGGCGGTCAGGATGCCGCGAATCGCCTTACGGGTGGTTTCCGGGCGAGAGGATGCGATGGCGATCTGCTTGCCGATCAACGCGTTGATCAACGTGGATTTGCCGACGTTCGGGCGGCCCACCACGGCCACGAATCCGGAGCGATACGGCACGTCCTGCTTGGTCACGCTCTCCGTCTCACCGGTCGCGTCGACTTCGGCAACGCCGGCAACATCGGAAGCATCGGTGACGTCAATGTCATCGACGTCGTTCGTGCTGTTGTTCTGGTCGGTCATATCACTCCTTGCTGGCGGTATCATCGCCTTCGACGGACTCGCCGTCAGTTTCCTCATGGGTCTTGTTATTTTCCTCGCCGCCCTCGACGTGCGCCGGTTCGACGACGATGGTGGACACCTTCTTGCGGCGTCCGGCGGAGTCCACGGCGGTCAGTCGCAGACCGCGCGTCACGGCCGAGGCACCGACAATCGGCACGCGGCCCAGAATCTTGGTCAGCAGGCCGTACACGGTATCGACATCGTCCTCATCAATGTCGATCTCGAAGATCTCCTCCAGATCGGCAATCGGCGTACGGGCGGGCATCTTCCACCTGTTGTCTCCGATTTTCTCCGGCTCAGTACGCTGGGTGCGGTCGTGCTCGTCTTCCAGCTCACCGACGATCTGTTCGATGGCATCCTCGATAGTCACCATGCCGGCGATGCCGCCATACTCATCGACCACCACGGCCACATGCTGGCGGGAACGCTGCATCTCATGGAACAGGTCGTCCACCGGCTTGGATTCGGGAACAAGCAGCGGCTGCCGGACGATGGATTCGACCGCGCGCTCCATGGCCGCCGGGTTGAAGGCGGTGGCACGCACGGCATCCTTCAAATAGGCCACGCCGATCAGGTCATCCACATCCTCACCGATCACCGGCACGCGGGAGAAACCGGAGCGTGAGAACAGTTTCAGCGCGGAAGACAGTGTGGAGTCGCGCTCCATGCAGATCATATCGGTGCGCGGCACCATGATCTCGCGAGTCAACGTATCAGACAGGGTGAGCACGTTGCGCAACATTTCGGAGACTTCCGGATCGAAGTCGTTGGACTCCACCAGTCGGTCGATGGCGGCCTTGCCCTGCTCGAGCTGAATCTTCTCAAGCTCCTCGTCGTCGGACAGATCGGAGTCCTTGGAGCGGCGGCCCGGCCCCTTGGAACCGGACTTGTCGCCACCGATGCGTGCGAACGGCGTGAGCTTGGTGGCCAACGACACGATGCGCGAGTTGGAAATCATGATGTCGACCGGCTTGGCCATGCCGGCGGTGCGCGGGCGGACCAGTACGGAGACCACGGCTACGATAATCGCGAACAGGAATCCGGAGAGCAGTTCAATCCACAGTTCCGCACCCCACAGGGATGCGATGGAAGACACCAGTACGCCGTCGAGCACATTGCAGGCGATGCGGAAGAACGCACAGCTGCCGGCGGTGGCGTAACGGTCGGCGATGAGACGTTGCACGCGATGAATCTTGTCGATCTTCTTCATCTTGAGGAACTGGCTTGCTTCGGAGTCGGTCTGCACCTCGAGGATGAGATTGTTGAGGCTGGCTCGCGTTACGCGGGCCACGGCGCCTTCAGCGGCGGCCATGGTCAGCGAGAGCCAGACGAACAGGGCCGCCACGAGTACGAGAATGACGGTGATGGCGATCGGCGTGGTACTGGAATACTCCATAATGATTTTTCGGTGTCCTTGAATGTCCTTGAACGGTATCGAATAATCCGGATTTGGTGTGATTGATTTGGGAGCTTATTTGGAATCGAGGTCGCGGCCAGCACCGTGCGCGGCGTCGTACAGGGCCAGCGCGTCGGGTGTGCCGGCGGGCAGCGTGGCCTGCACGTTGGCATCGTGGCGTAGGGCGAAGAAGGTGAGCAGCAGCTGTCGTTGTAGGCCGAACATCTGGCGCTCCTGCTCGGGGGTCACGTGGTCGTAGCCGAGCAGGTGCAGGATGCCGTGGATGGTGAGCAACAGCATCTCCTGCATGGTGCTGTGCCCGGCTGCGGCAGCCTGTTGGGCGGCGACCCACGGGCAGATGACGATGTCGCCGAGCACTCCTTCCATCACGGTTTTGCCGTCGCCGGGGCGCAGCTCGTCCATCGGGAAGCTCATCACGTCGGTCGGGCCTTCGAGGTTCATCCAACGCATGTGCAGTTCGGCGATGGGATCGGGATCCACGAACATGATGGTCAGGTCGGACTGGGTGCTCACGCGCATCTGGTCGAGTACCCAAATACCCAAATCGGAGAAGACCTTGGGGTCGATGACCCACTGGGTTTCATTGGTGACGTCAACGCTCATCGTCTGTCTCGCTTTGGTTGGTTGAATCCGCTTGCTGGCGGGCATCGAAGTCGGTATGGTTGCGGCGGCCCTTGCGTTCGATGTCGCGGTGGTCGCCGGCGATGGCGGAGTGACGGTCGTAGGCGGCCACGATCTGGCCGACCAGCTGGTGACGTACCACGTCCTCGGTTTTGAGATGCACGAATGCGATGTCGTTGATGCCGCCCAGGATGCGTTCGATGGTGGCCAGTCCCGAGCGCGGCACGGTCAGGTCCACCTGCGAGATATCGCCGGTGATGACCATCGTGGTGTTGAAGCCCAGACGGGTCAGGAACATCTTCATCTGCTGTTCGGTGGTGTTCTGAGCCTCGTCGAGGATCACGAACGCGTCGTTCAGCGTACGGCCGCGCATGTAGGCGAGCGGCGCCACTTCGATGGAGCCGTCGTCCATGTACCGCTTGAGCTGGTCGGCGCCGAGCATGTCGCCAAGCGCGTCGTACAGCGGGCGCAGATACGGGTCAACCTTGTCGTTCAGCGTGCCGGGCAGAAAGCCGAGGCTTTCGCCGGCCTCCACGGCCGGGCGCGTGAGGATGATGCGGCGAATCTGCTTGTCCTGGAAGGCACGCACAGCCTTGGCCACGGCCAGATACGTCTTGCCGGTGCCTGCGGGGCCAATGCCGAAGGTGATGGTGTGCGATTCGATGGCGTTCACGTAGGCCACTTGTCCGGCGGTTTTCGCACGGACCGGCACGCCGGCAGCAAAGGTGATGACGCCGGGAACCGTGGGCTTACGGTACGTCGGGTCGTGGGAGCCGGCAGAACGTGCATGGGCGCGTTCGTTTGAGGTCGATTGCGCCAGTTTGTCACGCACCGGGCCGTGACCGGGATGTTCGAGGCGCACGTGGTTCTTGAGCACGTTCTGGTCGAGCATGCGACGCACAGTGTCGGCGTCCATAGGCGCGGTGTAGGCGGCTTGGATGATGGTGTTGACCAAATCCTCGGCCTGTGCGGCTTGGGCTTCGGTCTGCTTGGAGCGGGAGACGATCGCCACGCGGTTGCCGCGCACGATAATCGTCAGGTCCGGAAAGGCGCGCTCCACCTCGCGAATGACCTCGTCAACCGGGCCGAGCACGGCGACGGGGTCAAGCTGGGGCGGGATGGTGATGGTACGTGTAGTCGTTGCCACGAAGCGGATATTCCCCTACTACTCGTCGAGCTTTTCGCCGGTCATCACGTGCGCGTGCACGTGGAAGACGGTCTGGCCGGCGTCAAGACCGGTGTTGAACACCAGTCGGTAGGCGCCGTGAAATTCCTTGTCGGCGATGTTCTGCGCGATGGAGACGATGTGGGCCAGCTCGGTCGGGTCATCGGCGGCAAGTTCGGCGACGTTGGCGTAGTGCTTCTTGGGCACCACGAGCACGTGGACCTTGGCCTTGGGATTGATGTCGTTGAATGCGTAGGTCGTCTCGTCCTCGTAGACCTTGCTGCTGGGAATCTGCCCTGCGATGATCTTGCAGAACAGGCAATCGTCGGATTCGCTCATCATGCTCCTTGGTTTGATGTTGCTACGCACCAGCTTAGCGCGTGGGCGTTACTCGTAACGTCCCAACACCCGAGACAACAGCGACAACGCCACCGGACCGGCCGTCGCGGCTCTCAGAATATTGCGCCCCAGTACGCAGCTCACCGCTCCGGCCTTGACGAAATCAGCTACCTCCTGCTCACTGATGCCGCCCTCAGGCCCGACCACCACACTGACAGTCCGCGGCCGGCCGTCCTGGAGCGTGCGTTCCACCAACTGCGCAACCTTCTCCTCCACGCCGGACCACGTATCGGTAGCATCCTGATGCAGCACAATCACCACATCGCCATGCACGCAGGCCCTGCGGCAGATGGCCACGACCTCCTTGCTGGACGCACACGCCTCCAGTTGCGGCTTAAAGGCGCGCCGCGACTGCTCGGTGGCGGCATCCAGTACCGAATTCCACTTCTTGTCTGTACGGCCGACCTTCCACTTGGCAATGGATCGGTCCGCCTGCCATGGCACCACTTGGTCGACGCCGATCTGAGTAGCCATATCGATGGCCTGCTCATCATGGCCGGTTTTCGCCAATGCCTGAATCAGCGCCAACCGGGTGAGCGGCTCGGGTTCGCGCCCCACTTCCACGACTTCAGCCAGTCCGGCTTCAGGATCGGCCATCACTGCCTGGATTCTCAAGCCGTTGCCGTCGGAAAGTTGCAGGTTGTCCCCTGCCTTGAGTCGCATGGCCTGCACGGCATGGCGCTTGATGTGAGCGGGCAGGGTTAGCTTCCAGCCGGCGTGGAGTTCGTCGCTGTTCACCGGGACGTCGTCGACCTGCGGGTCGAAAAGAAAAAGGGCATCAGTCATGACTTCAAGGCTACACGCGACACGCCGGGCACACGCGCGAATTGCATCCCTGTAATTTCATGCTAAGCTATCTACTCGTTGTCCAAACGACACCTGCCCGGGTGGCGGAATGGTAGACGCGCTAGCTTGAGGTGCTAGTGCCTATTTTATACGGGCGTACGGGTTCAAGTCCCGTCTCGGGCACAGATAAACCCCTTGCATTGCAAGGGGTTTTTCGTTATCTGCACACACGAAAGGCCACCAATGCAGTTCATCACGCTGGACACCGTCGACGACCCGCGCGTCGAAGCGTATGTGAGCCTCACCGAAATGCAGTTGCGCAATCGCTTGGAACCAGCCAAGGGCGTGTTCATCGCCGAGTCCCCCAAGGTTATCGACCGCGCGCTGGCCGCTGACCGCGAACCGCTGTCACTGCTGGTCGAGGAACCTTGGCTGGAGGGCATGAAAGACACCTTCGACTTCATCGACGGGCGCTGGGGCGCGGATATTCCCGTCTACGTGGCCTCACCTGAGCAGCTCAAGCGTCTGACCGGCTACCGTTTGCATCGCGGCGCCCTATGCGCGATGCGACGCTGGCCGTTGCCCTCCGTAGCCGAGGTCTGCAAGAGCGCCCGCCGCGTGGCAGTAATGGAAAACATCGTGGACCACACCAATGTGGGCGCACTGATGCGTTCGGCGGCCGCGCTCGATGTGGATGCCGTGCTGGTCACACCCTCCTGCGGTGATCCGCTGTACCGACGCGCCGCCCGCGTGTCGATGGGCACCGTATTCCAGATTCCGTGGACCCGTATCACCGGGTTCAACGACGACGGCACCGAAAACAAGCATTACTGGCCGTTCCAGGGCATCGACGAGTTGAAGTCGCTGGGCTTCACCACCGTGGCCATGGCATTGGAGGATCGTTCGATTTCGTTGGACGAACTGACACGCCGTCTGCACGCGCCTGCCGAAGATCCGACGCATATCGACAAGCTCGCGCTGATCTTCGGTACCGAGGGCGACGGCCTGTCTCACCATACGATTGCCCGCGCCGATTTGACCGTGAAGATTCCGATGAGCCACGGCGTGGATAGCCTGAACGTGGCGGCATCCAGCGCAGTGGCGTTCTACGCGACACGCTAAGGAATCGCACGCGCTCCGAAAAGGCCGGATCCTTAACAAATCTACGAAACTGTTCATCGCAAGTTCACGGCACGCGGGGGCGAAAACCTTGCATGTTCGAATTTTTCTGCAATTATTAACTATGTAAACCGAATGCAA
>ERZ1032269.301-NODE-301-length-10545-cov-4.964061_pt1 | contig 10545 bp, 5 predicted proteins | sample MGYA00517878_ERZ1032269 | MGnify/ENA primary metagenome ERZ1032269 (study PRJEB33719, sample SAMN04261352) | wastewater metagenome | biome: periurban shantytown; feature: human; material: feces | host: Homo sapiens | place: Peru: Lima | collected 2012-01-15 ...
ACGGGGAGGCTGAATTCCGTTGGCGAACGCATCGATTCGACTGCTATGTCGATTGACGGTTGGAGGCAAGGACCATGCCCGGGTTCAGGACCCGGGCCGAATCCGTATCAGGCGCGGCTTAGGCGCAATGTGGTCAGTTGGAAGGGGTTGAGCGCCAGTTCGGCGCCTTCGGCCTGCTGCTTGCCGCCGATAAGTCCGGCAGGTTCATCCGGGTAGGATTCATCCTGTTCGAGCGTGTTCGTCTCACGCACCGTCCAGCCGTCCAGCGTACCGCCGACATGCAGCATTGCCTTGGCTTTCGCCCCGGCGGCCTCATAGAGTCGGGCCACGATGTCGCCCGAACCATCATCGGCGAGCTTGATCCAGTCGATGACCGGCGTGCCCTCTATGGGTTCCAGCGTGATCGGCGCGGCGATGTCGGGCATGTTCTCAATCGTCGGAGCATTGATCTCGCCAGCGGCGGCGACCAGTGGCGCGACCGAAGCGCATGGCAGTACGGTCCAGTCGAACTCGTGGTGGCTGATGTCGGTGCGTGGATCCGGTGCCGTCGGAGCCGCGACCAACGACATGCGCACCATCGTGCCGGCGAGGGCATCATCCCGATCACGTAGCGAGCTGACGTCGGAGCCATAGGTCGAGCCGTTGGCCACGCCAATGCCGTATGAGGAATCGTGTATGCGAACGAAGCGATGTGAACAGCTTTCGAACATCGCCTCTTCGCCTTCGGTGTTCTTGACGATCGGGCGTTCGATGAGGCCATACTGGCATTCATACTGGGCACGGCTGGCGCTCAGTGCCATGGGGATGTCTACCTTGAGCAGCTTCTCGGGCACATTCCATTCGACATCTGCATGGAAATCAAGCTGGCTTTTGCCCGGGCGCAACGTGATTGTGGTGGAAATCTCGTCGTCGCGGTAACTGTTCTTGGTGACGATCACGGCGGACCCGTCTGCGGTGGTCTCGATCGAGACGATATGTCCGTCAGCCAATGCGGTGGCGCACAGGAAGGCATCGCGTTCGACATCCCAGGCATCGAATACGCCAGGCTCGTCCTTGAGAATCTCGTAACGGCCCATTACGTGATCCTTGGCGACCATTTCGCGTCCGGACTTCAGGTCGATCATCGAGTCGACGGTGCCATCGGCGGCAACGTGGACACACAGCAGCCCGTTATCCAGCGTAGCCGAGCCGTCTTCGCGACGATTCACCTCGACTGGTTCGCCACAGGAGACCAGCGATGCCGGACGCCACGGATCGACATCGGCGAATTGGCTGATCCGGGCTTTGGCGATACGGGCCACGTCCGGGTTGGCGACGGCGATTGCCGCGATCGCGTCACGGGCGATATCCGAGAGCGCCTTAAGATCGCGGGCATATTCTTCTCGGGCCACGCGATGAGCCCATTCAATGGCCGAGCCGGGAAGGATGTCATGGAACTGGCTGAGCAGCAATGTCTTCCAGATGCGATCAATCCGCTCAGTCGGGTACACATAGTCGGCAGATTCGAGCGAAGCCACGGCACCGAGATATTCAACCGTGCGCAACATCGATTCTTCCTTGCGACATCCGCGTTTCATCTCCTGCTGAGAGGTCAACGTCTTGCGATGCAGCTCGAAATAGAATTCGCCTTTCCATCGGGGCATTTCCGAGCCGGCCTCGGCCTTCATCTCGGTTTCAGCTTTGGAGAAGAAGTCGTCCGGAGTGCCGTATTCGACTTTTGGCATACCTTCAAAACTTTCAAAGCGGTGCTCGCGCATCGTCATTTCACGGATGGGCCCGCCGCCGCCATCGCCATAGCCGAATAACAAGATACCTCGGTCGGAGAGGTCCTTGTCCTTGTAGTTGCTCTGCACGTAGGCCATGTCGTGCGCGGACATGTCGGAATCGTATTTGTCGGCGGGTGGGAAGTGGGTGAAGATCTGTGACCCGTCGACGCCCTCCCACATGAAGGAGTGATGCGGCAGGCGTGTGGTGTCGTTCCAGCACAGCTTCTGGGTGAGGAACCACGAGTAGCCGGAGCGCTTGGCGATTTGCGGCCATGCGCCGGTATAACCGAAGCTGTCCGGCAGCCAGATGCCGTTCGGCACGACTCCGAGCTTCTCCTTGAAGTATCGTTTGCCGTAACTGATCTGACGAATCAGCGATTCGCCGCACGGCATGGTGCCGTCGGATTCGACCCACATGCCGCCGACCGGGATGAACCGGCCTTCCGCGATGCGGGCCTTGACGCGTTCGAACAGGTCGGGGTGGCGTTCCTCGAGCCATGCGAAATGCTGGGCGGCGCTCATCACGTAGGTGAAGTCCGGGTCGATATCCATCAGCGCGAGCGCATTGGATACGGTGCGCCCGACCTTGCGTTCGGTTTCGCGCACCGGCCACAGCCATGCGGAGTCGATATGTGAGTGACCCATTGCGGTCAGGGTCATGGCCGAGGCATTGGCGGGGTTGTGCATCACCTTGTCGAGCGCCTTTCGAGCCAAGGCGAGCGTGTTGTAGTCTTTCTCGTCCCACAGGTTGATGGATCGCTGCATGGCCTTGGCGAGCTTCCAATAGCGCGGGTCAGCGTCGTTCATGTTTTCGAGAGATCCGGTGACGACGTCAAGGTCGGCCCAGTAGTCGAACATGTCCTGATCCAGAGCGGCGATATCGATGGAACTGAACTCATAGCGTTCGTCTGCTTTGCCGGTGGGCTTGGTGCCCAGCTCGGTAACGGTAAACGACGGGACATTAGGGTTGTAAGCGCCTTCGACATAAACCACGAAAGAGCCGTCAGGATTGACCACACGATCCTTGACACCGTCAGCGGAGACAAGCGGCATCCAGTGATTGCGCGGGTGCAGTGCCTTGATGACGGTGCCATCGGCACGGTATGCCATGGCCTCAATGTGACCGCCGACGGGCCATTCGAGCCAACCAAGGTTGAACACCAGCTCGATGGCTCGCCCCTCGGGTAGGGTTTCGGGCAACTGTCCCTCGACACGCATCCAGGTCGTGCCCCATGAGGTTCCCCAGGGTTCGCCTACAGCGAGCGGCTGAAAAATGACCTGCCCGGACACTGCGCGCGTGATGAACGCAGCGGGCATCTCCGGTTCTCCCGGGTTCTTGACTGCGCCGACCGTGCACTGTGCAAGCACCTGATGGATATGCGGCCAAACACGCTCCCGCATAACGCGCTTGCAACGATCAATCTCGCGATTGACTTTGAGCAGCATAGCTCTCCTTTTGTCGTGTACTTTTCGCTGAGACTAAAGCGACTTAGCTGACCACCATGGTCATTCGCCGGTTACTAAAGCGATTTAGTTAGAGAATAACATGATGTGTGCACGAACGCAACATCACCGTGTCGCATATCGTTACCCCGCCTCCCATCCCCGCCATAACGCGCAATCGCGCGCGACCATGCAACATCTCGGAGGAATCCGATTCCCGCATGATCGAGCGCGATTGCAATATCGGGGTTAAGACCATCGTCCCTATCGCCGAATACGCAATGTGACGATCTGGAACGGCGTGAACGAGACGGATGCACCCTCAGCGGGCACCGGCCCTCCGGCGACCAGCGCACGGGGCAGATCATCGGCCAGCACCGGCTCCTCCATGAGATTCACCTCCTCCACCGTGCATCCTGCGAACGTATCATCAAGGCGCAGCGTTGCCTTGGCGTCGCCCCCGGCGGCCTCATATAGACGCACTATAAGATCGCCGGAACCATCGTCGGCCAGCTTTACCCAATCCAGTCCCGGCGTGCCGGCAACATCAGTGAGCGTAGCCAGCGGTCTCACGGCCGGCAGCTCACCCATAATCGGCGCGTTGAGACGAGATGCTTCGGCCAGCACCGATTCCATACCGGCACCGGCAACCAACGACCAGGCGAAGAAATGCTCTCCCTGGTCGGTGCGTGGATCGGGGTACAGCGGTGCGGACAGCAGCGAGAGCCGCACCATGGTGCCGCGGCCGGCGCCGTGCGCCGCGGCGGCGTGGATCGGACTGACGTCGGATCCGTACGTGGAGGCGTTGACCACAGCGGCGGCATAGTCGGCATCGGCGATACGTACGAAGCGGTGTGTGCAGCTTTCGAATTTGGCATCATCGCTGCGCGTGTTCTTGTTGATCGGACGTTCGACCAACCCGTACTGGCATTCGTACTGCGCGTTCACCGCCTGCACCGTGACCGGCATATCCACCTTGAGGAACTTCTCCACGGCATGCCAATCCACGTCGGCGGTAAAGTCAAGACTGCCGGACCCCGGGCGCAACGTGATGACGGTATGGATCTCAACACCGCGCGCACGGGTGACGACATGAATCGCAGCCGAGCCGTCGGGCATATCTTCCACATGCTCGACCATGGCGTCGGTGAGCGTATCGGCGGCGAGGAACGCATCACGCTGGATATCCCATGCATCCCAATGGAATGGCTCGTCCTTCAACAGCTCATAGCGCCCCATGCGGACACCGGATGGCACAAGTTCACGACGCACAGCGAGATCGATCAGGGATGAGACGGTGCCATCCGCCTCGATACGCACACGAAGACGTCCGTTGTCAAGTATGATGGCGTTTCCGTCGCGCTCGACGGAAACCGGAATGACAGACTCTTCCACAGCCGTTCCACCACCGTCACGCACAGCCCATGAATATTGCGGATTGCTTGCATATGGCGCAATCACGGCATGCTTCACCGTCGCTATGCCCGGCTCGGCCTCTTTAACGGCCTGGCCGGCAGTCGCAGCGATGTCACGCAGATGTGCGATGTCACGCGCGTATTCCTCGCGTGCCTGACGGTGCACCCATGCGATGGCGGAACCGGGCAGAATGTCGTGGAACTGGTTGAGCAGCAGGGTCTTCCAGATACGGTCCAGTTCCTCACGAGGATAGACGTAACCTGGGTTCTTGATACTGGCCACGGCGCACAGGTATTCGACGACACGCAGCATTGACTCCTCTTGTCGGCAACCACGCTTCATATCCTGCTGCGCGGTGAGTGTGCCTCGATGCAGTTCCAAATACAGCTCGCCGTGGAAGACCGGTGTCTCGCCGCGGGCATCGTCCACGATATCCTTGCGCACGCGATCGAACAGCTGATCAGGAGTACCGAAATCGATTTTCGGCGCACCGGCGAGATCATGGTCGCGCCGGATGTGTGCGGTCATCTCACGGGTGGGACCGCCGCCGCCATCGCCGAAACCGTAGAGCAGGATTGCGTTGCGGGAAAGATCCTTGTCCAGGAAATTGCGCTGCGAATACATGAGCTCGCGCATGCTCATCGACGAGCAGTAGGTGTCAGAGGGCGGGAAATGCGTGAGGATACGAGTGCCGTCGATGCCCTCCCACATGAAGGAGTGGTGCGGGAACTTGGTGGTATCGTTCCACGAGATCTTCTGCGTGAGGAACCAGTCGAATCCTGCACGCCGCGCGATCTGCGGCCAGGAGCCGGTGTAGCCGAAACTGTCCGGTAGCCAGATGCCACGCGGCGTGACGCCGAGATGCTCCTTGAAATATCGGCGGCCGAACGTGATCTGCCGCACCAATGATTCACCGGAAGGAATCATGTTGTCAGATTCCACCCACATGCCGCCGACCGGGATGAACCGGCCTTCTTCGATGCGCCGCTTCATTCGTGCGAACAGGTCGGGATGTTCTTCTTCCAGCCATGCGTACTGTTGGGCGGAACTCATCGCATACGTGAAGTCCGGGTCTTCGTCCATCAAAGCCAGCACGTTGGATACGGTACGGGCCACCTTGCGGCGTGTCTCGCGCACCGGCCATAGCCATGCGGAGTCGATATGCGCGTGGCCGATGGCAATGTGGTTGATTGCGCTGGATGCAGCCGGTTCGGCGAGCACGCCGGCGAGCGCCGCACGGGCTGCCGGCACGGTTTCCAAGTCGCGTTCATCGTAGATGTTCAAGGAGCGTTGCAGCGCTTTGGCGAGCTGCCAGTAGCGCGGGTCGTCGTCTTTGAGTTCGCGAATCAGGGAAGATACGGTTTCCAAGTCCATGTCATAGGCGAACACGTCTTCGTTGAAGATGGTGATATCCATGCGACTCAGTGTGTATGGGAAGTCACAGGTGCCGGTGGCCTCTTCGCCGAGTTCGGTGGGTGAGAACGGGGTGGGGCCTTCGACGAATGGGTTGGCGGCGGCTTCGATATAGACGGTGAAGTCGCCATGTTCATCGAGTTCTACAGTGCTGCTGCCGTCCGCGTAGACGAGTGGAATCCAGTGGTTGCGTGGGTTCGCGGATTTGATGGCGGTGCCGTCGGCACGATAGACAAGTCCCTCGGATTGGAATCCGGGGCCGCGGTGATCGAGCCAGCCGAGGTCTACCATGAGTTCGACTTTTCGTCCTTTGACCGCCGCCATGTCGATGTGGCCGTTCACCTCGAACCATGTGGTGCCCCATGTGGTGCCCAAACGCCGGGAACGCGGAAAGGTTCGAAGGGCACTTGGCCGTTGCGCACTTTGGCTAGAAATTCGCTGGAGGGCACCGGTTCGCCGGGATTGTGGAACGAACGCAAGGTGCATGCGGCGAGCGTGGTGTGGATATGCGGTTTGACGCGCTGCTGCATGACGCGGTCGCAGCGCTCCAACTGCTGATTGGGCAGAAGAAACATGGAGAGTTCTCCTTTGCTGTGTCTGGTGGTAGGGGTGGGAGGGATGGTAATTGGAGAAACCGTAATACGACATACTTCTGCCCCCTCATGGTACAAGGAGGCAGAAGCGTCAGGCGAAAATTCAGCGCGTGATACGCAGGGTGGCGAGCTGGAACGGGCCGAAGTGCAGTGTGGCGCCTTCGGCGTTCTGCCTACCGTCTTGCAGCGCGACCGGCAGGTCGGCGGCCAGATCGTCGCCTTCCAGCACATTGGTCTCATGCACCGAAGCGCCTGCGAGCGCAGGGCAGACGTGCAGCATGGCATCGGCCTGGCCGCCGGCCGCCTCATAGGCACGTACGATCAGGTCGCCGGAACCATCATCGGCCAGCTTCATCCAGTCCAGCACCACGGTACCATTGACGGACTCGATCGAGGCGAGCGGCGTGATATCGGGCACATCATGGAGTACCGGTGCGTTGAGCACACCGGCGGCGTCAAGCGCACGGTCCACCGTGGCGTCGGCCACCACGGACCAGTCGAACTCGTGCGGGCCGATATCGGTGCGCGGGTCGGGGAAGGTCGGCGCGGAGAGCAATGACAGTCGGAACATAGTGCCCGAGTCACGACCTTCGGCAACGTTCCCGGCGATCGGTGAGGCATCGGACCCGTATACCGATCCGTTGATGACGGCCGCGGCGTAACCGGCATCGCCGATAATGGCGAAACGGTTCGTGCTGCTCTCATACTTGGCTTCGTCGGATGCGGTGTTTTTGACGATTGGGCGGCGGACCAGACCATACTGGCAGTCGTAGGTCGCCTGATCGGCCACAATGCCCAGAGGCAGATCGACCTTGAGGAAGCGCTCGCGTTCGTGCCAATCGATATCGGCATGGAAATCAAGCGTGTGCGAACCCGGGCGCAGCGTGATGGTGGTGGTGATGGCGGTGTCATCGTCGGCGGTGCGCACGCGAACTCGTGCCGCACCGTTTTCGGCATCGACCGATTCGATTGATCCGGTCATGGCATTCGCCATGAGCAAGGATTCGCGTTCGATCTCCCACGCATCCCAAACGGCGGGTTCGTCCTTCAACAGCTCGTATCGGCCCAGTCGGGTGCCGGCCGGAACCAGTTCACGGCCATGCTCCTCGTCAAGCAGCGACGAGATTGTACCGTCGGCCTCGATGGTGACGGACAGTACGCCGTTGGCCAGCAGTACACGGCCGTTGTCCAATGTCTGGGTCAGTACGGAAAGCGCGTCGGTCGGTTCGTTGATGCGGTTGGCACGCCAAGACGCGCCGTCATTGCGGAACTGGCTGATGCGGGCCTCGGCGAGCAGTTCGGCCTGCGGGTTGGCCTTGCGCAGCACGGCGCACATGTCTTGGGCGATTTCAGCGAGACGCTTCAGGTCGCGGCGATAGTCCTCGCGGGCTTCGCGGTGCACCCATGCGATGGCCGAGCCGGGCAGGATGTCGTGGAACTGGTTCAGCAGCAGCGTCTTCCATATGCGGTCCAGCTCCTCGCGCGGGTAGACGTACTCCGGATCGGACAACACGGCGGCTGCGCCCAGGTATTCGACCGTGCGCAACAGCGATTCCTCTTGGCGGCAGCCGCGTTTCATGTCCTGTTGCGAGGTCAAGGTGCCACGGTGCAGTTCGAGATACAGCTCGCCCTTCCAGACGGGCATTTCCGGGCCGGCGTTCTCTGCAAGCTGCTGATGCGCCTTGTCGAAGAAGTCATTCGGCTCTTCGATGCTCACCTTGGAGACGCCTTCGAGGTTCTCGTAGCGGTGCAGGTGCTCCATCATGTTGCGCGTGGGGCCGCCACCGCCATCACCGAAACCGAAGAGCAGAAGCGAGCGGTCGGAGAGATCCTTGTCCTGGAAGTTCTTCTCGGCGTAGTCGAGTTCCTGAACCTTGCACCAAGCAGCATAGGTATCCGCCGGCGGGAAGTGGGTGAAGATGCGCGAGCCGTCGATGCCTTCCCACATGAACGAGTGGTGCGGGAACTTGGTGGTATCGTTCCACGAGATCTTCTGCGTGAGGAACCATTCGTACCCGGCACGGCGGGCGATCTGCGGCCATGCGCCGGTGTAGCCGAAGCTGTCCGGCAGCCATACGCCCTTGGGCTCCACACCGAGATGTTCCTTGAAGTATTTGCGGCCATATGCAATCTGGCGGATCAGTGACTCACCGGCGGGCAACATGCCATCGGCTTCCACCCACATGCCGCCGACCGGGATGAACCGGCCTTCTTCAATGCGCCGCTTCATGCGCTTGAAGATGTCCGGATGATCCTCTTCCAGCCAGGCGTACTGCTGGGCGGAGCTCATCGCGTATTTGAAGTCGGGGTCGGCGTCCATCAGCGCCAATGCGTTGGATACGGTGCGGGCCACCTTGCGGCGGGTCTCGCGCACCGGCCACAGCCATGCGGAGTCGATATGTGCGTGGCCGATGGCGCTGACGTTCATGGCCGAGGCGTTGGCCGGCTTGGCCAGTACGCCGGCGAGTGCTGCGCGCGCGGCTTCCACGGATTCGGGGTTGCGCTCGTCGTAGGCGTTCAGCGAGCGCTGCAGCGCTTTGGCGAGTTGCCAGTAACGCGGCGACTGTTTGTCGGCGAATTCCATCAGGGAGCTCACCACGTCGAGATCCACGGAGTAGTTCTCGAAACGGGCATCGAATTCGGTCAGATCGGCGGACTTGAATACGTACGGCTCGTCCGTCTTGCCGGTGGCATGGTCGCCCAGTTCGGTCTCAATGAACGGAGGCACGCCGAGCAGCAGCGGGTTGCTGGCGGCTTCGAGGTACAGGGTGAAGCTGCCGTCTTCGGCGACCGGCACTTGCGCGTTGCCCTCGGCATCTATGAACGGCACCCAATAGTTGAGCGGGTGTACGGCTTTGATGGCGGTGCCGTCGGCGCGGTAGACGAGGCCCTCGATATGGCCGCCGCAGGAGTGCGGGTACCAGCCGAGGTCGAGGATGAGCTCCAGCGGCTTGCCTTTCGGGTAGCCGGCCGGCACGGTACCGGTCAGGCGGAACCAGACTGTGCCCCATGTGGTGCCCCATTCACTGCCGAGCGTAAACGGCTTGAAATCGATGTCACCTCGATTGAGCTTCGCGAAGAACTCGTCAGTGGGCATCGGCTCTCCGGGAATGTCAAAGGACTCCACCGCGAGCTGTGCGATCGATGGGTGGATATGAGGGTCCACGCGCTGGCGCACTATGCGCTTGCACCGCTCCAGTTGCTGTTCAGGTTTCAGGAACATCTGCTGTTCACTCCCCTTATCTCTGCCGCTTGTGCGGCCACATCATTGTGCTGCCCGTTCATGGGAAACATATCGACATGCGCCCTCGCCCGCAGGAGACTAAAACGCTTTAGTAACATATTGGAGGGAACGGGATATGATGTCAAATTACTATCGCAATTCAGCGTGTTCCGTCAGGCATGTCATGCTCGGTGTCGATGACGATGGTCACCGGCCCGTCATTGACCAGTCCGACCCTCATATGCGCGCCGAAACGACCTTCCTTCACCGGCACTCCCCCGGAGCGCAACGCCTCGTTGAACTTGATCCACATGAGATCGGCATGCTCGGGCTTGCCGGCCTTGATGAAGCTCGGGCGATTGCCCTTGTGCACGTCGGCGAACAACGTGAACTGCGAGATGGAGAGAATCTCACCGCCGATGTCCTGAATCGAACGGTTCATCTTGCCCTGCGCATCCTCGAACACCCTGAGATTCAGAATCTTATGGGCCAACCAGGCGATCTGCTTGTCGCCGTCCTCATCGGTGACGCCCACCAGAATCATGAATCCCGGGCCAATCTGCTGCGGCTCGAACGTGGGATCCAGCGTGCCCAATTCATTGACCACGTCCACGGACGCTTCGGATACTCGTTGCACTACAACTCTCATGACTCCCTACAGTAGCAACTGCAGCAACAAAAAAGCGCCGTT
>ERZ1032269.322-NODE-322-length-10063-cov-17.499700_pt1 | contig 10063 bp, 9 predicted proteins | sample MGYA00517878_ERZ1032269 | MGnify/ENA primary metagenome ERZ1032269 (study PRJEB33719, sample SAMN04261352) | wastewater metagenome | biome: periurban shantytown; feature: human; material: feces | host: Homo sapiens | place: Peru: Lima | collected 2012-01-15 ...
CCATGGCTGTACTGCGGCTGTAAAGAAAAGACTCGTGTTCGAGACGCGGTACAAAAGCGGCTCGTTCGTCCGGTCTGGCTTGGTTTACAAGACTTGCACAATATGGTATAATCATCTATCAGCAACGAGGAAAGGAACGACCACAATGGAATTATCGGCAAAGCTGGTGCGTTCACAATTGAATTTTTTTAAGCCCTTTGTGGCGGGTTGCTCACTGGAGACCACCCGCAAGGGACAGGATAAGCTGGGCGAGCTGATGAGCGCCCTGCACAAGCGGGAGGTGATCTTCCGCGACCACGACTTCGAGCAGTTCAAGGGCGCGTGGGTCATGCCTAAGGACGAGCGCCGCAGCGGCGTGGTGCTGTATCTCCACGGCGGCGGCTATACCTGCGGCAGTCTGGACTATGCCAAGGGCTTTGCGGCTACGCTGGCCAGCGAGTGCGGTGTGCGCGTGTTCTGCGGGGCGTACCGCCTGGCGCCGGAGAACCCCTATCCCGCCGCGCTGGAGGATGCACTGACTGCCTACGACTATTTGCTGAAAAAGGGCTACGCGCCGCAGCAGATCCTGCTGTGCGGCGAGAGTGCCGGCGGTGGGCTGATCTGCGCCCTGTGCCTGAGGCTGAAGCAGCTGGGCCGGGCGCTGCCCTGCGGGCTCATCGCCATCTCGCCCTGGGTGGACCTGACCGGTTCCGGGAAGTCCTACGAATTCAACCGGGACAACGATCCGTCCCTGACGGAGGAGCTGCTGCAATTCTACGCCAGGTGCTATACACAGGACCCCACGGACCCGCTGTGTTCGCCCCTGCTGGGCGACCTGACGGGCTTTCCGCCGACGCTGATCTTCGCCGGCGGCGATGAGATATTGCTGGATGACGCCCGTGGGCTGCATGAACGATTGAAAAAGGCCGGGAGCAAAAGCAAACTGATCATCGCGCCGGGGCGCTGGCACGCCTATGTGCTCTATTGCCTGCAGGAGAACATGGAGCAGGATATCTATGAGATCAACCGCTTTATGACGCAGAACCTGTCCCCGGCCCGGAGCCTGCGGTGGATGCGTCTGGACAACGCGGCCAAGATATATCCCGCTGCCAAGCGGCGCAACTGGAACAACTTTTTCCGTATCTCCGCCACACTGACGGAGCCGATAGACCGCGCGGTGCTGGCAGCGGCGCTGGATGTGACGGTGCGGCGTTTCCCGTCCATTGCCGTACGGCTGCGGCGGGGTGTGTTCTGGTACTATCTGGAGGAGATACCCCACACGCCGCCCATACAGGACGAAAAGAGCTGCCCGCTGGCCCATGCGCCGTTCCGCCAGGTGCGGCAGTGCGCCTTCCGGGTGCTGGTGTATAAGGACCGCTTTGCGGTGGAGTTTTTCCATGCGTTGACCGACGGCACCGGCGCGCTGGTGTTCGTCAAATCGCTGCTGGCGGAGTATCTCAGTGAGAAGTACGGTATCTCCGTCCCTGCGGAAAAGGGCGTACTGGGACGGTTAGAGGAGCCGTCGCCGGAGGAGCTGGAGGACAGCTTTGCCCGGTATGCTGGGGATGTGACCGCCAGCCGCGCCGAGGCCACGGCCTGGCACCTGACCGGCACACCGGAGACAGATGGCTACAAGGACCTGGTGACGCTGATGGTGCCGGCGGATAAGCTGCGTTCCTGCGCCAAAGACCACGGCGTGTCCGTGACGGAGCTGCTGTGTGCCGCCATGATGCAGGCTATTCTGGAGCTGCAGGCGGAGAAGGTGCCCACCCCCCGCCACCGCAAACCGGTGAAGGTGCTGCTGCCGGTAAATCTGCGAAAGCTGTTCCCCAGCAAAACGCTGCGGAACTTTGCGTCCTATATTACCCCGGAGATCGATCCGCGGCTGGGAGCGTGCAGCTTTCAGGAGCTGTGTGCGCTGGTCCACCACAAGATGGGACTGGAGAACAACCGCTGGACTATGCGGGCCAAGTTTGCCGCCAATGTGGCCAGCGAACGTTCGCCCGTGTTGCGGGTCATGCCGCTGTTCATCAAGAATATCGCCATGAAGGCCGTGTTTGACACGGTGGGCGAGTGCAAGTCCTGCTTGTGCCTGTCCAACCTGGGCCGTGTGGAGCTGCCGGAGGTGATGGTGCCCTATGTGCGCCGGATGGATTTTATCATCGGTGTACAGGCAAAGGCACCCCACAACTGCGGCGTGGTCACCTGGGGGGATACAGCCTATATCAACTGTATCCGCAGTATCCAGGAGCCGGAGCTGGAGTATCACTTCTACCGCGTGCTGCATCGGCTGGGACTGCCCGTTAAGGTCGAGAGCAATATGCGCTGACACAACGGGAGAAAGGAGCCTTTCTTATGTATTGCATCAAATGTGGCGTGGAGCTGGCGGACAGCGAGCGCGTTTGTCCCCTGTGCGGCACCCGGGTATTTCATCCCGATCTGCCCTGCGGACAGGGTGAGCCGCCCTACCCGCCGGCTGACCACCCCCGCCACGAGGAGGTCAGCCGCATCGGCGTGCTGTTCGTCATCTCTGTGTGTATGCTGCTGCCGGCGGTCATCACCGTGCTGTGCGACTGGCGCATCAACGGGACCATCGTCTGGTCCGGCTTTGCCGTGGGCGGGTTGCTACTGCTGTATATCCTGGCGGTGCTGCCTCTGTGGTTTAAGCGGCCCAACCCGGTGATCTTCGTGCCCATTGACTTCGCGGCCATCGGCGTGTTCCTGCTGTATGTGAACTACGCCACCGGAGGCCACTGGTTTTTGACCTTTGCGCTGCCGGTCACAGGCGCGGCAGGGCTGCTGGTGTGCGCCATGGTGACGCTGCTGCGGTATCTGCCCGGCGCGGCGCTGTACATCTGCGGCGGGGCGCTGATCCTGTCCGGCGGCATGGCGGTGTTGGTGGAGTTTCTGCTGAACCTGACCTTCGGCCTGCACGAGACGTTCCTCTGGTCCTTTTACCCGCTGGCGGCGGGGGTGGTGCTGGGGGCCATGCTGCTGGTCATCGCCATGTGCAAGCCCCTGCGGCGCAGCCTGCACCGTAAGTTCTTTATCTGAGAGGTACCCCATGCAGATGATTTTTATCGACATCGACAACACCCTGCTGGATTTTGACGCCTACATCCGGCAGACCATGCAGGAGGGCTTCGCGCACTTTGGACTGAAGCCCTACGAGCCGTACATGGAGGCCGTGTTCCACCGGGAGAACGGAAAACTCTGGCGGCAGATCGAGCAGGGCACGCTGACGTTCCGTGAGCTGGAAGAGATCCGCTGGAACAACGTGTTCCGAGCACTGAATATCGATTTTGACGGACAGGTATTCGAAAAGTATTTCCGCGCGGCCCTGTACGACAGCGCTATCCCCGTGGACGGGGCCATGGAACTGCTGGAGGCGCTCCACGGCAAGTATCCGCTGGCGGTGGCCAGCAACGGACCATACGACCAGCAGCTCCACCGGCTGGAGCTGGCGGGTATGAAGCGGTATTTCGATTGGTTCTTCGTGTCGGAGAGACTGGGTGCGTCCAAGCCGGCCCGGGCCTTTTTTGACGGGGCGTTTGCGGCACTGAACGATGGATGTGAAGCGGCCATCGCGCCGAAGGACTGTGTGATCATTGGGGACTCCCTGACCTCCGATATGACCGGCGGCCGGCAGTATGGCATGAAGACCTGTTACTACCGCCGCCCCGGCGCGGCAGAGGGTACGGATGTGACCTGGCAGGTGACGGATCTGCGGCAGATACCGGCATTGTTGGAGGGTACGGCATGATGACCATCAACGAATACCAGCAGCGGGCCATGGCTTCGCTAAATCCCGAATTGAAGGGCCGGGATGTGCTTATCAACAGCGTCATGGGCCTGTGCGGCGAGTCCGGCGAGGCCATCGACATCGTGAAGAAGTGGCTGGCCCAGGGCCATCCGCTGGACCGGGAGCATCTGGCCAAGGAGTTGGGGGACGTGGCCTGGTATCTGGCCGAGGCGGCCACGGCGCTGGACCTTGATCTGGAGGACATCCTCCGGGCCAACCTGGAGAAGCTGGAGCACCGGTATCCGGACGGCTTTTCCACGGAAAAGTCCGTGGGCCGGGATAAGAACGATCTGTAAGAAAAGCGGAAGCGGCGGCTTCCGCTTTTCTTCTTCATGGGGGCTTGACACCGGGATTTTTTGTGATACACTGAGGCGGTGCGCATTTTTTGCTTAGGAGGGATAGCCGTGCTGCAATCATTCCTCACCGTGGGGCAGCAGATCCTCACGCTGTACCTGCTGCTGGTGGTGGGCTTTGTACTGGGAAAGGTCAAGCTGCTGGATGACCGCGCCTCGGTGGCCCTGAGCAGCCTGGTCATGTACGTGGTGTCCCCCTGTATGATGGTGGTGGCGTTTCAACGGCCGCTGGAGCATACGGCACTGCACAACTTCGGCGTAGTGACGGGTGTCTCGGCTGTACTCCATGTGGTGTTTATTGCGGCGGCCATGCTGCTGATCCACGACAGGGACCGCGAACGGCAGAACTGCCTGCGCTTCGCCGCAGTGTTCTCCAACTGCGGCTTTATGGGCTATCCCCTGATGGCCGCGCTGCTGGGCAGCATCGGCGTGTTCTATGGTTCGGCCTACGTCATCGTATTTACTATACTCAGCTGGACATGGGGCGTCTATGTCATCACAGGCGACCGCAGCCAGCTGCGGCTGAAGCCCCTGCTGCTGAACCCCGGCGTTATCAGCGTGGTGCTGGCTATGGCGCTGTATCTCGGGCAGGTGACGGTGCCGGAACCCCTGATGGTCCCCATCAACTATCTGGCGGACCTGAATACGCCGCTGCCCATGCTGGTGGTGGGCTATCAGCTGAGCCACGCCAATTTCAAGGCGGCGCTGCAGGGTATCAGCTCCTGGGTGACGCTGGTGCTGCGGCTGCTGGTGCTGCCTCTTGCCTCACTGGGCATCTGCCTGGCGCTGAACGTGTCCCATGACCTGACGCTGGTGCTGCTGATCGCGGCCAGCGCGCCGCCGGCGGCGCTGCTGAGTATGTTCGCCGCCCGCTTCGGCAAGGACACCGCCCTGACCTCGTCCCTGGTGTCGGTCCAGACGGCGATCTCCGCGTTGACCATGCCGGTATTGGTCGGCCTGGCAGAGGTGCTTGGATAAAGAAACATCCCCCGGCTCCGCCGGGGGATGTTTCTTTATCCGCGGTGCAGTATGGCGTCCAGATCCTGTTGGGGATGGGTGATGGGCTGCAGCTGATAGGTATCCACCAGCGTCTTGACCACCGTCTCTGACAGGAAGGCCGGCAGGGTGGGCCCCAGGTAAATGCGCTTGATGCCCAGAGCCAGCAGGGTCAGCAGGATACATACCGCCTTCTGCTCGTACCAGGACAGCACCAGCGTCAGCGGCAGGTCATTGACGCCGCAGCCAAAGGCATCGGCCAGGGCCAGCGCGATCTGCACAGCGCTGTAGGCGTCGTTGCACTGGCCTGCGTCCAGTATGCGGGGGATGCCGTTGATATCGCCCAGATCCAGGTCATTGAAGCGGAACTTGCCGCAGGCCAGCGTCAGGATCAGCGAGTCCATAGGCGTGGACTTGACGAAGTCCGTGTAGTAGTTGCGTCCGGGGTGCGCGCCGTCGCAGCCGCCTACCAGAAAGATGTGCTTCACCGCGCCGCTTTTGATGGCGTCGATCACCGCCGGGGCGCTGTCGCCCAGCGCCTTGTGGGCAAAGCCGGTGGTCAGGATATGTCCGCCGTTGATGCCACTCATGCTCCGGTCGGTGCTGTATCCGCCCAGGGCCAGCGCCTGGTCGATGAGGGCGGAGAAATCCTTGCGGCCCTGCCGATCCTCCGGGATGTGCTTCAGTCCGGGATAGCCCACCACCGACGTGGTATAGATACGGTCGGCATAGCTGGGACGGGGCGGCATGATGCAGTTGGTGGTCATCAGAATGGGTGCGGGAAGGCTGTCGAACTCGCTTTGCTGGTTTTGCCAGGCGGTGCCGAAGTTTCCGGCCAGCTGCGGGTATTTTCGCAGCCCCGGATACCCGTGGGCGGGCAGCATCTCGCTGTGGGTGTACACGTTGACACCGGTGCCTGTCGTCTGCTCCAGCAACTGGTGCAGGTCCTCCAGATCGTGGCCGGATACCACGATGAACGGCCCCCGACGGATGTCCGTGTGGACCTTTGCGGGCGCCGGGTCACCGAAGGCGGCGGTGTTGGCCTTGTCCAGCAGGGCCATGCATTGATAGTTTACCAGACCAAATTCCGTGATGAGGGCCAGCCACTCCTCAACGGTGTGCTCCTGCCGCAGGGCGCACAGCCCCTTGTAGAACCACTGGCTGACCGCCTCATCCTCCTGCCCAAGGCGGAAAGCGTGATGGGCATAGGCTGCCATACCCTTCATGCCGAACAGCAGTGTGGCGCGCAGAGACACGATGTCCGTATCGCCGCGCCATAGCCAACTCGGGTCCTGTATCGGCAGACGCTGGGGCGTCAGTTTTTCGGCGCGGCGGATATAGCCCTGTAAGGCTGTATCGTCAAAATTTACGTTGGTCAGCGTGGCGAACAGACCGTCCGCCAGCAGGTGTGTGACTTCCGGAGGATAGTCCTCCTTGGCGGCATATATCTCCGCCAGGTGGATGAGGGAGCACACCAGATAGTCCTGCAAATTGGCGGTTTTCGGCTGCTTGCCGCAGACGCCGGTGCGGACGCAGCCGCTGTTGCCCGCCGTCTGCTGACACTGAAAACAGAACATTTCAGACATAGAATATAAACCTCCCGACAGTATAGCAGCGATAGTCTGCCCTGCCGGGAGGAAATATATACAAAAAGGGAGACGCGCAGCGTCTCCCTTTTCTCAGAATTTCAGCAGAACACCCACCAGGGCGGAAATGCCGATGAACACGATAGGGTGCCACTTTTTCACCACCGGCACCCAGTTGGTACACACCAGCAGCACCGCAGCCAGGGCGATAGCCGGCCAGTTCAGCGCGGCCAGACCGGTCATACCACTGTGCAGCAAGGCGATAGGTACTACGGAGATGCCCGCCGCAGCCACCAGCGCGGTGGAGGCGGGGCGCAGGCCGTAGAACGCGGCGCTGACCCACTTGCTGTCGCGGAAGGCCTTCAGGAACGCCGCCACGATGAGAATGACGATAACGGAGGGGGTTACCAGCCCGATGGTGGCCACCAGCGCGCCGCCGATGCCGCCGGTGGTAAAGCCTACATAGGTGGCCATGTTCACACCGATGGGTCCCGGCGTGGACTCCGACACCGCCAGCATATCCGCCAGCTGCGCATGGGTGAACCAGCCGGTGCGGTCGGCCATATCCTGCAGGAAGGGCAGAGTGGCCAGCCCGCCGCCCACGGCGAACAGACCGGTCTTGAAGAATTCCCAGAACAGTTGGAGGTACAGCATTATTTCGCCCTCCTTATCACGTTCTGAATGACGATGCCCAGCGCCGCGGCCGCCGCCACGAAGATGACGGGGGACAGGTCGGTGAGCAGCGCCGCCGTCAGCACAGCAAGGAAGATCAGCCCGGCGGCCCAGTCCTTCACAGAGCCCTTGAACAGCTTGACTACCGCGTTGAAGATCAGCACGCACACGCATACGCGGATACCCGCAAAGGCGTGCTGCACCCAAGCCAGATGGGAGAAGCTGTTGATGACGCCTGCCAGTGCGGTGATGATGATCAGCGATGGGAACACAATGCCCAGCGTGGCCACGATGCCGCCGATAATACCGGCCTGCTTCTGCCCTATGAAGGTGGCGGTGTTTACAGCGATGATGCCGGGGGTGCACTGGCCGATGGCAAAATAGTCCACCAGCTCCTCGTCTGTAGCCCAGCCCTTGTCCTCCACGACCTCGCGCTGGAGGATGGGCAGCATGGCCATACCGCCGCCGAAGGTCATGACGCCCACCTTGGCAAAGGTGAGGAACAGCTGAGCGAGAAGTTTTGTGTTCATGCTCGTATCACCTCATTCTATATATCCGTACAGTCCCCGCACCGAGACCTCGCCGCTGCGGACTGTCTCCGTTTCGCCGTTTTCATACTGCACCGTCAGGCCGAACTGTTCGTCTATGGCCAGCGCCGTGGCCTGCCGGACGGTATTGCCCCGCAGGACGCGCACGGGTCTGCCCAAATTCACGCACCGCCGCCGGTATTCCGCCAGCCATTCCGCTGGGTCGGTCAGCACAGTCCGCATGGCTGTCAGCTGGGCCAGTATGGCGTCTGCCAGCGCGTCCGGCGACACGTCAAGCTCTTGTAGGGCAAGGGATGTGGCCATGTCCGCGATGTCCGGCGGAAAAGAGGCCTGTCCCACATTGACACCGATACCTACCACCAGCCACGCCGCACTGCCGTCGGGGAGCAGGGAGGACTCGGTCAGAATGCCGCAGAGCTTTTTGCCGTGCAGCACCACATCATTGCACCACTTGATGCCGCAGTCCGTGTCGCAGAGGCTCTCAACAGCGCGGCACACAGCCACCGCGGCCAGCGGTGTCACGGTGAGCAGCTGCCCGGCCGGGCAGTCCTGCCACAGGGCGGAAAGATACAGGCCGCCCTCCGGTGATTGGAACGAACGGCCCAGCCGGCCCTTACCAGCGGTCTGCGCCCGGGCGATGACGGCGGTGCTGTCCAGCCCCTGCGCGGCAAGGGCCTTGCATACGTTGTTGGTGGAGTCCACGGTGTCATAGCGCAGAACATCCCAAGTCACGGCCATCATCTCCTTTCGGTCGAAAACACATTGTAGCACTGTATTCCGCGTTTGTAAATAGTTGACAGGTGTTAAAGAATTTAGTATCATCAGGACAGTTTTTGGAGGAGGGACGCCTATGAACACCCATATCCGCAAGCTGGTCTATACCGCCCTGTTCGCCGCGCTGACGGCGGTGGGTGCGTTTCTGCGTATTCCGATGGGGTACAGCTCCGTGACGCTGCAATATCTGTTTACGGCCATGGCGGGGCTGCTGCTGGGTCGGAGGTGGGGCGCTTTGAGCCAGGTGGTGTACGTCCTGCTGGGGCTGGTGGGCCTGCCCATCTTCACCATGGGCGGCGGCTTTGGCTATGTGTTCCAGCCCACGTTCGGGTTCCTGCTGGGGCTGATCCCGGCCGCATGGGTGGTGGGTGCCGTGGCAGGGGAGAGTCTGGACCCCAAACGCATGGCACTGGCGTCGCTGGCGGGACTGGCCGCGCTGTACGCCGTGGGAATGCCCTACATGGCCTTGATACTCAACGCCTACATGGGCAAGGATATGACGTTTTCCGCGCTGCTGTGGGCGGGGATGCTGCCCTACCTGCCGGGAGACGCAGTGAAGATCATCGTGGCGGCGGGCGTGTGCCCCGTTTTGCGGCGGCGGTTAAGATTGGCGGATGGCAGCGATAAGCGGGGCGAATGACCTTGTGCAATACAGCCAAATCGTCTTCTGAAATTTTGACAGGATATTGGCACAGAAATGTATTGCATTTTGCGGCCGAGCCCCGTATAATAGGCAAGAAAAATGAGAGGAGGGACACGCCATGACCTGCAAGACGATCGTGAAAAAGCGGACCGACGCTCCCTCTGTTTTTGTTTCTGATATTGTTTCCATTTGACCGGTGATTTTTCACCGGTCATTTTTTTAGACAGTTTGTAAGTAAGTAAACATATACGGATGAACGAGAAAGAGAGGACAAGTCACATGAACAAGAAATTAGGACACGACGCCATCTACGACGCCCGGGAGCTGGGCGTACCCCGGATGCTCCTGTTGGGTCTGCAGCACCTGTTCGCCATGTTTGGCGCTACGGTGCTGGTGCCCATCCTGGTGACGGGCTACGGCCTGCCCCTGTCCATCCAGACAACCCTGCTGTTCGCCGGTATCGGCACCCTGCTGTTCCACGTCTGCACCAAGTTTAAGGTACCCGCCTTCCTGGGCTCCTCCTTCGCCTTCCTGGGCGGCTTCCAGGCGGTGGCTGGTCTGAACACCGGCAAGTTCGCCGCCATGACCGGCGAGGAGAAGCTGCCCTACGCCCTGGGCGGCGTGGTCATCGCGGGTCTTTTGTACCTGGTGCTGGCCCTGCTGTTCAAGCTGGTGGGTGCCAAGAAGGTCATGCGCTACTTCCCGCCCAT
>ERZ1032269.326-NODE-326-length-10004-cov-21.580561_pt1 | contig 10004 bp, 8 predicted proteins | sample MGYA00517878_ERZ1032269 | MGnify/ENA primary metagenome ERZ1032269 (study PRJEB33719, sample SAMN04261352) | wastewater metagenome | biome: periurban shantytown; feature: human; material: feces | host: Homo sapiens | place: Peru: Lima | collected 2012-01-15 ...
TGAGTTATGCTTCCCGAAACGCAGCATATTCGTATCAGTGTGGAGCGTAAGTCGTTGTGCGTGCGTGTGCCGGAAGCACCCGAAGCCAATACTACCAGTGTAAATCAGTAACTATTAATCGTAATTATCAATAATTATTTATTACGACGATTATGCATTTTATGCAGGTTATGCATTGATATTGTCATTCTTATGCGATTCCGCCGCATGAGAAGTCACTCGTGCGACATGCAAGGTAAGATAGGCGATTTCCGCTTGCGAAAGACTTGCATTCAATCGCATTTTGATGATGATCGCGAGTTTGTTCGCGCAATCCGATGCTTTCGGATACGAGGTTTTGATGGATTCCACGATTGGTTCAGGCTCGTCATCAAGTTGTTCATGTTGGTGGATGCGCACGAAAAGATAGCGCAGATGCGTGATGAAACGCGCCACATTGACGCTGTTCTGGTCAAGGCTGATGCCGTAATAGCCTTCGATGACCGTCAGCATTTGCTGGATGACGCCGGTCATGGTGTATGTGGCGGAAAGATCGCCGGTAGAGAAGCCCGCATTGACCAAGTGCAGGGCCAAAGCCACGGCTTCGCAATCCGGCAGCGCACCGCCCAGATACGTGTTCATCGCATCGACCAGAGCTTTGCCTTTGGCATATTCGCTCGCGTAGAGCGAACGCACTTCGGCTTCCAGCGGATATTCGATGGTCTGTTTGTTTTGCGATCGGCGAATCGCACCGCAAATATGGTCGGATAATGCCAGCACCAATGCAGGCTGTCTGTCGGCCTGTTCCTTCAGACCGGTGCGGTTCATGGCGTCCGTAACGAGACGAATGATTTCGGGCGGAATCCCGGCCACCTGTTGGGCCATATGGTCGGGATCCTTGCCATCTGCGGGAACGAACCGACGGACGATCTTCGCGTCGTCAACATGCTGGCCGGGCTTGGCTTGGAAACCTATACCTCGACCGGTGAGAATCACCTCACTGTTGCCGTCTTTTGCCAGTACGACATTATTGTTGAATACGCGAAGAACGTCCACGTCGGCCCCTTCCGACTATGCGATTGGTCAGTGCTGAATGTCGATCACCGACTCACCGGCCTTGACGTCGACGCCGGTCTTTGGCGCGACGGACGCGAAGGCCACTGTGTTCAGCACCGTCATCAACGTGGTGGTGCTGTATCCAGCTTCCTTAACCTTATCAAAGTCGACGACAACGAGGGTGTCCCCCGCGTTCACATGTTCGTTGGCCTTGACCTTCACATCGAAGCCTTCGCCGTTCATCTTCACCGTGTCGATGCCGACGTGCACGAGCACCTCCACGCCATCATCGGTTTTGATGCCGAATGCGTGACCGGTTTCGGCGACGGTCTGCAGCACGCCGGATACCGGGGCCACAACTTCGCTATCGGCCGGCTGGATGCCGACGCCCTCGCCGAGCGCGCGGGATGCGAACACCGGATCGCCAGTTTCGTCCAAGGAGATCACATGACCGGCGACCGGCGCTTTCACCACGGTGGTGGTGGCAGCAGCCGGGGCTTCGGTCTTGGTGGCGACAGCAGTGGCAGTCGCAGTGGCAACAGCTGGAGCGGCTCCCTCGGCTTCGACAGACGAGACAGCGGCTTTCTGATCGGCGGCCGCGCGGGCCAGCACTTCAGCCTTCTGTTCCGGAGTGCGGTAATCGAAAGTGATGATCAGAAGGAAGGTGGTGAGGAAGGACACGGCGATGGACACTGCATACACCCACATTTGGTTGAAGACCGGAATGGTCAGCAGCGAGGTGAATGCGAAGGTGGTAGTGGTCACGCCGTGCACGGTCTGGCCGGCGGCGGTGACGGACGGGAAAAGCCAACCAAGAATAGCGATGACGACGCCACCGAGACCGCAGCCCACCAGCATGCGCTTGTAGATGAGCTTGTAACGCAGGTGGATGCCGTACAGGGACGGTTCGGAAACGCCACCGAGCAGGCCGGCCGCGAGCGCACCCAGAGCGGTCTGGCGCATGGCCTTGTCCTTGTCACGCACAGCAAGGAAGAGCACGCCAGCGGTAGTGCCGAAGCAGGCGAAGTTCCACACGCCCATCGGGCCTTGGATGAAGTCGTAGCCGAGAGTCTGGATGTTCATGAGCATCAGGGCGTTGAGCGGCCAGTGCAAACCGAGCGGCACGAGGAACGGGTACAGCATCGGAATGATGATGGCGAAGATGAACGGGGCATGGGTGTTCATCCAGGCCAAGCCGACGCCGAGGCCGTTGCCGACCCACACGCCGATCGGGCCGATGATGAAGGCGGTCAGCGCGCCAACGATGATCATGCAGAAGAACGGCACGAAGACCAGCTGGACGCTTTCGGGGATGATCCTCTTCAGTCCGTGGTAGACGAGAGCAAGTACGGCGGCCATGAGCAGCGGCACGAATACGTTGCCGGAATAGTCGCTCAACGCCATCGGCAGACCGAATATGTTGGCCGTGCAAGACTTGGTGCCCAGAGCGGCGTTCTCCACGCACGTGGTGGTCTTGGCATCCATCAGACCGGTGAACTGCGGGGTCATGAGGATGGCCATGATGGCACCACCCAGCCATGGGTCGACCTTAAGCTTCTTGGCCGCGTTGTAGGCGACCATGATCGGCAGGAAGTAGAACACACCCTTCCAGATGGCCTTCACGAACACCCAGCCTGCGGAGGCCTCGTCATTCGGAATAACGTTCAGCGAAATAAGCAGATTGACCAGCGCGATGATGATGGAAGCGCCGAGCAGCACGCCCAGAATCGGGCGGAAGGAATCGGCGAGATACTCGAAGAAGGAGTCCAGCCAGGCCACCTTGCCACGAGCCTTGGAACGAGCTTCGGCCTTGACGTCGGCATTGCTCTTCTGACCATCGCCAGACGCGGAGGCACCACCGACACCGGCCATTTCAGGCAGATGCATGATGTTTTCGTACACGGTGGCAACGCCACCGCCGATGACGACCTGGAAACGGTCACCGCTCTGCGGCACCGCACCGAGCACGCCTTGCATGTGCTCGAGACCGTTCTGATCGACCTTGGATGCGTCAACCAATTCAAAGCGCAGTCGAGTGGCACAATGCGTCAGGCTGCGAACGTTTTCAGGACCACCGATTGCAGTGATGATCTGCGATGCAAGTGAGCCAGCCATCCTGTTTTCCTTTCTTTCCCTTACAACCGATTCGATCCAAGCAACACTGCTTCGGGCAACAAAAAAGACCTGAGATATGGCTATGGTTAAGCCACATCTCAGGTCTTGCGTCTTTATGTTGACTAGCAACCCTGCATCAGTCGAATAGCATAGAACTATACACCATCGTTTGACATTGCGCAACTCGGCTAAGCGCAGAATCCGCCATTTTCGAAAATTCATGTACACACATCCGAACATGCACTAAACAGACAACGTATTCATCGCGCATAATGGGACAATTACGCACATCTGACGCAAAAGCGTGGCAGAATAGTGACCATGGTTGCAAACAATGCGGGAATGCCCGCTACCCCAGCAGATCTGATCAATGTCGACGAGGTCATCGGCAAGTACTATGACGTCGTCCCCGACCCCAACGTTCCGGAACAGCGTGTCTCCTTCGGCACCTCCGGCCACCGCGGATCGTCTCTGAAGACCTCGTTCAACGAGGCCCATATCGTCGCCATCACCCAGGCCATCGCCGAATACCGCAAGAAGGCCGGCGTGACCGGCCCGCTGTACATCGGCCGCGACACCCACGCCCTGTCCGAGCCGGCTTGGAAGACCGCCATCGAAGTGCTCGTCGCCAACGGCGTGACCGTGCGCATCGATTCCCGCGACGACTTCACCCCGACCCCGGTTGTGTCCCAGGCCATCCTGACCCACAACCGCGCAGCGGATGGCACCCAGCGCTTCACCGGCGAAGGCCTGGCCGACGGCATCGTGGTGACCCCGTCGCACAACCCGCCGACCGATGGCGGCTTCAAGTATGACCCGGTCACCGGCGGCCCGGCTCCGTCCGACGTCACCAACGCCATCGCGGATCGTGCCAACGAGCTGCTCGGCGATTTCAAGAACATCAAGCGCGTTCCGTTCGAGCAGGCCGTCAAGTCCGACCTGGTCGAGCGCTTCGACTTCCGCGAGCACTATGTCGCCGATCTGGAGAACGTCATCGACTTCGATGTGATCCGTTCCTCCGGCGTGCGCCTGGGCATCGACCCGCTCGGCGGCGCTTCCGTCAACTACTGGCCGCTGATGAACGAGAAGTTCAACCTGACCATCGACGTGGTGCGTCCGCAGGTCGACCCGACCTGGAGCTTCATGACCATCGACCATGATGGCAAGATCCGCATGGATCCGAGCTCCCCGTACGCCATGAAGGGTCTTGTGGACTCCCTCAACAACGGCGCTTGGGACAAGTACGACCTGGTCGGCGGCACCGATCCGGACGCCGACCGTCACGGCATCGTATGCCCGAACTGGGGCGTGATGAACCCGAACCACTACATCGCCGTGTGCGTAGAGTACCTGTTCGGCGGCAACCGCCCGGGCTGGCCGGAAGGCGCCGGCATCGGCAAGACGCTGGTGTCCTCCTCCCTGATCGACCGCGTGGCCGCTTCCATCGACGCCAAGCTCGTTGAGGTTCCGGTCGGCTTCAAGTGGTTCGTCGACCCGCTGTTCAAGGGCGAAGTCGCCTTCGGCGGCGAAGAGAGCTCCGGCATGAGCTTCCTGCGCAAGGACGGCCGCGTGTGGACCACCGATAAGGATGGTCTGATCCCTGACCTGCTGGCTGCGGAAATCACCGCCAAGACCGGCAAGAACCCGGCCCAGCTGCATCAGGAGCAGGTCGATCGCTTTGGCGAAAGCTGGTACAAGCGAGTCGACACGCCGACCACCTTGGAGCAGAAGCAGAAGTTTGCCAAGCTTTCCGGCGACGACGTCGCGGCCACCCAGCTGGCCGGCGAGGACATCACCGCCAAGCTCACCGAAGCCCCGGGCAACCACGCCAAGATCGGCGGCCTGAAGGTCACCACCGAGAACAACTGGTTCGCGGCCCGTCCTTCCGGCACCGAGAACATCTACAAGGTGTACGCCGAGTCCTTCGAATCCCCCGAAGCCCTCGACAAGGTGCTCGCCGAAGCCACCGAAGTCGTGGACAAGGCCTTGGCCGAGTGATCATTGGCGAATCGGCGTAATCCAGCCATTCGCCAATCATTCGCAAACTCACTGAGAAGCCCGCTTTCCTGAAAAAGGCGGGCTTCTCGCATATCCGCCCGAATACGAATCGCAACGAACACGAATCGTGCGATATGGCACGAAACGCCGAATTCTGGCATGACACGCACGCTATCACCCTCCTGCCGGCCCCGCTTCGCATTACGCTTGAATGATAGCGACACAACACTCAGTCCAGCGGTCCCCGCCAATCTTCATGGGAGGTGAACGATGCGCATCGCCATCGTCGAAGACCACGCCGCCGAACGCCAACTGATGGCCGTCATGTGCGCGGAATATTTCAAACGCACCCGCGATATCGGCGTGGAATGCGTGACCTTCGCCGATGCGGAATCCTTCATCGAAAGCTGGAAAGACGCCCGATACGACCTGCTGCTGCTCGACTGCTATCTGTCGGACGACGAAACCGCCACGCATGCGGCGACCGGACTTGATATCGCACGGACGCTGCGCAGACAAAACGACGATTGCCCGATCGTGTTCATCACGTCAAGCACTGATTTCGCCGTGCTCGGCTACGAGGTGCAGGCAAGCGGATATCTGTTGAAGCCCCTGAATCACGACGCGTTCCATGCGACCATGGACCGCGTCGCAGCGCAGCTCGACACGAAAACACCGGTCACTCATCTGAAAAAAACATCAATCGACGGGCAATGCACAAAGCAGCACGGACGCCGCATGGCAGGTGGCGTTCGGCAATCCCGCCATCACCATGGACCGTCGCCTTATCGCCTACGCGCTTTCCAGCGCGCATTATGTGGAATTCACCTTCGCCGACGGCACCTGCGCGAAAATCCGCACCAACTTCTCCGATGTGGAACATCGTCTCACCGTATTCAGCAACTTCTACCGCACCGCGCGAGGAGTGCTCGTCAACTTCGACTACGTGTCAGGCATCAGCAGCAATGAATTCGTGATGAAAGGCGGCAAGCACATTCCCATCACGAAAACCGCGGTGACCACCACCTGCAGAAAATACGCGGAATACACGTTCACCCGCATGAGAATGGAGGACTAGCCATGCTTGACGCACTCGCATCGATCGCGCCATCATGCATGTTCTTCGCCATCGGCGAGCAGCTAAACGCGCTAACGGGCCTGCTTCTCTGCCTGTACATGACCTGGCATCATATGGAGAATCCCAAGCGCGACGGCCTTATTCTCATGATTTCCGGCGTGATTGTCTTCTTCCTGTGCGGCATCGCGTGTTGCCTCGCTCACGTCCCCTCGCTCTGGTCCGTGATTCCTTCGGCTCCGGTTGTGGTATTGGCTTTACGTAAGATGACGAATCTTCCTTGGGGGCAGCTTCTTTTCGTCGTTTCAACAGCCGCATATATCGTCGCGATCATTTATTACCTGTCTTTGGCCGTGGATTTAGCTGTTCTGAATGAGCAGTCCATGAATTTACGTGTCGGATGGCCGGGAATGATCAGTCTGCTGATTTTTGATTTGATTGCGGCGACTACACTTTTCCATCCGTTCCATCATTCATTTTCCGCAACATTCGATTCACCTTCCATCAGCAGGAATTTTTGGAGGGTCATCTGGCTTTTTCCGTTCATTTCCACAGCAATTGTGGTGTGGTGCATGCCCGCCGACAACGCATCGCTGCTCGACACCCGCGTGCTTAGCATCGCCTTCACCGTATCCATCGCATATTCCGGTTTCATGACCATGGCCTACTTCCTCATCTGGTATATGGTCCAGCAGGCGGACCGACTGCGCGAAGCCAGCAAACGCGAACATTACGAAGCCATGCAGACCTTGCAGCTGCAGCATATGAACGAACGCATCAACGAAGCGAGGCAGATCAAGCACAATATCCGGCATCATATTCAGACGTTGCAGGCTCTCGCCGCGGCCGACGATATGCCCGGCATCACCTCGTATTTGGAGGAGATGGCCAATCATAGGCTGTTGCAGCCCATCCCCATGCAGTATTGCGAACATGCTTCGTTGAACGCGGTGCTGGTCTACTACTGTGACTGGATCCGCCATATAGGGGCTGAAGTCGATGTCAAAGCGTCGGTGCCGCAATATCTCAACATCAATAATGCCGAATTATGTTCCATGGTCGGCAATCTACTGGAAAATGCGTCTGAGGCCATTATGAAACAACAGGATGGGGAGAAAAAACTCAGGGTGCGCATCAAATATCGCACAGGGCCGCCCGCATCACTGTTCATTGTGGTCGACAACACGCACGATTCCTCCATTATGCAGGTTGGCGACGCTTTCGCCTCAACCAAGCATGGGGGTGAAGGTTTGGGCACCGCCACCGTGCGCGAAACCGCGGAACGGCATCATGGCGCAACCTCGTTCGATTATGACGGCACGCTGTTCCGCGCTTCCGTCATGCTGTGTTTGGATGATTGAGATTCCCGTTCGACGTCGCCCGATCACAGTTCGCAGTTCACCACGTATGGCAGCGTCTCACGGCTTTCGTAGGGTAGAGATATGACGATTACGGTTTCTACAGACGGTTCCGCTTTAGGCAATCCGAATGGTCCGATGGGTTGGGGTTGGGCCGATCATGAGCTTGCCACAGGCGGCAAGCCGGGGCATCACCATGACAGCGACTGCGATGCCGGCGGAGCTACGAACGGCACCAATCAGATTGGCGAGCTGTGCGCAGTGCTGGAGGCGTTGCGCGCGCACCCCGGCTCCGAACCGTTGGTGATCGAAACCGATTCGCAGTATGCGATCAACTGTTCCACCACGTGGGTTCACGGCTGGAAGAAGAACGGCTGGAAGAACTCGCAGAAGAAGCCGGTAAAGAACGCGGATCTGATTCGCGCGATCGATGCCGAAATCTCCAAGCGCCCCGGACCGGTGAAATTCGTATGGGTCAAGGGTCATGCCGGCAATGCCGGCAATGAGAAGGTGGACGAGCTGGCGCGCACCTATGCGGGCGATTGCCGTTCGAAGATCCGTGAAGGATATCTTCCTTTGGAGGGTTGGCAGTCGCTGCTGGCTTCCGAATATTCGCAAGGTACCGATGTTCCCGATGATGCCCAAATGCTGCTTGACGGCAAAATCACTACGGACGAATACCATATGGGGCGCGGGCAAGGCAAGTCCGCTCAAGGATCGTTGGCCGATGATCTGATGGGCGCGGCCGATCCGGAGCCGCGTCCGCGTTCCATCGCCGATATGCTGGTGGAGCCGGAAGGCTATCCAGCGCCCGACGAGGCGACATTGCCGTTGACGTCCAACGAAATGTCGGTGGAATCCGACGACATGCCGGAACCGACCACCGCGCTTGATACGACCATGCCTGATGGCACGACGCCTGACGCCGAGGCACCGCGCAAATCGTATGCCGAAATGCTGCTCAAGCCGGACTGTTTTCCCCACGAGCATGACGAGCGGCAGCCAGCCGACGATGCACAGAACGAACAATCCGCGAATTCCTCGGAAAACACGCCGGCGCCAACGAGCGAATCAGCCGAATCCGCAAACGCGTCGGAGCCAACGAACGCCGTCGCCGACTTGCCGAAACTGCCGCATCGCGCCAGTCCTTCGGGATTGGCGGTGTCGGGCACCATTCGCTTCACTCCCCCGCCAAATTCCAGTCCGACGTTCGACGGCAAGCCACGCCTGATCCGCGGTTACATCGCGGTGGAAGGCTACGTGCAAGGCGACGGCACGCTCGTCCTCGACGAAGCGCCATTTGCAGTCAAGCACAACTAACGAGCCAGCACTTTCGACCTTAACGCCTCGAAAGTGCGTGAAACATCCTGTGAAAACATTTGCTGACCACCAATGGCACACCTTCGTTCATGACATGTCCGCAAACGCACAAAAATCAACACATCCGATAATATGGAGACGGTCTTAACCCCATATCGAAGGAGGATCATGGACAAGGCACAGCAGGACGCATTGAAGAAGGCAGCCGGCATCGAAGCTGCCAAGCTGATTCAGAACGGCATGATCGCAGGTCTGGGCACCGGCTCGACCGTGCGCTTCCTGGTCGACGAGCTCGGCCGCCGCGTGCAGGAGGAAGGCTTGGAGTTCACCGGCGTGACCACCTCCCGCCGCACTCAGGAGCAGGCAGAAGGCTACGGCATCAAGATCGTCGACATCGATGACGTTGATCACATCGACGTGACCATCGACGGCGCCGACGAGGTCGACAAGAACTTCAACGGCATCAAGGGCGGCGGCGCCGCTCTGCTGTGGGAGAAGATCGTGGCCACCAACTCCAACAAGATCGTGTGGATCGTGGACGAGTCCAAGGTTGTGGACACCATCGGCAAGTTCCCGCTGCCGGTTGAGGTGATTCCGTTCGGCGCAGGCCAGGTCGTCAAGAAGTTCGAATCCCGCGGCTACAAGCCGGTGCTTCGCCTCGACGCCGAAGGCCAGCCGGTGCGCACCGACGAGAACAACTACGTGGTCGATCTGCACCTCGAATGCATCGAACACCCGGAGGCTCTGGCCGACGATCTCATCAACACCGTTGGCGTGGTGGAGCATGGCCTGTTCCTGCACATGGTGGACCAGGTCATCGTGGGCGATCCCAACGGTCCGCGCGTGCTCACCAACTCCAACAAGTGAGTTTGAAGTAGCGTAAGTTCCGCATTTTCCGCGGATTTTCGCGAACCTACACGAAACCATATGAGGCTGTGCGTTCAACTTCGAACGCACAGCCTTCTTTTTGCATCTATTGATTTTCGATTCTCGTACTTTTCGTTTATTTCTTTGCAATATGCAAAAATCCCGCATACCTCAAGAAGACATACGGGATTTTGTTTAAGCGACGCTTCAACCGCGCCTGAAGACTACTTGCGCTG
>ERZ1032269.327-NODE-327-length-9999-cov-9.763475_pt1 | contig 9999 bp, 9 predicted proteins | sample MGYA00517878_ERZ1032269 | MGnify/ENA primary metagenome ERZ1032269 (study PRJEB33719, sample SAMN04261352) | wastewater metagenome | biome: periurban shantytown; feature: human; material: feces | host: Homo sapiens | place: Peru: Lima | collected 2012-01-15 ...
ATACCGTTGCAAGCAGCACGCGTGTAGTAAACCCTGCATTTTTCTTACGTTTGAGGAACGATAGGACGGCGAACAGGATCGCGGCTACGCCGAGCACGATCCAAGCATATGAGATATTTGACATTATTGTTATTCCCCTCCCAAGAATGATGATGCGTTACGTGGGATACCCCCACGTTCATGTCGGGCATCAATCTATCCGCTCACTCTTCGACGCAACGCCTTGTGGCTATTGCCGTTTTCTATAGTCGTTTGTCAGACAACAGTCATTCCGAGGCGTACGGGCTGACGCTCCAGTGTTCCGCAAGTCGCTCCAAGACGTGGTTATTTTGCGTTTAGGGAGGGCTCGTTTTAATATGGGGCGTCGGATAACTGGCTTCGTGTCTGAATTTGTTAGGGCCTGAGGAATTGGAGATTAGACATGGCATTAAGCGCCGCGATTATTCTTGCGGCGGGTGAAGGTACCCGCATGCGTTCCAACAAGCCGAAAGTGCTGCACACTTTGGCTGGAAAGACGTTTTTGAACCGTGTGATGGATTCCGTGGCAGCGCTCGACCCTGAAACGTTGGCTGTGGTCGTGCACTACCAGGCGGAACGAGTCGCCGAAGCGGCCCGCTCCTACAATGAGCGTGTCACCATTGTCAACCAGGATGACATTCCTGGCACCGGACGAGCCGTGCAGTGCGCCATGACGCAGTTGAAGGAGCAGGGCGGGCTTGACGGCTCGGTGCTGATTGCAGCTTCAGATATGCCGCTGCTCGACGCCGACACGTTGAACCAGTTGCTTGCCTTCCATGAGCAAAGCGGTAATGGTGCCACCGTGCTCACCACCATTCTTGACGATCCTACCGGCTATGGCCGCATCATCCGCGACAGTGAAGGCAACGTGCTGCGCATTGTGGAACAGAAGGACGCCAACAGCAGCGAACTGGCCGTGCGCGAAGTGAACACGTCCGTCTACGTGTTCGACGCCAAACTGCTGGATGAAGCGATCGCCAACCTCAAATCTAACAATGCTCAGGGCGAATTCTACCTGACCGACGCGCTTGAAACCGCCAAAGCCAACGGTGCCGTTGGTGCGTTCGCCGCCCCCGACCCGTTGAGCGTCGAAGGCGTCAACGACCGCGTGCAGCTTGCGGCGCTTGCCAAAGCCCACAACAAGCGCGTCTGCGAGCGTTGGATGCGTGAAGGCGTGACCATTCTCGACCCTGAAACCACGTGGATCGAAGATGACGTGCGCATCGAACGTGATGCCGTGATTCTTCCAGGAAGTTTCCTCGAAGGCAACACGGTGATTGGCGAGGGTGCGCAGGTCGGTCCATACACGACGCTTATCAGTGCGGTCATCGATGCCGACGCCCGTGTGGAGCGTTCCCGCGTGCAGGAAAGCCATATTGGCCGCGCCGCCAACATCGGCCCGTGGACGTACTTGCGCCCGGGCAACGATCTTGGTGAAGAATCCAAGGCCGGCGCCTTCGTGGAAATGAAGAAGGCGCACATCGGCAACGGCACCAAGGTGCCGCATCTGAGCTATGTGGGTGACGCCGACTTGGGCGAGCATACCAACATCGGCGGCGGTACCATCACCGCCAACTATGATGGCGTGCACAAGCACCACACCACCATCGGATCGAACGTGCACGTCGGTGCCGGCAACCTGTTCGTGGCTCCTGTCGAAGTCGGCAGCGGTGTCACTACCGGCGCTGGTTCCGTGGTTCGCCACGACGTCCCGGACGATTCCATGGTCTATTCCGAAAACACACAACATGTAGTAGAGGGCTGGAAGCCCGAATGGGAGCGCTGAATATGCCGGCAGTACAAGATTCCATCGACGCCATCCGCATCGCCGCAGCCGCGGCTGACCGTATGAAGGCCACTGACCTCGTAGCCTTCGACGTCACCGAACCATTGGCCATCACCGATGCGATGCTCATCGCCACCGCTTCGAACGAACGTCAGGTGCTGTCCGTCGCAGAAGAAATCGAAAAGGACCTGTATCTCAAAAGCGGAAAGCGCCAGCCGCGTTCCCGCGAAGGCCTGACCGAAGGCCAGTGGGTGCTGCTTGATTACGGTGATTTCGTGATTCACGTCATGCATCAGGAATCCCGCGACTTCTACCGTCTTGAACGCCTGTGGAAGGATTGCCCAAGCATCGACCTGCAGCTCGAACATCCTGAAACCTCCGACGAAGAGACCACGGAAACCGCGGAATAACACGTACGAACATGCCTTCACGTTTGAATGCGGAAGGCATGTTTTCATATCAAGCGAAACAGTATTCGCAAATTCCATCATCGAGAAAGCAACGGAGAATAGCAGCATGCCTCGAAACGTCGAACTTGAGCATAACAGCGCAGTACCGGAACATGTGCACGCCATCACACTGGTGCGTCACGGGCGCACCGCCTACAATGCGCAACATCGTCTGCAAGGCCAGATCGACATTCCCCTCGACGAAGTCGGCCAGTGGCAGGTTCGCCAAACAGCGGTCGCATTGCGTGAACTGTATGTTGACCGTCGCCCCGATATTCCGAACCGGCTGGTCGTATGCTCTGATCTAGGGCGTGCCTCTGCCACGGCGCATGCATTCGCCGATCCGCTCGGGCTGGAGGTACATCCGGACGCCCGCGTGCGCGAACGTAGCTTCGGAGACTGGGAGGGCATTCCCGTCGAGGAGCTTGCGCAACGGTATCCGGAAGACTATCGTTCCTGGGCCGAGTTCCGCGGCGGTGAACTTAAATACGGTGCGGAACCCAAGGAAGAGGTGGGACGTCGTGGCGTTGAGGCATTGAACGATTGGGCGTTCCGTGCCGGATCCGACACGGATCTGTACGTGTTCTCGCATGGTGCATGGATTTCCCAAACGTTGCAGACGCTTCTGGGCATGGTGGATGTGCATGGCGATTTCGCCGACATTTTGTCGATGCGCAACGCTCACTGGGTGCGGCTCATTCCATTGGAGATCGGTTCCACATTGCGTTGGCGTTTGATGGACTACAATCACGGTCCCGCTATCGCCGATTCCGAGGAATGGGAGCATCCCAGCCTGTAGCCAGCCTGTAGCCGGCCGATACATGATGTCGGACGCTGGTCTGTCACCGCTTTTTCAAGCTTTTCACAGAATCGCCAGTACTTTCATAGCGAAATTAGCTATCGTCATGGCTTGTGAAAAATTTTTTTAAGGGAATCTCTTTTTCGTCGATTTGCGCGGGCGCGCTGGCGGCGGTCACGTCATTCCTACTTTCTGCGAAAATCGGTATCGCGGGGTCGGTGATTGGCGTGGCTGCGGGTTCGGTTGTTTCCGCGGTTGCCACGCAGGTGTACAAGAACGTTTTAAAGGTGTCGGGGGAGAAGATCCAACAGGCCGTGCCGTTACCATCAAGTAGCGATGCGGCTGCGGATGAAACGCAGGTGCTTGGCTCTTCCACGAAGGGTGACGAGACGAGGATTATCGGATCGTCTCCTGTTGCGTTGGATGCCACGATGGTGTTGCCCGATAATGCGACTGCGGTAGCGCCGTCCCTCTCGCCGCGTGTCCTTTCCTCCGAGCAGGAGGATGAGGACGCTACCCGCGCGCTTGGTGATATTGCCGGAGCGGGGGAGACCTCCGTATTCCCGAACGGGCATCGTGGCATTGGTAGCGCTAGCATCGCCAGCGGAAAATCCACTGCTCGTAGCGCGCGTGATGTCCAAGTGCAGCATGCGGGGCAACGTTCCTCGAATTGGTTGCATAACAAATATGTTCCGGCGATCATCGCATTCGTCAGCGCTCTGGTTGGTGTGGGAGTGAGCGCGGGATTGATTCTCGCTTTCACCGGCGGTCAGGGAACGGATACCGTGGTGCGTAACGTGGTGCATGAGAAGGTCGTGCCTTCGTATGAAAACACTGGCGATTCCGGATCCGGTAATGAGCAGACCCCTGTGCAGAAGCCCAAGTCCGATTCCACGGATTCGAATGATGAAACCACCACGGACGGCAGCGACAAGACCACCAGCGGTTCCACCGACTCGTCCACTTCCAATGGCACGTCAAGCAATACCCCCAATGGTTCCACGTCCGGAAACAGCGGATCGTCATCTGATAATTCCAGCAACGGTCCCAGCCAGACCGGAACGGACTCGTCCAACGGTACCGGCTCGAACGGAAGCACGTCCGGCACCACTGGTGATGGTTCATCATCGGGAACTGGAAGTAGCGGCACTGACGGATCGACAAGTACTGGCACATCGGGATCCACCGACGGTACTGCCGGTTCGACAGGAGGTGCAAGCAGTAACTAACGTTACTGGTGTCGCACCTTCCATGTCGCCCGCCTAGTATGATTGCGTATGGCAGATTACATATGGCGATTTCCCAATGCGGGCGACACGCCGGAAGTTGCATGGTTCATGTCTGTGATGTATCTTATATGAGGTCTGCAGAGCAGACTTCGGGGCTATGGCGCAGCTGGTAGCGCATCTCCATGGCATGGAGAGGGTCAGGGGTTCGAATCCCCTTAGCTCCACAGTGAGGGTTTTCAGAGCAATCTGGAAGCCCTTTTTTCATGCAAAAACGGCGGAATTCCAACGATTTCAAGGCATACGATTCCTACGAAGAATGTACAGAAATGTAAACGAATATACACGAAATCGGTACCCAGCGAGGTACCCGGAATGGGTACCCATCCAGTGATACTGGATTCATGGGCACAAAGTTCGGAAGTGTTGTTTACAGGGCAGACCGCAAATCGTACAGAGCCAAGTACTCCTACCGTGGCGAGGTGGTCACCCGCACGTTCAAAGACCGGCTATCAGCCGAAGCGTGGCTAAACGGCGAAAGAAGCCGTGTAGAGGCTGATAAAGCGGGCATAACGAAGTGGACTAGCCCCACAGACAGAAAACGGCAGGAAGACGCCGTAAAACGGCGTAGAATCCTATTCTGTGATTACGTGATGGACGAGTTCGCCCCGACGTGGCTGAACTACGCTACAGACGGCAGCGAACTGGCATCAGGCAGTAAGAGAAAGCACAGAGAATACCTGACCCACCTCTCGCAAGCCTTTTTTTGGAAATATCCACTCACCGGCATCACGCAGGAAGACATAAACCGTTGGTTGTCCGACCTCGGCAACTTCAATGGGGGAGCGACGCCAAGAAAGAAGACCTTCCAACTCTTGAAAGCCGTCTACGCCAAAGCCGTGGCGGAAGGGGCGGTAGACAAATCGCCCGTAACCATGAAAGCCCCAGCCGTTCCAAAATCCCGTCAAGCACAAATCCCGCCAGCAACGGCGGAAGAGCTTCAAATCATTTACGCGAACATGCCCAAAACAACACGATTATCAGTGTGGTTGGGCGCAATCCTCGACCTACGCATCGGTGAGGTGGTCAGTCTCCAAGTGCAAGACTGGAATCCCACTACACAGACGTTGCGCATCAGTCATTCCGACGACGGGAAAGGCGGGCTAAAAGCCACCAAAACGGCAGCATCCAACACGACACAGCCAGTGCCCCCGCAGTTAGCCAAACTCATAGACGAAGCGTGCAGGGGAAAACGTCCAACGGATTTCATCGTCACATGCGCCGACGGCACACACATCACGCCCAACCGACTACGCGACCACTTCAATGAGGCCAAGACTAAGGCCGGACGGCCTGACTTACACTTCCACACACTCCGCGCGACCTCTATCACCGCCGCAGTAGCCACCGGAGCCAGCCTGAAAGACACAATGACATGGGGACGGCATGCAGACGCGCAGACCTCTATAGAGAGGTACCAGCGGGCGAGCGGCACCGAACGAATGCGCGAAATAGCCTCCGGCATCGAAGACACCCTCATGGGACACGAGCCAACAGTGGAGGAATTAGAGAAGGAAATCGCAGACATAGAAAAGCGTCTCGCCAAGCTGAAAGCCCAACGAGACGCCCTTCTTAAACGTTGCAGAGAATCCCAGTAAAACACTTACCAGAAGAGGTGAGCGAGCGAGTCCGCGTCGATATACCGGCGACGCCCGACCTTGTACGTTTTGATTCTCCCCGCCGAGAGCAAATCGTAAACGTGCTGGCGGGAGCAGTGAAGGTACGCCATAGTATCGGCGATGGTCATCAGTGCCGGAAGTTCATTCCTCTTCACATTCACCTCCCACCATGTTCACGGCGGCATCCAGCAAGGCCGAAGCCACATCCGACGGAATCCACGCCGACACGCCACGATACGGCGAAACATCCGGCCTACCGCACTTCAAACAGCGCCGAGCCTGACTAATAGCCGCACGACGCCGGTCATAGTCCTTGATGCTCCGAGCCTCCGCGAGACGCCACCGACGAACCAAACGACGGAAACGGTGAAAAGTCGGATAATCGCATTCCACATCCTGCTGTTCGCGGAGAGGCAAGCCACGGTCATGCCCCCACACGCGACCACTTCTGTACTGCCAATCCTCGGGCATGTTCTCGATTTGCCGTTGATAATGGGCGACCCCGCGAGCCGCGTGCTTCGCCAAGTACATGAGTACTCGTTCGGGGTGAGCGGGAACCTTCTCGCCGTCCACGACCAACTCGCCGCCGACATCGATGGCTTCCCAAATTTGCCCTTGGATTCGAGCGCCAACGCCGGACTTATTGAGCATGTTCACCCAAGAGCGCAGAGCATGGTACTGCTCCAACGCGTCCCAAGCATGGTCGAGCCACACCAGAAGATGCAAGTGTGGGTTCCCCGACGCCTGAAATTCGAGAATCCAATAATAGTGGACGAGTCCATGCCGTTTCATATAGCGCAACCACGACTTGAGCCACCCGTGGAACATGGCCGCCGACACATCCGACATCTGCTGTGACGGCATGGTCAACGTGACGAAAGCCGGAAAGCCCTCGATGGCATCGAAGTCGATTTGCTGCAATCTTTGCTCATTGCGTCGCGCCACGTTCACCGTCCAACCCCTCGTAGCCGTCCTCTCCGGCGGCTGGATGTCCGCGAGCTTCACGATTTCGCCGGTCTCGGGATTCACCAGCTGTTGGAATTTGCTCGCGCTCACACCGTGCGCACGTATTGCAATTGTTGGCATATTGACCACCTCCTTTGGTGTTCGGGGATTCCTCCCCATTTGTTCGATTTCTAAATTTGACGAAAATATGCTGTCTGTTATTAAAAAGGAGAAGAAGCAGGTGAACACCGTTCGGAAGCTTTCGAAATCGGTTCCCCGCCACCTCTCTCTGGTGCTGGGGAGGACATGTCGGAACGTCCACGCCGTCAGCCTTCCGCGTCTTCGCGTCGCTCACCTTCGCCGTCCGCTTTCGTCGCCGCCGTTCCGTCGCTCCGCTGGGGGCTACGCGCCGTCACTCTGGCGACCCGCTACCGGCGGTCTCGCTCTGCTTCGTCGCTCCGGCTTCCTTTGGTAGACGCTTCCGAAATGTCCTCTTCTCGCCGCCGCACGTCGGCGGCTCCAATTCCTGCAAGTTGGCCTGCCACGGCTCCTGCATCATCTCCACGGCACACCCCCACATCGTCCGAATACGAAAAAAGGGAGGCGTTTCCGCCTCCCTTCGGGGTGTTATTCCTACGCTTCCAACCCGGCCACAACGGTTTCGAGCGTGCTCGAATCCAACGCTTTCGCGGCCTCTATGACCGGCAAGTAGGCGAAACGCACCGACTGGGTGTGGCCATCCTCTCCTTGGACAACGGCACCACCGCGACGAGGAGCCGGAATTTCCGTCGGCTTCGGGTCGCCATCGGGAATACTGCCAAGAACAGCTTCCGCCGCCTCACGAGTGGTCACTCGCAGAGCAAATCGGACTACACAGTTATCGCGGATGTTCGTCGGAATCGAATCAGCCGTCGGCTTTTGAGTCAGCAACATGACGCACCATCCGGCGGAACGTCCTTTGCGGACGATGGTTGCGACGGCGCGTTTGCACCGTTCGACAAGAGCCTTGTCTTCCTTGGAGCGGCCAGTCACGTCGAATAACGTCTGGCATTCATCTATAACCACCAAGTGGAACGGATGCAGGGCGGAAGCCCCGGCGTGCCAAAAGTCCGGGTCAGTATCAGACCACGGGTGACTCTTCAAATCCTCAACGCAACGCTGGGCGAGCTGTTCCAACTGCTCGGTGGCCGTCGGCAAATCCAAATCGCAATCGTTGTTGAACAGCGACGCCGAGCGTTCCGCCCAATGCCAATCCATGCCGCCTTTTCCGTCGAAAATCGCGACGGAAGCCTTCGGAGAAGCCAACAACGGCAGAGTCAACAAGGTTGCGCCAGCGGATTTTCCGGCACCCGGAACGCCGCCGACCACGATGCCCGACGTTTGCGCGTAGGACAAACGAGCAGATTCCCCGGCTTCAGTGAGGCCGTAGACCACGGTTTTTCCATCCCAGTCGGCAAGGTCACTGGCCTTGATTTCGATGGGGTCATCCAAAGGGTTCTTCGGCTCCGACTTATAGAAGTGCAAAAGCCAATGCCCCGGCCCGAGGTGTTCGACCTTGTAGAATTCCGCCCCCATCGCTCCAAGGCCAGCCTTAGCTGTTTTGTCCACGAACTCATCGGTGACGCCAGCCAACTGGCAGGAAAACTCAAGAAGGGCTTCGCCAGATTCGTCGTAGGGACGATAGGCCGCGAGATAGTCGCGTACCCCCTTGAAATCGGTGGGAGCGTCCTCGATTGGCCTCAGGCCAAGGACTCTTTCGACGATGAACTCAGGGGAATCGCCCTTGATTCGATGGCGAAGAGCCAAAAGCCAACGCCAAAATGGAAGCAGATTACGAAGCGACGGCACATGAACCGAACAGAGCAGCAAAATCGCCCAAACCACCGCGCAAACGATGATTGCGCCGGGAACAAACACCAGAAGCCCAACCCAAGCCGTGGTTGCGAGAGCCGAGACTGTATAGCGCACGTACCACGAATCGTCATCCCACGCCGTCACCTTGGCCAACGGCAGGAACATTAGTGTGAACAATCCCAGGCTTGCACATATTTTCAAAATAGGAGTTAAAATTTCCATGTTGATTCCTCCAAAACCAAAAAACGGGAGTGGAGCGGCAACCCCACCCCCGTCTTGAGGATGAAACAAAAAGAAGCTGGTCAGGCGTCCAACAGGGCGCTTGACTTTTTATTTAGAGCGTTTGGCTGACTCATATCAGCCGCGTCCGAACGCCTCCACGTATTGACGGACTGACAAACAGTCGCGTCGGTGGGGCATTGCTGGGGGTCAGTCGAATACACCGTGGAACCGGAAGAACCGACCCCAATCCCGACGAAGAAACCCGTCGCCAACAATCCCAACGCCAACACCCCCCGCAAACAGCAGCTTCCACTTTTCAGGCATCGAACGGGACACCCTCGAACGGGAAATTTTCCTCGACCGGCAACTGGGCTTCCGTCAACTTGCGCACCGCAGCAGACCACGAAATATCGTAGGTTTTCGCATAGGTGTTAATCCGGTTGTACAAGTCAATCGGAACCAGCACTGTTCGGGATACCATCGGCTGTTTCATATCAGTCCTGCTTGAACCCATCAGCCGAATAAGAAAGGCCACTGTTGCCGTTCACCGCCCATGGGGTGACCTTCATGTTCACGAAAGCGACCGGCGCGTTCGTCTTGATGACAGGCTTCGTTTTCGACCAAACCTTGACCGGGACGATTGCGACCGTGTGACGTTCGTCCCCTTCAAACGGGAGAAACAGGGTCTGAATCTCGTACTGAGTAAGCCCGTCCTTAATTTTCGGAGAACGAGTTTTTGTTTCCTCGTCGTAGGTTTCCACGACGCTCACGTCCTCAGCGAGAAGCTGAGACGCCAGCGTAGCGCCGTTGACGGGAATGGGCGAAAAATCGGCGTAACCACCATTTTTGCGTGCCATGATTCCTCCTTCGGGAATCTTGAGCTACCTCTATTTAGTTTTCAATCCGCCGAGATAGCCTTGGCGGTTTCAGCGTCACCCATGTGGAACGGTTGCCCGTTCGATTGGGAACACTTACTATGATAGCTCACACGCAGATACAGAAATATCTTTTGTTAGTATAT
>ERZ1032269.332-NODE-332-length-9924-cov-16.575236_pt1 | contig 9924 bp, 8 predicted proteins | sample MGYA00517878_ERZ1032269 | MGnify/ENA primary metagenome ERZ1032269 (study PRJEB33719, sample SAMN04261352) | wastewater metagenome | biome: periurban shantytown; feature: human; material: feces | host: Homo sapiens | place: Peru: Lima | collected 2012-01-15 ...
ACGCCGCGCTGTATATAAAACTAAACTGTTGCAAACAATAGTGTATCAGTATGTATTATACAGAAAGCCGCCATGATTTGTCCACACAAAACCCGTTTTTTGCCCAAAAATACAGAAAAGAGACGGCTCCCGCCGTCTCTTTCGTCCTACTCTTTTTCTGTATCCTCCGCCACGATGCGGTAGTAGGTATTCCCCGTCAGCTTGTACACGATGGCATACAACACCGCGAACACCGCAAAGCTCACCGCCGTTGTGCCGATCAGCAGCCCCCTGTTGTCCAGGTTGAACAGGATCAGCAGCTTGTGGATGAACGGGAACGCGAAGCACAGATGCACGCCCGCCAGCACCAGCGGCAGATAGAACACCGTCAGCAGCTGGCTGTTGATGCTGCGGCGAATGTCCTGCTTGGTCATGCCCACCTTCTGCATGATGTCAAAGCGGGACTGATCCTCATAGCCCTCCGACAGCTGCTTGTAGTACAGGATAGCCACCGCCGCGAAGATAAACACGATACTCAGCATGATGCCCAGGAAGAACAATCCGCCGTAGGTGCCGTAGAAGTCTGCCCGGTTGGCGGCCTTGGACTCCACGCTGACGCCCACGCCCCAGTCACTGCTGACGCCCGCCAGATAGCCGTTCAACGCGTCCTCCAGATTGGGCGTTGTTCCGTCGATGTTACCCTGCTGGTTTTCCGGCAGATCGGTGTCGAAGGCGTAGTGCCACGTGGCCGTGAGATACCACCCGTATTTCTCGCTCAGTCCGTCCTCCAGCTCCTGCACGAACTGCGTGAAGTGCGGCATGACCACCATCAGGGTCGGGGTGATATCCGCCGTGAAGGGGCCGCTCAGCGGCGGAATGTCCCGATCCATGACCCGGAACGTCCATTCCCCGTCGACGGTCAGGGTGTCGTAAGGGAAATCCGTCCGCAGCGCGGCCACATACACCTGCCCGTCGTTCAGCGTCAGGCTCTGCCCCGTGGCGGCGTTGTAATCCTCCAGCGGCAGGAAATGCAGCTGCGTCACACGGGTGCTGTCCGCTGCGGACGCACCGGCGTTGCCCAACCGCAGATCCCCACCGTCCAGCAGACCGCTGACGCTGATCTCACGGTATGTCGCCACATTGCTGGTCTGCCCGCCGAAGTTGAAAACGGTGCTCTCCACACCCTGACGCAGCTGCTCCGCCTCCGCCTCGTCCAGCGGATGATCGCTTCTGCCGTATACCGCCACGTCCATGTCGCGGGGATACCGGGCATTCACCGCGTCCTCCTGCCCCACATACAGGCAGGTGGTGGACGAGATCATCACCAGCACCATAGTGGCCAGAATGCACACCGACGCCAGTCCCGCGCCGTTGCGCTTCATGCGGTAGGCCATGGAGGACACGGACACGAAGTGCTGGGGACGGTAGTAGTATTTTTTGTTCCTTTGCAAGCCGCGGCACAGCGTCACCGACCCGCTGATAAACAGCAGATACGTGGCCGCGATCACCATGAGCACCGCCGCGAAGAACCACGTCAGCGCCGCCAGCGGCTCCCTGATGGACACCGCCAGCCAGTAGGCCCCGGCCAGCAGCACCGCCCCCGCCGCCGTCAGCACCCACTGCGCCTTGGGCGGCTTCTCGCCCACGCTCTCGCTGCGCAGCAGCCCCACCGCGCTGACGCCGTGCAGCTGCCGCAGCCCGTTCAGCAATATCAGCGTGTGGATGGCCGCAAACAACGCCGCCGCAGCCAGCAGAGACGATACGGACACCGTCAGGGTATAGGTCACGGGCACCTGCAAAAGCCGCACCATACCCAACTCCGCCAGCTTATACAGTACCACGCCCAGAAGCAGTCCCGTCCCCGTGGTCAGGCCATAGGTGATGACCGTCTCCCACAGCAGAATGCGGGCGATGTTGCCCTTGCCCATACCCAGCACATTGTACAGGCCAAACTCCCTCTCCCGGCGGCGAATGAGGAACGAGTGGGTATAGAACAAAAATATCAGCGCAAACACGGCGATGACCACCGTGCCCAGCCGCAGTATGATAGCGCTGCTGCCGCCGCCGGACATGTGCTCCAGCACCGGCGAGCCGGACAGCCCCATCAGGATGTAGAACATCAGCACCATCCCGGCGCAGCTCAGCAGGTACGGCAGGTACAGCCGCCTGTTTTTTCTCATGCCCGTCCAGGCCAGCCGGGCGTATAATGTCTTTTCCCTCATGCCGGCTCACCGCCCGACTGCAGCATGGTCAGCGTGTCGGAGATGCGCTGATAGAACCTGGTGTCGTCGTCCTCGCCCCGGTACAGCTGGTGGAACACCTGGCCGTCCTTGATGAACAGCACCCGGCCCGCCCGGCTGGCGGCCTTCACGGAGTGTGTCACCATCAGTATGGTCTGTCCTGCCCGGTTGATGGCGGCGAACAGCCGCAGCAGCTCGTCGGTGGAGCCGCTGTCCAGTGCGCCGGTAGGCTCATCCGCCAGCAGCAGCTTCGGCTCGGTGATGATGGCCCGGGCCACCGCCGCCCGCTGCTTCTGCCCGCCGGAGACCTCATAGGGGTACTTCTTCAAAAGCTCCGTCAGTCCCAGCTCCCGGGCGACAGGCAGCAGCCGCGCCCGCATATCCTCGTAAGACATTCCCATCAGCACCAGCGGCAGATAGATGTTGTCCTCCAGCGTAAATGTGTCCAGCAGATTGAACTCCTGGAACACGAACCCCAGGTTGTCCCGGCGGAAGGCCGCCGCGTCCCTCTCCCGTATCTTGCCCAGCTCATGGCCGTCCAGCCGCACCGTACCCGCCGTGGGCTCGTCCAGCGCCGCCAGAATGTTCAACAGCGTGGTCTTGCCGCTGCCGGACTCACCCATAATAGCGACATACTCGCCCTGCTCCACGGTGAAGCTGACATTCCGCAGCGCCTCTACGCGGCTGCCGCCCAGCCGCGAGGTGTATACCTTCCGCAGCCCGCTGACTTCCAAAATGCTCATAGCATGACCTCCTTTTCCTTACAAGGCCATTATAGTCCGGGTCCTTCCCCCAATCCATCGCTTTGCCTTACCAAAAACGAACAACTCTGTCACCTTTCACTCCGGCAGGAAATCGCCGCGTCCCAGTGTCAGATACACCGTGGTGCCCGCACCGGGCGCGGACTCGATCCGTATCTCGTGCCGCAGATTGCGGCATATCCGCCGGCACAGGTACAGCCCGATGCCGCTGGACCGCCGGTCCAGCCGCCCGTTCTGCCCGGTATATCCCATGTCAAACACCCGGGGCAGATCCTCCGGCGCGATGCCCATGCCGCTGTCCCGGATGCACAGATCGTCTCCCTCCCGGTAGATCCGGACGGTCCCGTCCTGCCCGGTGTACTTCAGGGCATTGCTCAGCAGCTGCTCCACCACAAAGGTCAGCCACTTGCCGTCCGTCACCGTCTCCCATTCCACCGGCGTGTAATCCAGCGCGATGCGCCGGTCAATGAACTCCCCGGCGAACCGCCGCACAGCGGCGCGCACCACATCATCCACGGCGCACGTTCGTATCACGTAGTCGCTGCCGCCCTCCTCCAACCGCAGATAGGTCAGTGCCATGTCCACGTACTGCTCCACCCGGCCCAGCTCCGTCATCAGCCGTCGGGCGGCCGGCGTGTCCTCACCCTGCAGGGTCAGGCGCATGGCGGCGATGGGCGTCTTGATCTGGTGCACCCATGCGGTGTAATAGGCTGTCATATCCTCCCACCGGGCGGCGCGCGCCGTCTCCTGCCGGCGCAGCTCCCGCCGCAGCGTTTCCACCACGGCGGCGCAGTCCGTCCCCTCCACGGTGGTCATGGCCGGCAGGTCCAGCAGCACCGCCTCGCCCGCCTCCCGCAGACGCTTCAGCGCCTTGTGCCGCCGTGCCGCGCGGCCGTAATCCCACGCCGCAAGGCACGCCCCCAGCAGAACGCACAGCCCTGCCGGATAGCCCACCGCCGCCAGCGGCAGGCCATACAGGGCAAAGGACACAGCAAACACCCCGACAAACAGCAGAAATGCCGCCAGCGTCAGCCGGCGCTCCTTCAGATATGCTTTGAGCAGCTCCATATCTCTCACTCCACGATGTATCCCACCCCATGCCGGGTGGCGATAAAGTCCACAAGCCCCACGCCCGCCAGCTTCCGCCGCAGGCGGTTCACATTGACGGTCAGCGTGTTCTCATCCACAAAGCTGTCCGTCTCCCATAGCCGCTGCATCAGCTTCTCCCGGCTGACCACCTTTCCGGCGCTCTCCATCAGGCAGGACAGGATACGGTACTCGTTCTTGGTCAGCTCCACCGTCTGCCCCTGATAGGTCAGCTTCTGGTCGTCGGCGGACAGCTGTGCGCCCCGTCTCTCCCGCAGCACCGCCGGCGCCGCCATGTCATAGCTGCGCCGCAGCATGGCCTGTACCTTGGCCATCAGAACACCGCCGTCAAAGGGCTTGGCGATAAAATCGTCCGCGCCGAAGTTCATGGCCATGATGACGTTCATGTTATCACCGGCCGAGGACAAAAACAGGATGGGCGCACTGGTCTGCTTCCGCAGCTCCCGGCACCAGTGATAGCCGTCAAAGCACGGCAGGGCGATATCCAATATAATGAGGTGCGGCTGAAACTCCGCCGCCTCCGCCGTCACCGCCCGAAAGTCCCGGACGCACCGGACCTCCAGTCCCCAGCTCTCCGCCAGATGCGCCACCGCCTGGGCGATGGTCCTGTCGTCCTCCACAATAAATATACGGTACATACGCTCACATCCTTTACGCTCTTCATTATACCCTCCCTCGCCTCTGTCCCGCAAGCCCTCTTACTCTTTCAATATTGTCACATTCGCTTACCGGATTTTTTTCAAAAACAGGGTTGACAAATCCGCGCCGCCGTGTTATAACTGTACCAACCTACCGAGTTGGTAGTTGTATTTCAGAAATGAGGCGATCACATGACCCGCACTCTTGTTCTCCTGACCGGACGATGTTGACTCCTTTTCCCTTCATTCCACACAACAACATCTGACTATAAACGATAAAGGAGATAAACACTATGTCTAACATCTACACTTCCGCTGACCAGCTGATCGGCAAGACTCCCCTGCTGGAGCTGACCCATATCGAAAAGGCCCACGACCTCAAGGCGAAGATCGTCGCCAAGCTGGAGTACTTCAACCCCGCCGGCAGCGTCAAGGACCGTATTGCCAAGGCCATGATCGACGACGCCGAGGCCAAGGGGCTTCTGAAGCCTGGCAGCGTCATCATTGAACCCACCTCCGGCAACACCGGCATCGGCCTGGCCTCCGTGGCCGCCGCCCGGGGCTACCGCATCATCATCGTTATGCCCGAGACCATGTCCGTGGAGCGCCGCCAGCTGATGAAGGCTTACGGCGCCGAGCTGGTGCTCACCGAGGGTGCCAAGGGTATGAAGGGTGCCATTGCCAAGGCCGACGAGCTGGCCAAGGAGATCCCCAACAGCTTCGTGGCAGGCCAGTTCGTCAATCCCGCCAACCCCAAGGCCCACTACGAGACCACCGGTCCCGAGATCTGGGCCGACACCGACGGCAAGGTGGACTTCTTCGTGGCCGGCGTGGGCACCGGCGGTACCATCACCGGCACCGGTAAGTTCCTGAAGGAAAAGAACCCCGCCGTCAAGGTAGTCGCCGTGGAGCCCAAGACCTCCGCCGTGCTGTCCACCGGTATCGCCGGCTCCCACAAGATCCAGGGCATCGGCGCGGGCTTCGTCCCTGACGTGCTGGACACCAAGATCTATGACGAGATCATCCCTGTGGACAACGACGACGCCTTTGCCGTAGGCAAGGAAATGGGCCACCGCGAGGGCGTGCTGGTGGGTATCTCCTCCGGCGCGGCACTGTGGGCCGCCATCGAGCTGGCCAAGCGTCCGGAGAACGCCGGCAAGACCATCGTGGTCCTGCTGCCCGACACCGGCGACCGCTATCTCTCCACCCCGCTGTTTGCGGACTGATACTGCGTTTTTCTTCCTTCCATTTTCTCCTCACAAACATGACGAACGGACCTCTTTCGAGGTCCGTTCGTCTTTTCTTCTGTTTCTTTCCACTTTCTTTCTATTCTCCTTCTATTTTCTTTCTACATTTTTTCTGCTTTTTTGAAACGTTTTTTGCTCCGCAGGTGTATGATAGATGAAAGGCCTTTCACCTCAACAAAAGGAGAACCCCTATGACGGACGAACAGTTCACCCCGCTGGCGGAACGGTATATGGACACGGTGTTCCGGGTGGCGTACAGTTATCTGCGCTGCCGGGACGACGCCGACGATGTGACCCAGGACGTGCTGATACAGCTGTACAAAGAGGACAAGGCGTTCGAAAGCGACGCCCATGTGAAGAATTGGCTCATTCGCGTCACGGTCAATCGCTGCAAGAACGTGCTCCGCGCCCCGTGGCACAAGGCGGAGGACATCGCCGACTATGAGAACACGCTGGTGTTCGAGCAGCCCCAGTACCGGGAGCTGTTCGACGCGGTGATGTCGCTGGACAGGCGGTACCGCCTGCCGGTGCTGCTGTACTACTACGAGGGCTACCGCCAGAGGGAGATCGCCGGACTGCTGGGCATACCGGAGGAAACGGTGCGCACCCGGCTCGCCCGCGCCAGAGACAAGCTGAAACACATTTTATCGGAGGTGCCGCAGTATGCATGACAGAGAATTATTTGAAAAAGCCTTTTCCCCGCTGCACGCCTCCCCGGATACACTGACGGAGGTTAGAAAGACCATGCGAAACGAGAAAAAAACACGCCGGGCGCTGGGCAAGAGCGCCGTGGTCGCCATTGCCGCCGCGCTGACGCTGACCATTGCCGTGGCCGGCGGCATCGTGACCCTGATCCGGGCGGACGTATCCCCCGCCGACAAGGTGGACGACGCCACCCACCGCGCCTTCACCGATGACATCGACGCTGCCGCCCCTGTGGTGGACGACGGCAAGGGCGGCCTTGTCCCTGTCCCGGATATGGAGCGCATCCCCGGTGACGTCCAGACCACCCAGCGTCTGGTGGGCCAGTACCTCAGCAAGCTGGACGCAGAGATGACCGTGGACAGCAATACCATCAAACTGGGTACCTTCCTGATCGATGAGAACGGCCTCGGCCTGCTGACCTACTCCGTGGAGAATCCCTCCGGCGTCGGCTACACAGACGTGGGCTACGGCGAGGGCATCGACCTGCCCCTCCAGCCCACCCTGCACTTCCGCAGCCCCGACGAGGGCAATGCCCTGTTCGCCAAGTGCTACGTGGACAAGGAGACCAGCACCGACACCTGCCTGAATGTGGTGCTGTACTTCGCCGCCGGCACGTCCTTCCGGCAGGGCGACCTGCTGTACGTCACCATGCAGGACGAACTGGGGCAGCCCTACTCCATCGCCGTGCAGCCCCGCACCTACGTGCCCGTCGCCACCCTGACCTCCGGCAGCGAGACCCTGACCCTCTCCCCGCTGGGCATGAGCATCCGCAATGCCCATCCCGACCGTGAGCCCCTTGTGGACGAGCTGACCCTCCGCTATCAGGACGGCAGCGAGTTCACCGTGGAGAGCAGCAGCCGCAGCCTGATGAACTGGGTGGTGGGCTGTATGCGCGGCAGCGACGACGTCCCTTTCGCCGACAACACCTACGTGTTTGACCGTCTGGTGGATGTGGACGCCGTGAGCTCCGTCACGTTAGAAGGGCACCAGCACACCGATGGCGCCGCTGACGACACTTTCACCCTCACCTATCAGCCCTGACCGCGAAACGCAAAAAAAGAGACCGCCCTGCGGTCTCTTTTTTTGCTCATATCACGTAGTTGTCCCCCGCCGGGGCGTTCATCAGATCCGCCAGCGTGATGTGGGTGAAGTAGTCCCGCGTCAGCTTGTAAAACCCCTGCCACACACCCAGCGTGCGGCACTCCCCCGCCCGCTGGCACACCGGGGCGTCCGGCTGGAGACAGGTGACGGGCGCAAGGTCGCCCTCCGCCAGCTCCAGTATCTCCCAGAGGGTGTAGTCCTCCGGCTCCCGCGTCAGGCGGTAGCCGCCGCCGATGCCGTGGACGCTCTCCACCAGGCCGGCGGCTTTCAGCGCAGGCATGAGCCGTTCGATGTATTTCAGGGAGATGTCCTGCCGGGCGGCCACCTCCTTCATGGGTATAAAGTCCCCGCTGCGGTGCTCCGCCAGATCCAGCAGAACGCGGATGGAATAGCGACCTTTCGTGGAGATCATAGGTCTTCCTCCTGTCAGAAAATACACGGGCCATAAGATGACCCGTGTATAGTATACCACCAATCCCGTAGGTTAGGCAAGTTTAATTTTTCTTTGCGTGCCGATATGCCTGCATGCCCCACACCAGCCAGGCCGCTACCACCGCCGCCAGGACGATCCAACGCACCGTCTCCAAGGGCCAGGCCACGGCGGACAGGTCTGCATAGCGGCTGATCATAACGCTTTCCGCCGTACTGACCGTGGCCGCATAGGCAGCGGCCGGCTTCCAGCACACCAGGATCCGCACGATCTCCACGGCAAAGAGCAGTCCGCAGCCGCCATACAGTGCAAAACGGAATCCCCTATCCCGCACCAGCGGCTCTTTCAGCACCGCGCCGCCGATTACCAGCGCCGCCGCCAGCAGCAGCGGCAGCAGCAGCCATACCGCCTCCTGCCGCACAGTCAGCGCTGCCCAGGAAAACTGCCGCACCACACCGCCGTGCAGCGCATAGGCGGACACCAGTAGGCGCCACACCCCCAGCAGCTGTATGGCCGCGAACAGCCACAGGGCGCACAGCGGTATCAGCAGCAGGATGCGGCGGCGCAGCGTCTCTCGGCTGCGGCACACGCCCCAGCCCAGCCACAGGCACAGGGGCGACGCCAGCAGGCACAGCCACGACCAGTTGTTATAAGGGAATGCCACCCACACTGCCAACGCCATTACTGCCAGACTGTACCCGATGCGGAAGCGCAGGCTTCCCCGGCGCTCCAGATAGGCCTCCACCTCCGCCGGTGTATCGGCACAGGCTCGGGGGCGCGTCTCACCGGCCAGGATGTCGTCCGCCGTCACGCCGTACAGCGCCGCCAGCGCCGGCAGTGCGGCAATGTCCGGCAACCCCGCGCCGGACTCCCATTTGCTGACAGTTTTGTTGGACACCCCTAATATATCCGCCACCTGCTGCTGTGTCATGTCACGCCCCCTGCGGAGCGATGCCAGATAGGCGCCTGTCTTTTCCATATCCATGGTCACGGCCTCCTTTTTTTTTGTTGTACCCAGTATAGCATACGGCGGATTTTTGTCCATCCCCCGCCCGCTGACTTTGTCTACGGAGCGTAGACAAGGCTGTTTCCACGGAAAAGTGCCCCGTTCTCCGATTTTTTTCTTGACACGGACGGTGGCCTATGGTAATATGTACAAGCTGACGATTTGAGTGGAGGGCGCACGCGGGTGTAGCACAATGGCCAGGGCACCAGCCTTCCAAGCTGGGGATGCGGGTTCGATTCCCGTCACCCGCTCCAACTTGACAGATACGCGCCAGTAGCTCAGTTGGATAGAGCAACTGCCTTCTAAGCAGTAGGCCAGGGGTTCGAGTCCCTTCTGGCGCGCCACTTCTTTACTGGAGCATGTCGTCCGGCGTTCCTTGCGGTTCTATATGGTGGGTGTAGCTCAGTTGGTTAGAGCACCGGATTGTGGTTCCGGGTGTCGAGGGTTCGAGTCCCTTTACCCACCCCACAAAAAGAAATGAGGGATCGGGAGTGTCCCGGTCCCTCATCCCTTTCCACACAGGGGTGTCGCCAAGTGGTAAGGCAAGGGACTTTGACTCCCTCATCCGCTGGTTCGAGTCCAGCCATCCCTGCCAGCTCTTTCCGGACGACACCGTCCTTACGATAACTGCATACGCTTCGTTAGCTCAGTAGGTAGAGCACCTGCCTTTTAAGCAGGGTGTCCGGGGTTCGAATCCCCGACGAGGCACC
>ERZ1032269.338-NODE-338-length-9850-cov-24.831853_pt1 | contig 9850 bp, 7 predicted proteins | sample MGYA00517878_ERZ1032269 | MGnify/ENA primary metagenome ERZ1032269 (study PRJEB33719, sample SAMN04261352) | wastewater metagenome | biome: periurban shantytown; feature: human; material: feces | host: Homo sapiens | place: Peru: Lima | collected 2012-01-15 ...
TTCATAAGGATTTGCTATGACTTCAGCGGTTGATGGTCTTAAACAACGTTTCATGGATATGAGTCAGCCGGATGCCGACGGCGTGTACCGCAATGGTGCGGCGAAACGTAAGGCTCGTACGGATCTGGCCATGGATTGCCTCAAACAATTGTGGCAGGAGGCTTGCCAGACGGTGTCTTTTGACGTTCCGCAGTCCGGCATTGGTCTTGGCGCGGTGGGTTCGTTGGCCCGCGGCCAAGTGGGACCGAGTTCCGATCTTGACTTGGTGGTCATTTATGAGCCTCACGCACTCACTGACCGGCAGCTCAATGAGCTTGCCAACAAATTGTGGTATCCGATTTGGGATTCGGGTCTTGATCTTGACCAGTCGGTGCGTACCCGCGCGCAGTGCGAGGCGGTGACCGACCATGATTTGCCTGCTGCGATGGGTTGGCTGGATGTGGTGCCGATTGCGGGCGATACGCAGCTGATCGAATCCACGGCCGTCTCCATTTTGGAGCGTTGGCGTAGGGCCGCCCGTAAGCGCTTGCCCGAATTGTTGGGCTCCGCCAAGTCTCGTTTGGATGAGTTCGGCCGTATGGCGTATAGCAATCAGCCTGATATTAAGGAGTCTCGCGGTGGTTTGCGTGATTCCGTGCTGGTCTCCGCGCTTGCCGCTTCTTGGCTTGCCGACCGCCCGCACGGCCAGTATGACGATGCCGTCGAACGGTTGTTGGATGTGCGCGATTGCATTCATTTGGTGGCCAATAAAGACACGAATATGTTGCTCGCTCCTTATCAGGCGAAGGTTTCGGCGATGCTGGGTTTGGCTGATCCGACGTTGCCGAGCGGCGAGCGTGAGGCGAAGTCGGTTGATGATTTGCAGACGTTGCTTGCGCGTGTTGGTCGCCAGATCGCGTTTTCGCTTGATTCCACGGCTTCTCGCGCTGAGCATTCGTTGACTCATGAGAAGCCTCGTTTTGCGTTTTTCCAGGTGTTCCAGCCTCGTGGCGGCGGTAAGCGTCAGGCGCCTACGTTTGATGTGGTCGCGCCCGGTATCGCCAAGCATGAGGAGGAGATCGTGCTTGCGCCGGGTGCCGATCCGAAGTCCGATCCGTGCCTTGCGTTGCGGGCGGCTGTTGCTGCGGCTGAGTTTGGTCTGCCGATCGCGCCCGGCACGTTGCAGAATCTGAAGTCGTGTCCGATCGATGATCGCACGTGGAATGATGAGTCGCGTAGTCTGTTCTTGCGTTTGCTTGCGAGCGGTCCCGCGTTGTTGCAGGTGTGGGAGGAGATTGATTTTGTCGATATTCCGGGTCGGCTGATTCCGGAATGGTTGGCGATTCGTAATCGCCCGAGCGCTTCGGCTGCGCATCGGTATACGATTGACCGTCATTCGGTTGAGGTGGTTACGCGGCTTGGTCGTGAAACACCTCGTGGAAACCGTTATGATGATCGGCATTATCAGGCGTTGCTGTTGGCTGGTATTTTGCATGATGTCGGCAAGCGTCCGGGGGTTGCCGATCATGCGGCGGAGGGTGCACGTCATGCGTCCATGGTGTTGAAGCGCATGGGTTTTGACCGTGACATTATTTGGTGGGTCACGTTGTTGGTGCGTGAGCATCTTACGTTGTCGGAGTTTGCGACTGGTCAGAATCCGAATGATCCGAATGTTGGTGACGAGTTGGCGTCTCGTCTTGATCATGATCCGCTGCTGCTTGACATGCTGTTCGATCTGACTCGTGCTGACGGTTCGTCGTTGGGTGCCACGTCCGGCGAGACCATTTCCAAACAGTACGGCTGGAGCAAATGGCGCGAAACCCTTGTCCGAACCATGTACGATGCCACCCGCTGTCACATGTGATGCCGCGTAGGCTGTGAGCGAATGCCCGGCAAAGCGACATGATTGCCGATGCGGTACCCGCCGCGTCGGCGGAAACCCATCGTTTAAGAAAAAGTGGGGAACATATCACCTTCGGTTCACTTAAGCAAGTCACAACCAGGGGAATGGGCACCCGTACGAAAGATGTCCCCAAGTTGTCCACTTGGTTATCCCCATTTGGTGGATAACTCGATATGTTTTCCACATAGTTATCCCCAGTATGTGGATAACTCGGGTTTTTTCGGCTTTCTTATCCACAGCGAACCGATTCGCGCGTGTCGGGTGATTTCGATCCTGCCAATGCGGAGATTCCTCCAGAATCTCATCGCAACATCATTCGTGAAGTGGCACAGGTATTATGGTTTTTCCCGGTACACCACACATCGAAGAGCTGGAGAAGCATGGCGGAGAGCAATTCTTGGAACAATGGCCTGAATCAAGGGCAAAACCGCGGTTTTTCAGGCAATGGCAGCATTTCCGGCGCGTCGGGAACGGCTATTCGCGACGCCATCTTCGACCGTGTGCCGCCACATGACGACGCCGCCGAAATGGCGGTGCTCGGCGGCATGCTCATGAGCAAAGACGCCATCGGCGAAGTCTCGCAGATGATTGACATCACCGACTTCTACCAGCCGCGCAACCAAACCGTGTACGAAGCCATCATCAACCTGTTCTCCGCATCGCAGCCCGTCGACGCGGTGCTGGTGGCCAACCAGCTGCTCAAAGACGGCGACCTCGAAAAAGTGGGGGGATCCGACTATCTGCACAGCCTCGTCGCATCCGTGCCGACCGCAGCCAACGCAACCTTCTATGCCGACATCATCCACCAGCGTGCCATCCTGCGCAATGTGATCGCAGCCGGCACCAAAATCGCACAGCTCGGCTACACCGCCGAAGGATCCCAAGCCGAAGACGTCGTCAACCTGGCACAGGCCGAAGTCTACGAAATGTCGACCGGCAAAGTGAGGCAGGATTACGCGCCGATCGGCACCGTCATCACCGACACCCTCGACCAAATCGACCGACTGCAAAACGGCGAGGTTTCCAAAGGCGTGCCAACCGGATTCCGTGACATCGACGACGTGACGCAAGGCCTGCAGCCGGGCCAGATGATCGTCGTTGCAGGCCGACCGGCCATGGGTAAGTCCACGCTCGGCGTTGATTTCGCGCGAGCTGCGGCGCTGCACCACAATATGACGTCCGTGATCTTCAGCTTGGAAATGAGCAAAACCGAACTTGCGCAACGAATCATTTCGGCGGAAGCGAATATTCCGCTGTCAGCCATGCGCCGAGCGGAAGAAATCACGCAGGAACGTTGGAATATCCTCAATAATCTGCAGGATAAACTGCAGAACGCACCATTATTCATCGACGATAGTCCGAACATGAGTTTGATGGAGATCCGTGCGAAATGCCGTCGATTGAAGCAGACGAATGATCTGAAATTGGTGGTGATCGACTACCTGCAGCTCATGACTTCCGGCAAGGCCGTGGAAAGCCGCCAGCAGGAAGTGTCTGATTTCTCGCGTGCATTGAAGCTGCTTGCCAAGGAATTGGAAGTGCCGGTGGTGGCGCTGAGCCAGCTGAACCGTGGCCCCGAAATGCGTCAGGATAAAAAGCCGCAGCTTTCGGATTTGCGCGAATCCGGTTCTATCGAACAGGACGCCGACGTGGTGTTCCTCGTGCACAGGCCGGACGCTTACGACAAGGAAGATCGCCCGGGCGAGGCCGATATCATCATGGCGAAGCATCGTAACGGTCCGACGCAGACGTTCAATCTCGCGTTCCTTGGCGCATACTCCAAGTTCAAAGATATGCCGCAGGACTACCAGAGCCAACAGGAGGTATAGCATGGCGTGGAACTCATTCGCAACGCCGTTGATCGGCAAGGCCGTGCGTGCGGCCTCCCGCCTGGCACATGGCGGCGGCAGCGCGTTCCCCGGCAAAATCGTGGAACGGATCGACCCGCAATTCCTCGCACGCACCCTGCAGCAGCTACCGCTTGGCGTGGTGCTCGTGTCTGGCACGAACGGCAAAACCACCACCACGCGCATGGTGGCAAGCATGCTGGAATCGTTGGGATTGAAGGTATTCACCAATCCGACCGGATCGAATTTCACCCGCGGCGTGGTCTCGTCGCTGCTGGCCGAAGTCTCGCTCGGCGGCAAACTGGACGCCGACATCGCCGTACTGGAACTCGACGAAGCGTACGCGGTGCATTTCGTCAAACAAGTGCAACCCGACTACTGCCTGCTGCTCAACGTGATGCGCGACCAGCTCGACCGTTTCGGCGAAATCGACAATACCGCACGACTGCTGAGCAAAGCCGCCGAAGCGACCACCGGAACCGTAGTGCTCAATCGTGAGGATCCACGCATCGCACGACTTGCTGACGTCGCACATACTGAAGATGGTGTGGAAGTGCGCTATTTCGGTCTTGACGGGTCGTTGCGCAGCTTCTTCCCGTCCGACGACGACATGCGCACGACAGTCGATACTGCATCGTCCGCAAATATTGAGATTGACGATGCTGCAGTGATTGCGAAAACTGGGGAAAATGCAGAAAAATCGGGAGATGCGGCAATTGCGGAACAGCTACCAGCTGACGTGACCTTGCTTGCCGTGGGCGACCATCGTGCCAGTTTCGGCATCGACGGTGAAACGTACGAAACCGGTGTGAGACTGGAAGGCGTGTACAACCTGTACAACGCGGCGGCCGCGCTGGCCGTCGTGCGAGCGGTCGTAGCCGACGCGCAAGCAATGTTCCTGCCGTTCGAGCAGAACGTAACCGACGAACTATTGCGACAAGTGGGAATCTCACAGCGCATGATCGACTTCGCGCATTCCACCACGCAAGCCATGATCGACGCGGCAGCCGAAGTCACTCCGGCGTTCGGACGCGGCGAGGTCATCGACGTGAACGGCTCGCCGGTGGAGCTGCTGCTCGTCAAAAACCCCATGGGATTCCGTCTGTCGCTCGCATCCTTCACCCCTGAAGGCTGCGACACCATGATCGCCATCAACGACGAATACGCCGACGGGCGTGACATGAGCTGGCTGTGGGACGTGGACTTCTCCTCGCTGCGAGACACCGGTGTGGCCATGGTTTCGGGCGTGCGTGCCTGGGACATGGCGTTGCGCCTCGAATACGATCAGGTGCCGGTGAATAGCGTCAACACGGAACTTGAAGAGGCCGTCTCAACGTTCGTGAACGCGAATCCGGGCACCCCCAAGCACATTTACTGCACATACACGGCAATGCTCAAAACGCGAGCCGCGCTCGGCAAAATCGCCGAAGTCGCCGACGCTGGCGTGGGCAAATAACAGCGCGAATCCGCGCAACGCATGAAAACGCATGAAGAACGTATGAACCGCATGAGGGAGACGATATGAGCCAGGTAATCGACATCGTGTCGCTATATCCGAAAGACATGAACATCTACGGCGACTCCGGCAACGTGCTCACCATCCAGCGCCGTCTCGCCCTATACGGCTACGAGCCGCGCGTGCACGCCTACAATCAGGGCGACGCGTGGCCCGAACACGTCGACATGATTCTGGGCGGCGGCGGCCAAGACACCGGCCAGAAGAAAATCATCGACGACTTCTTCAAACGCGCCGACCTGCTGCGATCGCTGGCCGCCGGCGGCACCCCCATGCTCATGATTTGCGGTCTGTACCAGCTGTTCGGCGAATATTTCGAAACGGTGGATGGCTCCCGGCTCGACGGCATCGGCGTGATCGGCGCGTACACGGTCGGTCAGGAAGTGCGCATGATCGGCAATCTGACCGAGCATTCCGCCGATTTCGGTGACATCATCGGCTACGAAAACCATTCCGGCCAAACCTTCCTGCGCGAAGGCGTGCAGCCGCTCGGCACCGTCGACGCGGATAGCACCGGCAATAATGGCGAGGATCATACGGAAGGCGCCCGCGTCAACAATGTGATCGGCACATACATGCACGGCTCGCTGCTGCCGAAAAACCCCGCGATCGCCGATTTTCTGATCCGCACCGCCGCAGAACGCCGGTATGGTTCGTTCGATCCGGCCGCTGCAGGGCAGACGGAAGCGCAGCGTGCGGAACTTGATCGCATCAACACGATTGCCAGCAACGCGCGTCGCGTGGCCATGTCACGCCCGCGCTGATTGTTTTCGCGCTGTTTCGTAGTTTTCGCGTTTTCGTACGCTGTGAGCATACGGCAGCGAGTCTTCCGCAGAATTGTAACGATTGACTAGTTTCGTTGACGTTATTTGTGAAGAAAATGCGATAGAGTGGGTATCACCATCACCTAAGGAGGTAATCATGGCTGATTTTGATTTTGGTGACGGCCTGCGTAAGGTCTTCCTCGCCGGCGTTGGCGCTTTGGCGACCACGGTTGAGAAGAGCCAGGAAATCGTTGACGATCTCGTCAAGAAGGGCGAGCTGACCGTCGAACAGGGCAAGGCCCTCAACGCCGAACTCAAGCACAAGGTCGCGGAGGTCAAGGAATCCTCTGAAGCCAAGGCTGCAGAGGAAACCAAGGAAGCCGAACCTGAAGCCAAAGCCGAGTAACGTTCAATCGTTCACATCGCCGTCTGCTCGTCGCATCACGTTCAGACGGCGATTTGTTATGCGGAACTTGCGAAACATGCGAACGGCCGTGTGCGGAACGTAAGAAACGTGCGAAACATGCGAAACATGCGAAACATGCGAATCGCATGAAATACACGGGACGCAAGTCTCCTCATGAATCCCACTCATCGTAATCCGACCAACGTTTGCGAGCAGCGATATGTCTTTGAATTCTCCGATCGAGCCGGATGCGGCCCGCCCCGAAAGCGTGGAGCCGGTCACACTTTCCGACCGAGTCAACGCGGTGATCAATCCGACGGCGAACCCCTCGTCCGACGCGGCTGCGGCAACGGCAGCCAAATCCGCGGGAAAAACGGGAATCCCGCAATCGCAAGGCAAGCAGAACGACGCAACCTTTACGCAATCCGAAACCATCGGACTGTTCGGCCCGCGTAAAGACTCATTCTCGCAGCGCTACCACCTGACTCGTCGAGGCAAACTGAAGCGACTTGCGCAAATCGCGCAAATCGTCAACCAATTCGACATTGTGCACGGCCTGACCCCCGTCAAAATGCGGCTCATGTTCGAAGCGCTTGGCCCAACTTTCGTGAAAGTCGGGCAGATCCTGTCAATGCGCTCCGAAATCCTGCCCCAATCGTTCTGCGACGAACTCGCCAAACTGCGCGCCGACGCCGACCCCATGCCGTACGGCACCGTCCTGCAAGTGCTGGAAGACGAATACGGACGCCCGGCAGGCGAAATCTTCGACCATATCGACGCCACACCGCTCGGATCGGCAAGCCTCGCGCAAGTGCATCGTGCGAAACTCACTACCGGAGAAGATGTGGCCGTCAAAGTGCAACGCCCGGGCGTGCGCGAAACCATGGCACAGGATGTGTCCATCATGCGCACCATCGCACGAATAGCCGCCAAAACCATGCCCAGCGCCCAAGTGGTCGATCTCTCCGGCGTGGTCGAAGAACTGTGGGACACCTTCGAAGCCGAAACCGACTTCATGATCGAAGCGCGAAATCTGGCGGAATTCAAACGATTCTGCGAGCACTACGAATACATGGACTGCCCGAAGCCATACTCCGACCTGTGCACCGAACACGTGGTGGTCATGGACTACGTCGAAGGCATTTCCGTCTCGCATCCTGATGAGCTCATCGAAGCGGGCTACGATCTGAAGGAAATCGGCACCAAACTGGTCGACAATTACGCCACGCAAGTGCTTGACGAAGGCTTCTTCCACGCGGATCCGCACCCGGGCAACATCATGGTGCGCGGCGGGCAGATCGTGCTGCTCGACCTAGGCATGACGGGCCGGCTTAATGCCAAAACCCGTTCCGTCTTGAAAGACATGATTTTCGCGGTCGCCAAACAGGATTCGCCCGCGCTTGCCGACGGTCTGCTGCGTTTCGCCGGTGCCGAGGCCGATCCGGAGGATTATCCGGCGTTATTGGCCGACTTGGACGTGATCGTCAAGGAATTCGGCACAGTGGATTTGGCCGAGCTGGATATCGCCGCCATGCTCACCGCGTTGACGCAAATGGCGCAACGACACGGCATTGAAGTGCCGAGCACCGTCACCACGGTCGGGCGTGCGCTGGTCACTTTGGAAGGTCTGCTCGACGAGTTCATTCCAGACGTGAATATGATTCAGATCATCTCCGACCACATCGCGGCAAGCACGTCGAAGAAGGATTTCGCCAAGGATGAGGCGAAATCGCTGGTTATCGAAGGTCATCAGGCGCTGCACAGTCTGCTCGCTGCCGCCAATGAGCTGAAAGTGGCCTCCCGTATGCTTACGCGCGGCCAGTTGCGCGTGAATATGGAGATGGTCGGCTCGCAGGAACCGATCCATCTGCTTGCCAACATGGTGAACAGGCTTACGATGGCGCTGATCGTCGTCGGATTGTTCATCGGCTCGTCGATCGTGTACTATGCGGGCATCAAACCGGTGATTTTCGGCATTCCGATCGTCGGTTTCCTCGGCTATGTGATCGCGTTCGTTTTGTCCGTCTGGATCGTGTTCGACATTTACTTCAAGGGACGTTCCAACAAAAAACGATGACGCTAGTCTAGGGGGAGAGTGGATTCGCGTTGGATGAGGCGGCAGGGGAGGTATTCCGTGCCGTGGTGGGGCTGGCCGTTGATGGCGTCCATCAGGTAGCGGGCGGCTTTGCGGCCGATGAGTTCCGTTTCATTGTCGATGCTGGTCAGCGGCGGGCGGGAGCTCTTGGTGAGCACGTCCCAATTATCGTGGCCGATCACCGCCACATCCTCAGGAATGCGTAGATGCTGCGACTTCAACGCGTCAATGCATCCTCGTGCCAGCTGATCGCTCTGGCATACCACGGCGTCGAACTTCACGCCTTGGTCGAGCAGCAGTCTGGTGGCGGCACGCCCCCAATCCTCGTCCCAACGGCCATAGCGAATCGGGCCAGCCGGTTCCAAACCAACCTCGGCCAACGCTTCCAACGCGCCCTTGGTGCGGTCGGTGGAGGCCGTATACGTTTCATCGCCGCCAATAATGGCGATACGGTTGCGTCCGCACGAAATCAGATGATTCACGGCCATGCGCCCGGCATCCACATTGTCACACGTCACCGAACAATCGTTGATATCGGTGGAAGGACCATACACATACACCAGCGGCACGCCCCAATCACGCCCCAGCGACGGGCGCGGATTCGTCTCGCGCTGCACAATCAGCAGGCCGTCCACTTTCAGCGACAGCAGTTTCTCTACATGGCTGCGTTCCAGTGCATCGTCACCGCGAGCATTGGCAAGTAGTACCGATGTCGATTGTGCGCGCAGCTCGTTTTCGGCGCCAATAAGAATAGGCGTGGAGAAACGGCCTTGCAGATCGGAAGTGACCAAACCGATGGTTCCGCTTCTGCCGCTTGCCAACGATTGCGCCAGCTTGTTCGGGGAATAGTTGAGTTGCCGCGCTGCCTCCATCACGCGCTCGCGGGTGTCTTCACTGACGCGCGGTTTGCCATGCAGCGCCTTTGAAGCCGTTGCCAAAGACACGTTGGCCAGCGCTGCTACATCTTCAAGCCTTGCTGTTGAGTGAGTATCTGCAGTTGCCATGATGTTTCCCCTTTTTACGGTGTGGCGAAAACGTTGGCTGCGCGTCGACGCGCTTCGCCGCCCTTGTATTGCGTAATATTATACGACAAAACTGCGAAAGTTTTCGCATCGTGTCAAAAAGTGGACAAAACGGCTTTATATAGCCGATTGCTGACATTTTCGCTTGCAAATTGCGAAACTTTCGCATTTGCGAAAATAAGCACATTTCTCTTTCGCATTTTCTGCATCTCACGTCATTTTTGCTGCCATAAACGATTCTTAAAATGCTAAGAATCGTTTATTTATAACGGTTTTATCGACATGAATATCTTTGCATTTTGACATGCGAAAGCGATT
>ERZ1032269.343-NODE-343-length-9813-cov-8.020598_pt1 | contig 9813 bp, 8 predicted proteins | sample MGYA00517878_ERZ1032269 | MGnify/ENA primary metagenome ERZ1032269 (study PRJEB33719, sample SAMN04261352) | wastewater metagenome | biome: periurban shantytown; feature: human; material: feces | host: Homo sapiens | place: Peru: Lima | collected 2012-01-15 ...
AAGCAGCTCTTTTATATATAGCTTCAGCACTGTCCCGCGATGCCATCGGGTGCTTGTTCCCCACGCCGTGACGAACTGACGCCAATCAAGGAAAATACCTCCCCTATGAAAGCCCCCGAACTGCTGCTTCCCGCCGGCTCGCTCGACAAGATGCGCGCCGCCTATGACTTTGGCGCCGACGCTGTCTATGCCGGCCAGCCCCGCTACTCCCTGCGTGCCCGCAACAACGAGTTCCGCATGGAGCAGATTGCACAGGGCATCCAAGAAGCCCACCAGCGTGGCAAGAAGTTTTTCCTGACGTCCAACGTCATTGCCCACAACGACAAGATCCGCACCTACCTGCGCGACATCGAGCCCATCATCGAGATGAAGCCCGACGCGCTGATCATGGCCGACCCCGGCCTGATCATGATGGTCAAGGAAAAGTGGCCCGAGACCGTGATTCACCTCTCGGTGCAGGCCAACACCACCAACTACGCCACCGTCAAGTTCTGGCAGAAGATGGGCGTGGAGCGCATCATCCTCTCGCGCGAGCTGTCGCTGGACGAGATCGAAAAGATCCGCCAGGAATGCCCCGACATGGAGCTGGAAGTGTTCGTACACGGCGCGCTGTGCATTGCCTACTCGGGCCGCTGCCTGCTGTCGGGCTACTTCAACCGCCGCGACCCCAACCAGGGCACCTGCACCAACGCCTGCCGCTGGGAGTACAAGACGCACGATGCGCAAGTAGACCCCAACACCGGCGAAGCGCTGGGCGTGGTCATGGACAAGGGCTTCAACTTTGAAGAAGCCAAGAACGACCTGGACAACCAGTTCACCAGCACCTGCGGTGACCAGAAGCGCCACCCCAAGGCCGACGCCATCTACCTGCTGGAAGAAAAGGGCCGCCCTGGCGAGATGATGCCCATCATGGAAGATGAGCACGGCACCTACATCATGAACTCCAAGGACCTGCGCGCCGTGGAGCACGTAGAGCGCCTGGCCAAGATTGGTGTGGATTCGCTCAAGATCGAAGGCCGCACCAAGAGCCTGTACTACGTGGCCCGTACCGCCCAGGTCTACCGCCGCGCCATTGATGACGCCGTGGCTGGCCGCCCCTTCAACCCCCACCTCATCACCGAGCTGGAAGGTCTGGCCAACCGTGGCTACACCGGTGGTCTGCTGGAGCGTCGCCCTGCCAACGACTACCAGAACTACGAAACCGGCACCTCCGTGCTGCAGCGCAGCCACTTTGTGGGCCAGGTGCGTGGTTACGAGAACGGCCTGGCCGAAATCGAAACCATGAACCGCTTTGCCGTGGGTGACATGATTGAAATCATCCACCCCACAGGCAACCGCACCGTCAAGCTGGAGCAGATGTTCAATCTGGAAGGCGAACCTGTGCAAGTTGCCCCCGGCAACCCCGTGCGCGTGCGCATTCCCGTGGAAGGCCCTGTGGAAGGCGGCCTGATTGCACGCCTGCTGCAACCTCAGAACCCTTAAAAACCATAGCTGCCAGCGCTTGATTTATCAGAACTTGAGATTTAAATCCATTTGAAACTCAAGCTATACAAGCGCTAGACGCTTCACTTTTTGAAAGGCACCTCATGGTGCCTTTTGACTTTTGCAGGCACACGGTTACAGTGCGCTGCCTGCATTGATTGGAGTTCCATGAGTACTGAAGAAATCGTTGTTCTGCCTGAGCTCAAGGCCTATATCGACCCACTGACCCCTGACGAGTACGAAGCGCTGGAGCGCAGCATCCTGGACGAAGGCTGCCGCGACGCACTGGTGCTGTGGGGCAATATTTTGGTTGATGGCCACAACCGCTACAGCATCTGCCAAAAGCACGGTCTGCCATTCAAGACCATGCAGAACACGCGCTTTCAGAGCATGGAAGACATCCACCTGTGGATGATCGACCAGCACCTGGGCCGCCGCTCACTGTCTGACTTCCAGCGCGGCGTGCTGGCCCTGCGCAAGCGCGAAATCATTGCCGAGCGCCGCGCACAGGCTGCTGCCGCCGTGCAGGCCGCCAAGGCCGAGGCCGGTGAAGCAGCCGCTGCCGAAGCGCCCTGGGAAGGAGAAACCGACCCCGTCGTCGCCAAGGCCCTGGCCAATGTGCCCAAGGTCCCTGACGAGGCGCTGGACACCCGCGAGGCCCTGGCCCGTGCCGCACGCCTGTCTGCGGGACAGGTGAAGATGATTGAAACCATCCAGCAAAAAGCTGCGCCGGAGGTGGTGGAGGCCGTCAAGGCCGGAGAGCTGTCGCTCAACGCTGCGGCCGTGGTGGCATCACTGCCCGTGGAAGAGCAGCAAGCCGTCGCCGCCGAAGGTGTGGATGGCCTCAAACAGGCCGCCAAGCGCGTGCGCGAAGCCAAGAAAAAAGCCCGCACCGAAAAACAGCCTGAAGCTGCCGAATCCAGCGCCGAAGCCGATGCAGCACCTGCTCCATCCGTAGAAGCCCTGCAGGCCCGTGTGGCCGAGCTGGAAGCCGAAAACGAGCGCCTGCGTCTGCAGGTCAAGACCCTGCAGGAGCTGCTGGCAGAGCAGGCTTAAAAAACCAGAAAGCAAGAAAGCCGCGACTGCAGTCTGTGCAGGTCGCGGCTTTTTTTCTACTGGCATGCTACAGGCATGGGGCGCATGCCTGTGCGGCTTGCTGGTTCACGCCATCAGCGCTTTTTCAGCTCCCCCACCATGGGCATGACCAAGGTGTTGTCGTCCTTGATCTTGAGCACCAGCGCTGTTTCGCCATTCATGCCTTCGATCTTGACCTTGCCATCTTCGACCGTGTAGTCCAGATCAAACATGCCCATGTAGTCGACCGTGTCGCCCTTGAAGGTCAGAGAGGCCATGCCTGTGGAATCCTGGTACGTACCATCCAGCGATTTGCCGCATGCGGCCAGAAACAGGGGCAGCAATGCGACTGCGATGATTTTTTCATGATGTAGCTCCTTGTTGAAATGTGGATGGTTGGGTAGCGGGTGCAGCATGCAGCCCTGGTGTGTCTGGTGTTCAGGCATTGATGCTCGGGCCAGAGACTGATTTGCGTCAACTGTTCACCCGGCTTGCGCTGGTAGCGGTTGCCTGCGTACACGGGCAGCTCCAGCACGACTGGCACCATCACGAAGCCTTCGTCCTCCAGATGAATGATCTTGGCGTAGGCCTCGAGGCGCAGATGCACCCCATTGCGGCTGGTACGCATAGGCTTCCCAGACTTGGCTGGATCAAGGAGGGATGCCTGGACGCTTACGTTGCACCAGCGCAAACAGCTCTTTTTTTTGAAAGCAGCATGATGTTTCAGACCGCCATCAAAACAAAACCCGCCATCTGGCGGGTTCTGTCATTGCGGTCTATGCCTTGCGGGGCTTAGACCTTGGCCGCCACTTCAGCGTACTCGTCGATCTGGTCGAAGTTCATGTAGCGGTACACGGATGCCTTGTCGGCATCGATCACGCCCATTTCCTTCAGATACTCTTCCTTGGAAGGCAGGTAGCCCAGACGCGAAGCAATCGCCGCCAGCTCGGCAGAGCCCAGGAACACGTTGGTGTTCTTGCCCAGACGGTTGGGGAAGTTGCGGGTCGAGGTGGAGATCACGGTCGCGCCTTCACGCACCTGTGCCTGGTTACCCATGCACAGCGAGCAGCCGGGCATTTCGGTACGCGCACCGGCTGTGCCGAATGCCGCGTAGTGGCCTTCCTTGATCAGCTCGTTCTGGTCCATCTTGGTGGGAGGAGCCACCCACAGCTTCACAGGAATGTCACGCTGGCCGCCCAGCAGCTTGGCTGCAGCGCGGAAGTGACCGATGTTGGTCATGCAGGAGCCGATGAAAGATTCATCGATCTTGGTGCCAGCCACTTCGGACAGGAACTTGGCGTCGTCAGGGTCGTTAGGGCAGCAGACGATAGGCTCGGTGATCTCGTTCATGTCGATCTCGATCACGGCAGCGTATTCGGCGTCCTTGTCGGCTTCCAGCAGTTCGGGCTTGGCCAGCCATGCTTCCACCTTCTCGATGCGGCGCTGCAGGGTCTTGGCATCTTGGTAGCCTTCGGCAATCATGTTCTTCATCAGCACCACGTTGGACTTCAGGTACTCGATGACGGGTTCCTTGTCCAGCTTGATCGTGCAGCCAGCAGCCGAGCGCTCAGCCGATGCGTCAGACAGCTCGAACGCCTGCTCCACCTTCAGGTCGGGCAGACCTTCAATTTCCAGAATACGGCCCGAGAAGATGTTCTTCTTGCCAGCCTTGGCCACGGTCAGCAGACCTGCCTTGATGGCGTACAGAGGAATGGCATGCACCAGGTCACGCAGGGTCACGCCGGGCTGCAGCTTGCCCTTGAAGCGCACCAGCACGGACTCAGGCATGTCCAGAGGCATCACACCGGTTGCCGCAGCAAACGCCACCAGACCGGAGCCTGCGGGGAAGGAGATACCGATGGGGAAGCGGGTGTGCGAGTCGCCACCTGTACCCACGGTGTCAGGCAGCAGCAGACGGTTGAGCCAACTGTGGATCACACCGTCACCAGGACGCAGGGACACGCCACCACGGCTGGAGATGAAGGCAGGCAGTTCGCGGTGGGTCTTCACGTCTACAGGCTTGGGGTAAGCGGCTGTGTGGCAGAAGGACTGCATCACCAGATCGGCCGAGAAGCCCAGGCAGGCCAGGTCCTTCAGCTCGTCACGGGTCATGGGGCCTGTGGTGTCCTGAGAACCCACAGTGGTCATGCGAGGCTCGCAGTAAGTGCCGGGACGCACGCCCTGACCTTCTGGCAGACCGACTGCGCGACCAACCATCTTCTGTGCCAGGGTGAAGCCAGCCTTGGATTCAGCAGGCGCCTTGGGCAGACGGAACACGGTCGAAGCAGGCAGACCCAGAAACTCACGTGCCTTGGCAGTCAGCGAACGGCCGATGATCAGGTTGATACGGCCACCGGCCTGCACTTCGTCCAGCAGTACTTCGCTCTTGAGCTGGAAGTTGGCGATGACTTCGCCGTTCTTCTCGATCTTGCCGTCGTAGGGGTAGATGTCGATGACATCACCCATTTCCATCTTCGACACATCGACCTCGATCGGCAGCGAGCCGGAGTCTTCCTGCGTGTTGAAGAAGATGGGAGCGATCTTGCCGCCCAGCGTCACACCACCGAAGCGCTTGTTGGGCACATAGGGAATGTCCTGGCCCGTGGCCCAGATCACGGAGTTGGTAGCCGACTTGCGCGACGAACCGGTGCCGACCACATCGCCCACGTAGGCAACGGTGTGGCCCTTTTTCTTCAGGTCTTCGATGAACTGGATGGGACCGCGCTTGCCGTCTTCCTCGGGCTTGAACGCCGCGTCAGGACGGGTGTTCTTGAGCATGGCCAGATAGTGCAGCGGGATGTCTGGGCGGCTCCAGGCATCAGGTGCGGGCGACAGGTCGTCGGTGTTGGTCTCACCAGGCACCTTGAACACGGTCACAGTGATCTTCTCTGCCACCTTGGGGCGGGAAGTGAACCACTCGGCATCGGCCCAGCTTTGCACCACTTCCTTGGCCTTGGCATTGCCGGCCTTGGCCTTGGCTGCCACGTCGTTGAAGAAGTCAAACATCAGCAGGGTCTTCTTCAGACCTTCAGCAGCCACGTCAGCCACTTCAGCGTTGTCCAGCAGCTCGATCAGGGGGTGCACGTTGTAGCCACCAACCATGGTGCCGAGCAGCTCGGTAGCCTTGGTCTTGGAGATCAGACCCACCTGAATGTCACCGTGGGCCACGGCCGCCAGGAACGAAGCCTTGACCTTGGCTGCATCGTCTACCCCTGGAGGAACGCGATGGGTCAGCAAGTCCAGCAGGAATGCTTCTTCACCTGCAGGAGGGTTCTTGATCAGCTCGATCAGCTCAGCGGTTTGCTTGGCATCGAGGGGCAGCGGGGGAATGCCCAGTGCAGCACGCTCGGCTACATGGTCACGGTAGGCTTTCAACATGGTTCTCTCTCCATTGGTTTTCTAAGAGTGGGGGCTGCTTTTTCTAATGTCTGAGCTCCTCGGAATTACTTCTTGGGAGCCTCCAGCAGACTTTGCGGCGGGTTTTTCTTGATGGCTTCAGCAACTTGCAGCTGCTCAGGACTCATGCATTCATCGGCCATGCGCTTGCCCTGTTTCTGGTTCATCAGCATGGACTTGTTCGCAATCTGTAGCCACGTGGCACCAGCACGCTGGTCTTCCAGACGCACAACGCCGGTGCTGGTCCCAACTGGCAACATGTGGTAGCTGAAGCCTTGTCCGCTGACAAAGAAGTGACCGGGGTTCTTCTCATCCCGCGTCACGTTCACATGCTTGCCGAGTTCGCAGTTGATACGGCCTGTATAGACACGGTCAGCCAGCTTCATCTCCTCTGCATTGAGCGCTCGCGGTGCCAGCGCCGCAACTGCGACCCCAGCGCCTGCTCCACCCACAGCTGCAGCTGCTGCTGCCTTGCGCGGTGCCGAGGTCTTTCTGACCGTTGTCTTCTTGACTGCAGCAGTCTTCTTCTGGGCTGTCGCAGCCTTGCTAGCACTTGCAGCAGGCTTGGCGGTAGAAGCCTGAGCTGCACCCACCCAAGCCAGAGCAGGAGCGATGAGCAGTACGGAGGCAATCAGTTGTTTCATGCGAACTCCAGCGGATATTCCAATTAACTTGTCAATAACAAACACGGCACTTCAGACCGTGCTCCCATCCAGCCATTGTCGCGCTTCTGCAGGCAGTGCAATGCCAGTGCGCTGCGCACGTTCCAGCAAATGCCAGTAATAACGGTAACTTGCCCGGTCATGCAGCACGCCTTGCCAACTGATGGGCGCCCAGGCCTGCTGCTCAGCCGCCAGCAAAATCTCCGCCGCTTCCTGCACTTCCTGCACCGCAGGCGCAAACGCTGCGAGGATAGGACGAATCTGTGCCGGGTGAATGCTCCACATCCTGGTGTAGCCCAGCTCACGGCTGGCCCGGGTCGCGGCCGCCTGCAAGGCCGTTGCATCCTTGAATTCAGTGACCACACAGTGCGAAGGCACTTTGCCATGGGCATGACAGGCTGCTGCAATTTCCAGCTTGGCTCGCACCACCAGCGGGTGCTGAAACTGCCCCTGCCCCCCCATAGCTGATCCCGGAATGGCACCACCGTGGGCAGAGACAAAATCCATCAGCCCGAAAGACAGGCTTTGCACACTGGGATGCGCGGCAATCTCAAACGCACGGTGCACGGCTGCGGGCGACTCAATCAGCGCATGCAGCGGAATATGTGCACCACCGGCACGCTCCAGAGCGTGCTGCGCACGCACGATGTCATCGACCGACTCCACCTTGGGCAGCATGATGTGGCAAAGCTTGTGGCCTGCTTCGCCCACAATGGTGGCAATGTCTTCGGCAAATGCGGAGTGATCTACGGCATGCACGCGTGCTGCGACGCGACAGCCGTCTTGGACGTCCTTGGCCAGCTGCGCAACCAGCAGAGCATGGGCTTTCTCCTGGCCAACGGCTGCGCCGTCTTCACAGTCCAGCGTCACATCAAACACGCAGGTGCCAAACTCCTGCAGCATCTGCGCCTGCAGCTCCAGGCTCTTGCGCATGCGCACTTCCACGCCGCTGTAATGGTCGCAGACAGGCAGCATATGGGCTGCTGCTTGGGCGCCCAACAGGATCTCGCGGGGATGGCTGGCTGTACGCATGAATGGCAGGAGTGAACAGAGCACTCAGAAAAGGCTGATCCGGATCACTCCATACAGCCATCTGTAAAACATCTTTTGCTCAACCAGCACGCCTGCATGTTGCGCAAAAGACCTCTCCAGGAAAGAGAGCCCCTGCAACGCGTATACCGCACTGCAGGGGATGAATCCATCAAGATTCGTGGGAAGTCACCGCCTTACAGCAGGTGCTTCACGCCGTCGCGCTCGCCTTCGAGTTCGGCCAGGGTCTTGTTGATGCACTCTTGCGAGAAGGCATCGATTTCCAGACCTTCGACGATCTTGTATTCGCCGTTTTCGGTGATCACAGGGAAGCCGAACACGATGCCTTCGGGGATGCCGTATGCGCCAGTGGAGGGCACACCCATCGTCACCCACTCACCATTGGAGCCCAGGGCCCAATCGCGCATGTGGTCGATGGCAGCGTTGGCAGCCGAAGCAGCCGACGACAGACCACGTGCGTTGATGATGGCTGCGCCACGCTTGCCCACGGTAGGCAGGAACACGTTGGCGTTCCATTCCTGATCATTGATGATGTCTTTCACAGACTTGCCATCAACGGTGGCGAAACGGTAGTCGGCGTACATGGACGGCGAGTGGTTGCCCCACACGGTCAGCTTCTTGATGTCGCCCACCTTGAAACCACCCTTGGTAGCCAGCTGGGAAGCAGCGCGGTTGTGGTCCAGACGCAGCATGGCGGTGAAGTTCTTGGCAGGCAGATCAGGTGCCGACTTCATGGCGATGTAGGCATTGGTGTTGGCAGGGTTACCCACCACCAGCACCTTCACGTTGCGCGAGGCCACTGCGTTCAGCGCCTTGCCTTGAGCGGTAAAGATCTGTGCGTTAGCAGCCAGCAGGTCGGCACGTTCCATGCCGGGGCCACGAGGACGAGCACCAACCAGCAGCGCGTAGTCGGTGTCCTTGAAGGCTTGCATGGGGTCGGAGTGAGCTTCGATGCCAGCCAGCAGAGGGAATGCGCAGTCTTCCAGCTCCATGATCACGCCCTTGAGCGCGTTCTGAGCCTTCTCGTCAGGAATTTCGAGCAGCTGCAAAATAACGGGCTGATCCTTGCCCAACATTTCGCCGGATGCGATACGGAACAACAGGGCGTAACCGATTTGACCTGCGGCGCCAGTAACGGCAACACGAACGGGCTTCTTGCTCATGGTGAAAACTCCAGATTTCGGAAATAAATAGTTGTCGGTGCACTGCTGCCCCAGCCTGTGCAACCAGCGGCCTGTGCTCCGTAAACAGGCGTAAAGTGTACTCTTGATTTTGCCTCTCGGTCAATTTGTCTTATGTCTTATATAAGATATGATCTCACCCTGAGCCACACAACATCCACAGGCTCAGAATCGCATCCGGAGGCTTTGCTTTTTCCACACCCCCTATGTCCTTATCGCAACCAACTTCTTCCGACAGTGCTTCTGGCGCTCACGCTAATTCCGCCAGTGCACTCACCCCTGCCTTCAGCCCTCTGTACCAGCAAATCAAAGGCTTGATCCTGCAAAGCCTGCAAGCTGGCGAGTGGCGCCCCGGAGAGTTGATCCCCAGCGAGATGGAACTGGCTGCACGCTTCAAGGTCAGCCAGGGAACCGTGCGCAAAGCCATTGATGAGCTGGCTGCTGATAATCTGGTCATGCGCCGCCAGGGCAAAGGCACATTTGTTGCCACCCACTCTGCGCAGCAGGTGCAGTACCGCTTTCTGAAATTGCACCCCGATGTCGGCGACCTGCAGGGCGAAGGCCGTGCCCAGCGCTCCATACTCGAATGCAAGCGCGTGCGCGCCCCTGCCGAAATTGCACGCCTGCTGGCCTTGCGCAGCGGCGATACCGTGGTACAGATTCGTCGCGTACTGGCCTTCAGTGGCACCCCCACCATCCTGGAAGACATCTGGCTGCCCGGCCATGCTTTCAAAGGACTGACGGCTGAGCAGATGGCCACCTATCAGGGGCCAACCTATGCCATGTTTGAAACGGATTTCGGCGTGCGCATGGTGCGTGCCGATGAAAAGCTGCGGGCCGTCCTGCCTGACGAATCGCAGGCCCAATTACTTGATGTGACCACTCAGACTCCGTTGCTGAGCGTGGAGCGCATTGCCTATACGTACAACGATATTCCCATGGAGTTACGACGCGGTATCTATAGAACA
>ERZ1032269.350-NODE-350-length-9754-cov-7.347355_pt1 | contig 9754 bp, 7 predicted proteins | sample MGYA00517878_ERZ1032269 | MGnify/ENA primary metagenome ERZ1032269 (study PRJEB33719, sample SAMN04261352) | wastewater metagenome | biome: periurban shantytown; feature: human; material: feces | host: Homo sapiens | place: Peru: Lima | collected 2012-01-15 ...
AGTACCAGTACACGATGAGCAAATCCTTCTACGAAACCGGCAGGAAGGACACCATCGCGGTCTTCAACATGTTCTACAGAAAAGCACCGGAGAACAACAACTGGGCTGTGGTGAGCGGCACACAGGAAGCCATCGAATGCATCATGAACCTCGGCAAGGCGGAACCGGAATTCTACGAAAGGTTTCTCCCTGGAGAGGAATATGCCGGATTCCGCCAGTACCTCTCCACCTTGAAGTTCACCGGCAACGTCTACGCGATGCGCGAGGGCGAGATCGCCTTCCCCAACCAGCCGATCATCACGGTGGAGGCTCCGCTGATCGAAGCACAGATTCTGGAGACCCCGCTCCTCTGCATCATGAACCATCAGATGGCTGTGGCGACTAAAGCCTCAAGGGTCTGCCGCGCCACCAACCGCCCGGTCAGCGAATTCGGATCCCGAAGGGCGCACGGCCCGTGGGCTGCCACCTACGGAGCCAAGGCGGCCATCATCGCCGGCTGTGCCAGCACCTCCAACATCCTCACCGGAGTCCTTAACGGAGTCCCTTCCACAGGCACGATGGCCCACAGCTTCGTCACCGCCTACGGCAGCACGGTCGAAGGCGAGCACAAGGCCTTCAAAGACTACATCAACACCCATCATGGCGAGAACCTGATCCTCCTGATCGACACCTACGACACCCTCAAATGCGGAATCCTCAACGCCATCCGCTCCTTCAAGGAATGCGGCATCGACAATGAATATCCCTACGGCTACGGCGTGCGACTCGACAGCGGCGACCTCGCCTACCTCTCCGTCAAAGTCCGCAGGATCCTTGACCATCACGGGCTTACCGGATGCAAGATCTTCGCCACCAACTCACTTGACGAGTATCTCATCTCGGATCTTGAGCGCCAGGGGGCGCGCATTGACTGCTACGGTGTCGGTGACGCGATCGCCACAAGCAAGGCCGCCCCTTGCTTCGGCAACGTCTACAAACTGGTCCAGATCGACGGCCAGCCGGTTCTGAAACGCTCCGAGGACAGGATCAAACTGATCAACCCAGGCTTCCAGATCACCTACAGAATCACGAAGAAAGACCCGGATCTCGGAGAGATCTACAAAGCCGACGTCACCTGCCTTCGCGGGGACACCCTCTCCCGAAGGATCGAATCCGGCGAGACCTTCACGATCTACGACGAGCAGGACCGCTACAAGTACAAGATCTTCCAGGCCGGTGAATATTCCTGGAGAGCCCTTCAGCATCAGGTCATAAGAAACGGCGGGATCTGCGCCGGAAGCCACACGCTGACGGAGAAGAAAGCCTTCTACAACAACGTCCTCTCGCACTTCAGCCCATCCGAACGACGCCTGATCAACCCTCACTACTACAAGGTTGACATCTCCGACGACCTCCTGAACACCAAGATGGAGATCCTGGACACCCTCAACAAAGAGATCGAAGCGTTCCGCATCGACTGATCCGCGGCTTGAGACACTGCACTTTTTGTCACGAGTATTGAATATTTTTGCGTACCTTTGTGGTTTAGTGGCGTGAAATGTGCAGTTAGGCACGCCTGAGATTTTGAAAACAATAAAAACGTACGTAATAATTATGTTGTTCCAAGGTTTGCAGGCCGTTGGCCTGGATTCAGCGGCAGCCGGGATGGCTGATGAAATGGCACAGGCAGCCGCACCTGTTGCCGATCTTGCTCCACAGCAGGTCGAGCAGTCGTTTTCCCTTATCGAGATGGCCACAAAGGGTGGCTGGCTGATGATCGTACTGGCGATACTGTCAGTGATCGCCATCTACATATTCGGAAAGAAATGGTGGATGATCCACAAGTCTGGACAGGTCGACAAAAACTTCATGAGGGACATCCGCGACTATATTCATGAAGGAAAGGTGAAGTCGGCTGTCTCGCTCTGCCAGAAGTACGACTCCCCGGTGGCCCGCCTCGTGGAGAAGGGAATCGAGCGCATCGGCAGGCCTCTCGCTGACATCCAGACTTCCGTCGAGAACATGGGCAACGTAGAGATCGCAAGGCTTGAGAAGGGTCTTCCGATGCTCGCCACCATCGCCGGAGGCGCCCCGATGATCGGATTCCTCGGAACCGTGCTCGGCATGGTGCAGGCCTTCTTCAACATGGCCAACGCCGGCAACAACATCGACATCACGCTGCTGTCAAGCGGCATCTACACCGCGATGATCACCACTGTCGGCGGTCTTATCGTCGGTATTCTCGCCTACTTCGGCTACAACTATCTGGTCGCCCAGATCTCCAACCTTATGTTCATGATGGAGAATGCGACCATCGACTTCATGGATCTTCTGCACGAGCCTGCAGACAACGGGGAGGAGAGATAGTCCATGGCATTCAAGAGAACCACAAAGGTCTTGTCGGACACAGCGATGTCTTCGATGACTGACTTGGTGTTCCTGCTGCTGATCTTCTTTCTGATCACCTCGACACTGGTCAATCCGAACGCGCTGAAGCTCCTGCTCCCCAAGAGCACGGGGCAGGTCTCAGCCAAGCCTACCGTCACCGTCTCGATCAAGGATTGGGGCGACGACACCTACACCTACCACCTGAACGGAAGCGAGACCCCGGTGCAGTACTCCGAGCTGGAGGACGACCTGGTCGATCTGCTTCAGACAGAAGAGGATCCAACATTCTCCATCTACTCTGACGAGAGCGTGCCGATCAAGGAGGTGGTTTCGCTGATGAACATCGCGAAGCGTAACCACTACAAGGTAATCCTAGCCACGCAGCCGGAATGATGAAACCGTACCTTCGTGACAGACAGAAAGAGGCCAAGGTCTCCACGGTGACCGGGATCGTTCTCACGGTCACGGTTCATGTGCTTGCCTGCCTGCTATGCGTGTTCACGGGGATGAAGTACATCTACCCTCCGCCACAGGAGCAGACATTTCTCGTGGATTTCAGCGAGGACGAGCCGCAGCCTGTCAGGAGACAGAACAGAGGACGGCAGCCACAGGCCGAGGAGATCGACAAGACCAAGCCGGTGGAGCTGATACAAAGAAGCGAGTCGCCTCACCGGTCCGAGAAGGCGAACAAGACCGCCGAGGCTAAGCCGGACGATTTCGGCGATGTGGAGACACCTGTCCAGAAAGAGGAGATCAACAAGAACGCCCTCTTCCCGGGGATGAGCAAGAAGGACTCCTCGAACGCGCCTCACGGTGCTTCCGACCCGAAGAACGAGTTCAAGGCCGGACATTCAAAGGGGAACACCTCCAGCGGGAAGGCCGAAGGGACACCTAACGCGAGGCTGAAAGGAAGGAACACGCTCGGGGCGATTCCAAGGCCGGCATATTCAGAGCAGGACTACGGCACCGTCGTGGTGGACATCTGGGTTGACAACTACGGTAATGTGACAAAGGCCGTCCCTGGAGGACAGGGAACGACAGTGAACAACTCCAAACTCTGGGCGGCTGCAAGGGCCGCGGCCTTGCAGACACACTTCAACCAGAGCGCTGACGCACCGGCGCTCCAGCAAGGAACGATAACATACGTTTTCAAATTACAATAGAAAAACTTTTTACTTATTTATTTTTAATTAATGGCGTGAGCCACAAACATTATGGAAGAAAATTTCAATGGTGGTCAAGAAAACCACGAGGAGCGTAGGGATTACGCTTCTGAAGGATCAAAGACAGGTTATTCATCAGAAGGCAGGAAACTAAGGCCGAGAAGGAAGGTAGCGCCTGCCGCTTCATCCTCCGCTGACGGAGAGTACAAGTCTTTCGACAGTCACAGGAGTTACTCCAGCGACAATCACAGCGGCGGCTACGGCCAGCGCGGTGGCTATCAGAGTCGCGGCGGTAGCGGAAGAGGAGGATATTCATCAGACCGCAGAAGCTATGGAGACCGCAGCGGTGGCTATGGCCAGCGCAGAAGCTACGGAGAGAATGCCGATGGCGGTGAGAGAAGAACTTCATCCTACGGACAGAGCCGTCCGTCCTACGGCGACAGACCGTCCTACGGACAGCGCAGAAGCTACGGCAACAACAGCTACGACGGAGGCGAGAGAAGGTCATCCTATGGCCGTCCTTCCTTTGGTGAGGGTCGCCCGTCATACGGGGACAGGCCGTCTTACGGACAGCGCAGAAGCTATGGCAACAACGCCGAAGGTGGAGAGGAGAGAAGATCATCCTATGGACAGAGCCGTCCTTCATTCGGTGAGGGTCGTCCATCCTACGGACAGAGAAGAAGTTACGGCAGCAGCCAGGAAGGCGGCGAGAGAAGGCCGTCATATTCAAGGAAACCGGCCGGCGGCCACGGATTCGGCCCTAAGCAGGGAGGTTTCTCAGCCGGCAGAGGCGCCGGCCACCAGGGTCCGAAGAAGTTCGGACGCAAGGACGAGCCGCATTTCACCGAGGCTGACGAGGCCGGAATCAACCAGATGCTTTCAAGGAAGCCACAGGTTGACGCGGCTTTTTCCGACAACGACAACGTTCCTACACCTATCAAGGAAGAGATACGTCTGAACAAGTACATCGCCAATTCCGGAGTGTGCTCACGCCGCGAGGCTGACAACTTCATCCAGGCCGGTGTCGTGACCGTCAACGGAGAGGTTGTGACCGAGCTTGGAACGAAGGTCAACGTCCTCAACGACGATGTCCGCTTCAATGGCGAGAGGCTCAAGGGCGAGGAGAAGGTCTACATCGTGATGAACAAGCCGAAGGGCTTTGTCACCAGCGCCAGCGACCCTCACGCCGAGAAGACCGTCATGGATCTTCTCAGGGGATGCAAACTGAGGGTGTTCCCTGTCGGAAGGCTCGACAAGAACACCACCGGTGTGCTGATGTTCACCAACGACGGCGAGATCGCCGAGCAGCTCACCCACCCTTCCTACAACAAGAAGAAAATCTACCAGGTCATCCTCGACAAACCGCTTGAGGAGGCCGACAAGGAGAAGATCCTCACGGTGGGACTTGACCTCAACGACGGCAACATCAAGGCCGATGAGCTTGAATATATCGACGCCGAGGACCACAGACGTCTCGGCATCGAGATCCACTCCGGCAAGAACAGGATCGTAAGAAGGATCTTCGAATCCCTCGGCTACGACGTGAAGGCTCTCGACAGGGTCTACTTCGCCGGCCTCACGAAGAAGGGCCTCAAGAAGGGCGAGTGGAGATACCTCAGCGAGGGCGAGGTCAATGTCCTCAAGATGGGGGCCTATGTCTAGTCCGGACAAACACACTGAACACAGAGCTGGATTTGTCAACATCATCGGTAATCCGAATGTTGGCAAATCCACGCTTATGAATGCCCTGGTAGGAGAGAAACTGTCCATCGTCACGGCGAAGGCGCAGACCACCAGGCACAGGATCATGGGCATCGTCAACACCGACGACTGCCAGATCGTCTACTCGGACACTCCCGGCATGCTCAAGCCGAACTACCGTCTGCAGGAGGACATGATGAGGTTCGTGGACGCCGCCATCGGCGACGCCGACATCATCCTCTACGTGACGGACGTGGTTGAAAAGAGCGACAAGAACAGTGAATATATTCAGAAACTCCAGAAACTGGACTGCCCTGTGGTGGTCGTGATCAACAAGATCGACATCAGCGAGCAGAAGAAGGTGACCGACCTGATCGCCTACTGGCAGGAGCAGATTCCGGGCGCGCTGGTCATTCCGGTGTCGGCCAAGGAGAGGTTCAACCTTGAGAGTGTGCTGAACGCCGTGATGAGCAGGCTTCCTGTCGCCCCGCCGTGGTTCGACAAGGATCAGTTCACCGACAGGAACCTTCGTTTCTTCGCCTCCGAGATCATCAGGGAGAAGATCCTGGAGAACTACAGCCAGGAGGTTCCGTACAGCTGCGAGGTGGTTGTGGAGGCCTTCAAGGAAGGTAGGGACAGGTACGAGATCAGCGCCGTCATCAACGTGATGCGTGACTCCCAGAAGGGCATCATCATCGGCAAGGGCGGGGCGGCTCTCAAGAAGACCGGCATGGAGGCCAGGCTGGAGATGGAGGACTTCTTCCAGAAAAAAGTCTTCCTTCAGCTGTTCGTGAAAGTCAATCCGGACTGGAGGGAGAACCGCAAGGAACTCCGCAGGTACGGCTACGAGGAATAATAATTAAAGGAATATTATAGCATGGCACACGACGAGTGGGATGACATAGAGACTCCGGAGGGAGGCAGCGGGGACGAGGAACTGAACGAGGCGCCGATCGACGAGACAACGGCTAAATCTTCAGGAAAATACGACAAGTTGCTGAGTTCCGACAGCAAGAAGTACAAGCTTTCTGGAATGTTCAAGGACTGGTTCCTGGACTATTCCTCCTACGTCATTCTACAAAGGGCTGTGCCTCACATCGTTGACGGACTGAAGCCGGTACAGAGGCGTGTGCTGCACGCGATGTTCAGGATGGATGACGGGAGCTACACCAAGGTTGCAAACATCGTCGGCCAGGCGATGCAGTACCACCCTCACGGCGACCAGTCCATTCTAGGAGCCCTTGTGCAGCTTGGCCAGAAAGGACTTCTGATCGACTGCCAGGGTAACTGGGGTAACATTCTGACCGGCGACAGCAACGCGGCTCCCCGTTACATCGAGGCCCGTCTGAGCAAGTTCGCCAAGGAGGTCGTCTTCGATCCGAAGATCACCAATTGGATGACATCCTACGACGGGCGCAACCAGGAGCCGACCGAACTGCCGGTACGCTTCCCGCTGCTTCTCGCACAGGGTACCGAGGGAATCGCCGTCGGCATGGCCTCCAAGATTCTGCCGCACAACTTCAACGAGCTGATCGACGCATCGATCAAGATTCTCCAGGGCGAGGACTTCACGATCTACCCGGACTTCCCTACCGGAGGCTCGGCGGACTGCAGCAACTACAAGGACGGAGCGAGGGGCGGAAGCGTGAAGGTGCGCGCCAGGATCGAGAAAATCGACAAGAACACCGTCGCGGTGACCGAGATCCCCTACGGAAAGACATCCCACGTCCTCATCGACTCCATCCTGAAGGCCAAGGACAAGGGCAAGATCAAGATCAAGAAGATTGAGGACATGACCACGGAGAAGGTCGAGATCCTCATCCATCTTCCGAACGACGTGTCCCCGGACAAGACCATCGACGCCCTCTACGCGTTCACGGACTGCGAGTGCAACATCGCCCCGAACGCCTGCGTCATCGTGGACAACAAGCCTCAGTTCCTCTCGGTCAAGGACATCCTGATCTACGACACGAACCACACGAGAGATCTTCTCAAGTGGCAGCTGGAGATCAGGCTCGCGGAGCTTGAGGACCAGTGGCACTACACCTCCCTCGAAAGGATATTCTTCGAGAACAAGGTCTACAAGATACTTGAGCAGAACCAGAGCAGCTGGGAGCGACAGTTGGATGATGTGTTCACCGAGATGAAGACCTATCAGGACATTCTCCGCCGCGAGATCATGATGGAGGACATCGAGAAACTTGTCGAGAAGCCTGTCCGCAAGATCTCCAAGTTCGACACCAAGGCCATCGACGAGAAGATCGCCGCCATCGAGGCGGAGATGCAGACCGTCAAGGACAACATCGAGAACATCACCCGGTACACTATCGGCTGGTTCCGGATGCTGGGGGCCAAATACGGCAAGCCTTTCGTCCGCCAGACTGAGATCACCGCCTTCGAGAGCATCGCCGTCACCAAGGTGGTCAGCAACAACGCCAAACTCTACGCCAACTACGAGGAGGGTTTCGTGGGCATAAACATGAAGAAGGACGACAACGGTGTCTATGTCTGCGACTGCTCGGACCTCTCGGAAGTCATCGTGATCGGCAGGGACGGCAAGTACCGCATCACCAAGGTCACAGACAAGGCCTTCTTCTGGAAGGACTTGCTCTACGTCGGAGTGTTCAACAGAGGCGATGGCAGAACCATCTACAACGTCATCTACCGCGAGGGCAAGAGCAGCGTCTCCTACGCCAAAAGGTTCGCGATCACCAGCGTCACGAGGGACAAGGACTACGACATCACAACCGGCGAGGAAGGATCCAAGATCCTCTGGTTCAGCGTCAACCACAACGGCGAGGCTGAATCTGTACGAATATACCTGCGTCCGCGTCCGAAGCTGAAAAAGACGCAGATGGAATATGATTTCTCCACCCTTGCGATCAAGGGCAAGGCCTCCAGGGGCAACCTGGTGTCCAAGAACCCTATCGCGCGGATCCAGCTTAAATCCAAGGGTGTCTCCACGATCGGCGGAAAGGACATCTGGTACGACGCTGACATCCAGAAGCTTAACGACGAGCAGCGAGGGCAGTACCTCGGTGAGTTCGGCCCGGAGGACAAGGTTCTGGCCATCTTCAAGGACGGCACATTCTACACGACTTCGTTCGATGTCTCGAACCGCTATCAGGGCGATGTCATCAGCATAGAGAAGTTCGACCCGAACAAGACCTACACCGCCCTCTACTACGACGGAGCCGCCAAAGCCATCTACGTCAAGAGGTTCAGTTTCATCCTCAGCGACAACACTCCGCTGTCGTTCATCGCTCCGGGTTCAAAGTCCTACCTCGTGGCCCTGTCCGAGGACAAGCATCCTCAGTTCCAGGTGATTTTCGGAGGAAAGTACGAGCATCGTGACCCTGAGAACGTTGACGCTGAGGAGTACATCGCAAAGAAGGGTTATTCAGCCAAGGGTAAAAAGTGCCACCAATACGATCTCAAGGAGGTAAGGTTCATCGAGCCTCTCCACAAGCCGGAGGACGACATCGATGACGAGCCGCTGGACATCATCGAGCCAATGGATCAAGACTCCGACACCCCTGAGATTCAGGACATTCCTGATGTGAAAGAGACCACCGGCGGCGATGACGCCCAGACCAGCGCCGCTACCCTGCTCGATTCAGGCGACATCCCGGACATCACCGACATCGACGAGCCGACGCTGTTCTAGGCGCTGACATATTCATAAAACAAGAGTTATTCACCGGGTCAGAAACCCATCAGGAAACAGCTGTCAATCAAGACAATATGAAAGACATCTCCCTCATAGGCTTCATGGGTTGCGGCAAGAGCAGCGTCGGAAAGATCCTTGCGACGCTGCTCCCGGACTGCCGCCTGATTGACCTGGACACCTACATTGAGGAAAAGCAGGGCAAAAATATTCCCGAAATATTCAATGAATATGGTGAAGCGGCTTTCCGCCGGATGGAGCGTGAGGCCCTTGAGGAGATATTCCGTGACCCCGACCGTCCCCGCGCCATCCTTTCCCTCGGCGGCGGCACCGTGACTTCCGAACAATGCCGTCAGCTCATCCGTCAGCACACCGACTGTTTTTATCTCCGCGCCACCACCGACACCCTCCTTGCCAACCTTGAAGGCCACTCCGATGGCCGCCCGATGCTGAATCCCACACAACCAGTCGAAGCGCCCTCAACTGAAGTATCAAGCGAACGAGAAGCCCTCCGCCGCCGCATAGAATCCCTGATGCAGACCCGCTCACCGCAGTACCAATCCACCGCCCACCACACAATCGACATCGACGGCCACACCGCCGCACAGATCGCCGCGCAGATCGCCGCGCAGATCTAAGCTCTGTTCCAAGCATTGTTCTAAATACTAATCTAAGTACAGATTCAAGTACTGATCTTGATCTTAAGTAGGTCTAAGCCCATGTTCCGTATCATAAGCCGGTTTTCCGTAGCATAGCAGCCAACCAATAACCGGAGAATTGCAACCAGGCCACCCTTAAACGCACCCGGAAGCGGTGGGACGATGCAATTCTGTCAGCGAAACCACGGGAAAGCAAC
>ERZ1032269.357-NODE-357-length-9612-cov-9.910432_pt1 | contig 9612 bp, 10 predicted proteins | sample MGYA00517878_ERZ1032269 | MGnify/ENA primary metagenome ERZ1032269 (study PRJEB33719, sample SAMN04261352) | wastewater metagenome | biome: periurban shantytown; feature: human; material: feces | host: Homo sapiens | place: Peru: Lima | collected 2012-01-15 ...
GTCCAACCTTTTTAAAAGGAAATTTATCATGAAAAAATCCATGATTGCTTTGGCCGCAATGGCGTTATTGGGCAGTGGCGCAGCCATGGCCGCATCGGGGGGCAGTTCCAACACGGCCAATGTGGCGGTGGGTAACTCCAACCATGCGTTGTTTGGCGGTGGAAATGCCGGCCTGAAATTCGAGAACAGCCTTCTGGGCTTTATCGATATCGCCAAAGGTCCGGTCAATGGTTCCAACACAGCCATTGCCAGCAAGGGCCAAGGCGCCATCATGACCGGTGCAGATGCGGGAGCGCCTGTGTCCATCGATATTGCCCAGGTGTGGAATGCTTCGGCTACCCAGGGCACATCCAAGTTCATGATCAACAGCGTGCGCCAGGTGAATACTTTCTTCCTGGCACCGCAATTCGGCGGTCTGGTGATCGGGCAGGTGGCGGATGCCAGCGGTACCCCCCTGGCTATTGGCAGCGGTGTGTATTTTGGTGAGTGGGCGCCCCGCGCCGCCGGTACGCCGCCTGCCGACAGCACCAACCTGAACATGGCCAGCAACAGCCGCACCGTGTGGTATGCGGGGGACAACCCCACCACGACCATGCCCACGCTGACCAATGCCACTTACAACGTGATTGGCATCCAGGGGGTGGGTACGGCCGCTGACAACCTGCCGACGGCGCCCAAGCTGTATGGCGGTACTTTGACGGCCAATTACGGCGGCGGTAGCGGTACGCTGGCTGGTTCCATCACCAATGGCACCAATACCGTGAACTTTGCTGGTACGACCATTGGTTCGACCGGCAAGTTTGGTAACGGCACTGGTGGGGTTGGGGTACCCGGCACCATCGAAGGCCAGTTCTACAACAACGCATCCGCGCTGGCTGGCATCTACAAGGGCGGAACCGCTGCCTCCAACGTTGCTTTCGGTGGCAGCCGCAGCAACTAATGCCTGAACTCAGCAAATAAGTCCTGAATGAAATGGAGGCCGGTTCCGCCGACCTCCATTTTTGTTGCCCTGTACTGCGCGTGCTGACGTGGCCGCCGATGCTGGGGCTGTTTTGTCGGGAATGGGGGCGCAAGAGAAACGTGATGCCGTACCAGAGATTGAACCGTTTTCACCGGTTGGCCATGCTGTTGGCGTTGATGCTGTTCATGCCAGCGGCACGGGCGGATGAGGAGGACACCCGGTTTTTGCTGCACCAGCAGTCGCGCCAGGCGGCCGAGCGCATGGCCGGCCCGGAAGATGGCCTGGTATTGCATGCCCCGCCGGGAGCGTTGCTGTATGAGGGCAAGGTACACACGGTGCCTTCCACCCGGCAGGCGCTGGAGCCGGCGATCTACATCGCCATCAACACCGGCCAGTGGGAACGGCTGGCCGAATTCGTCAGCCGCTACCGCCTGCTGCAAGGCCACCGGCCTGCCCTGGCGCAGATGGCCCAGGCCTTGCTGGCCCGCCAAGAGGGCGACGTGGCGCAGGCGCTGCGCCTGATGCAGTCCGCCCAGGCGGCCGAGCCGCAGGATGCCCGCATTGCCCTGGAGCTGGCGCGGCTGCTGTTCGAGGACAACCGCGATACCGAGGCCCGCGCCGCCTTCACCCGGGCGCAGCAGGCCGGGCTGCCGGATACGGTGCAGGCGCTGGTGGGCCAGTACCAGCAGGCGCTCAAGGAGCGCAGCGGCTGGCACGGCAGCATGGCCGTGGGGCTGGGGCATAACAGCAATATCAATCAGGCCAGCGGTGATGTGACCTGCTTCCTGGAGTTGGGCGGGGTGTGCGTTTTCGAGCGGCGAATGCCCCAGGCCATCCGTTCAGGCTTGCTCAATTACGAGCTGGCCTTGCAGCGGCGCTGGCATTTGGGCGGCAACCACAACCTGCAATTGCGCCCGGTGAGCTATGGCAGCTATTACCAGCGCCAGGATGAAAGGGGCGGCGCGGCCATCAGCGACTATGGCAATGCCACCAGCGTGCTGTACCTGGGCTACCAGTGGCTGGATGCCCGGCGCACCCTGAACGTGACGCCGTATGTGGAGCATTTCTACCGCAACCGCCACACCGACTATGTGGCGCACGGTCTGCAAGTGGAAGGGCAGTTCGTGGTGGGCAGCCGCTGGCGGCTGGGTGCCAGCGCAGACACCAAGCGTTATGTCCATACCGACCAGGGACGGCGCGTGAGCGGCAGCGATTACACGCAGCACCAGGCGGGGCTGTCGGCCAGCTATGCGCTGTCGCCCCGTTTCACGGTTTACGGCGGGGCGGATATGGTGCGAAAGAAATACGCAGTGGACCAGGCCAGCACCAGAGACAAGGTGCTGCGGGCTGGCGTTTATTACGGACTCGAGGGGGCTGCCGGGTTGTTCGTGAACGCTACAGGTATCTGGCGTAACAGCCGTAGCGATGCCTTCGATGGTTTTCTGGGTGCGCGCCGCCATGACAAGCAGCAGGTGTTCATTGCCAGCATAGGCGCGAACAACTGGAAACTGGCGGGTCTGGCTCCTGAGTTGCGTGTGCGCTATAGCCGTAACCGGAGTAACGTCGACTGGGCTTTTGGGTTTGAACAGAGCGAGGTGAGCGTGATGTTGCGCCGCCATTTTTAAGAGACGTGCTGTGCATGCGGCCCTGCCGGGCCGGTCTTGTGCTTGCGACAGCCGTGGTGTGTACGTTAAGGAGGTGAATCATGAACCAGAAGGACTGCCTGGCTTTGCCCCCAGGCGCGCAGGCGTATAAGCGTACGCCGGTGTTCACGCAAGACACGGTGCCTGCCGGCCTGCTGCGCGATCATGTGACGAGAGAAGGCACCTGGGCGCTGATTCATGTGCTGGAAGGGGTGGTGCGGTATCGCGTGCCAGGACTGGATGTGGAGCAGGATTTGCACCCCGCCGCTGCACCGGGGGTCGTGTTGCCGCAGATGCCACACAGTGTGCAGCCTGTGGGTGCTGTCCGTTTCTTTGTGGAGTTTTATGCGCTGCAGCCGCAGGAACAAGCGGGCCGGCCAGGACTGCCCAGCACGGGTTTGGTGGAATGAGGTGCAAGCATGGTTCCAGTTTCGTCGTCCAGGAAAGCAGCACGAAGCCGTGCAGCATGGAGTTTTGAATTGAAGATTGCGTACGTTCCGTCTTCGCGCCGTGGTTGGCTCACCGGTGTCTGTTCCTCCGCGTTGGTGCTGGCCTTGCCACTGCATGCGGCGCAGATGGCCAAGCGGCCCCGTCTGCGACTGGCAGGCCCCATGGCGACTGTATCGTTTCCGCTCATGCGGCTGGTGGACAGTGGGGCATTGGCTGGTCTTGCCGAGCAAGTGGAGTTTGTGGCCTGGACCAATCCCGACCAGTTGCGTGCCCTGGTGCTGGGGGGGGAGGTGGATTTTGTGGCTGCGCCCAGCAACGTGGCGGCCAATCTGTACAACCGAGGGGCTCCGCTGCGGTTGCTGGATGTGTCGGTCTGGGGCATGTTGTGGCTGGTGTCACGCAACGCACATTGGAAGACACTGGATCAGTTCAAAGGGCAGGAAATTGCCATGCCATTTCGTGCCGACATGCCGGACATCCTGTTTCAGCTGCTGGCACGCCAACAGGGCCTGGATCCTGGGCGTGATTTCAAGCTGCGCTACGTTGCATCGCCGCTGGAGGCCATGCAGTTGCTCATCACGCGCCGTGTGGACCATGCGCTGCTGGCCGAACCTGCGATTTCGATGGCGCTGCGCAAAACGCAGTCGTTTCCGGTGTCGGTCGTGGCTCCGCAGCTGTATCGCAGCGTGAACCTGCAGCAGGAATGGGCGCGGGTGTTTCAGCGTGCACCGGAGATTGCACAAGCAGGCGTGGCGGCCGTGGGCGCGCTGCGGCAGGATGCCGCGCTCTTGCGGCAGGTACGCGCCGCGCTGGCCGAGGCGCATGCCTGGTGCTGGGCCAACCCGAAGGCCTGTGGCGAGATGGCAAGCCGCTATGCGCCCATGCTGCAAGCCGATGCGGTCGCAGATTCTCTGTTGGCTACACCTGCGGTCTGGCGCTCGGCCCGTGATGCCCGCCCGGAGTTGGAGTTCTTCTTCGGGCACCTGATGCAGCACCAGCCTGCGGTGATTGGCGGTAAGTTGCCTGATGCCGGGTTTTATTTCTGAGACGCTTTCCATGCTGACAAAGGAGAGTCGATGACAAGTACCACGATAGGCATTCGCCTGGCGCATCGATCGCAGCGTGTGCTGGCCGCGGTGTTGAGCTATCTGTGGAGTGGCTGGGGCGCGATAGCGAGCTTGCTGCTTTTTTGCGCGTTGTGGGAGTGGGGGGCTCAGCACTATGGGGAGCTGCTGCTGCCAGGCCCGCAAGCCACCATGCTGCAGCTGCTCCAGATGCTGCGCGACGGTGTTGCGCTGGAGCCGCTGCAAATTTCGGCGCGGCGTGCGCTGTATGGGCTGGGAGCTGCGGTGCTGGCCGCAAGCCTGCTGGGCATGCTGGCGGGACGCTCCATGACAGCCGCCATGGCGGCACGCCCGTTGGTGACACTGCTGTTGGGCATGCCCCCCATTGCCTGGCTGGTGCTTGCCATGCTGTGGTTTGGCATGGGCGATGCCACACCGGTTTTCACCGTGTTCGTTGCCTGTTTCCCCTTGGTCTTTGCGGCGGCCATGCAAGGTGCCCGTACGCTGGACCACCAGCTGCGCGATGTGGCGCATGTGCTGCGGCTGCCTTGGTGGATGAGCCTGACGGACATTTACCTGCCGCACATGCTGTCTTATCTGTTTCCAGCCTGGATCACCGCGCTGGGCAGTTCCTGGAAGGTGGTGGTGATGGCCGAGCTGCTGGCGACGGCAGACGGGGTGGGGGCTGCGCTGGCCGTCTCGCGCGCGCAATTGGACAGCGCGGCATCACTGGCGTGGATCCTGGCCGTGCTGGCACTGCTGCTGGCGGCCGAGTATCTGGCCCTGGAGCCCATCAAGCGTCTGGCTGAACGCTGGCGGCAGTGACGGCCAGAAGTTACAAAAAAACCTATGAAAAACGATGAGAACCTTCCATGCAATTGCACATCAGGCATTTGACGCACCGCTACGCCCTCACGGATGTATTGCAGAACGTGAGCTTGGATTTGCATGCGGGTGAGACGCTGGCGCTGGTAGGGCCTTCAGGCTGCGGCAAAAGCACCTTGCTGCACATTGTGGCGGGCTTGCTCACGCCCGCGGAAGGTGAGGTCCAGTCTGGCTTTCGCGGGCTGGGCTGCATGTTCCAACAACCACGGCTGATGCCCTGGAAGAACACGCTGGACAACATCGCACTGGGGCTGAAGGCGTTGGGCGTGCCCGGGGTCAGCCGGCGTGTGCAGGCGGCGCAACTGGCGCTGCGTCTGGGACTGGCGGAGCAGGACTGGCACAAGTATCCGCATGAGTTATCGGGCGGTATGCAAAGCCGCGTGGCGCTGGCACGGGCGCTGGTCACACAGCCCGATCTGCTGCTGATGGACGAGCCATTTGCCGCATTGGATGTGGGGCTCAAGCACGAGTTGTATGGCTTGCTCAGGGAACAGGTCGCGCAGCGCGGTACAGCGGTGCTGATGATCACCCACGATTTGATGGAGGCGGTGCGCTTGGCGGACCGCATTGTCGTGATGACTGCGCAGCCTGGCCGCGTGCTGCGGGCGTTTAGGGTGGCCTTGCCACAAGCACAGCGCAGCGAAGCATGGATTTACGATCGCACGGCCCACCTGATGCAGATGCCGGACGTGCGTGCAAGCTTTGGCATGCCGCCTTTGCCTCCGGCCGATGAGGCCGCAACAGTCTCTTCTGCTGCCATCCGTTGCGGCAAGAAAGGCGGGGATGAGGGGTTGGTGATCATGACAGGAAGCTGCAGTGCCTCTGACGCATTGCCACGACAAGGAGGCTGTACCGTATGAAAAGGCTTGCTGCATGGCCGCTGTTCATGTGCGGTTTTCGCCCTTTTTTTCTGGCGGGCAGTTTGTTGGCGTGTGTGCTGATGGCCGCCTGGTTGCTGATGCTGGGGGGGGCGTGGCCCACCTTGTCCATGTGGTCACCGCCAGGAGGCGTTGCAATCTGGCATGCCTATGAGCTGGTTTTGGGCTTTGGCAGTGCTGCAGTGGCGGGTTTTTTGCTCACCGCGGTTCCGGAGTTCACGCAAACGGTCCCGGCGGCTCCGAGACGCCTGGCATCACTCGCCGTGCTGTGGCTGTTGGGGCGGCTGGCCTGGCTGATCGCCGCATGGCTGCCTGCGCCTTTGGACGTGCTCACCATAGCGCTGCCGCATCTGGTTTTTACCGCCAGTTTGCTTTTGCTGCTGCTGCCGCCTTTGGGGCGTGATGCCCGTGCCCGCCGCCACTTCAGCTTTGCGCTGGCCTTGATGGCCCTGCTGCTGGTGCAACTGGGATTCTTTGCGGATCTGCTCTGGCGGTGGAACGATCCCCTGGCCTGGGTGCGGCTGGCCGTAGGTTTGATGATGGTGCTGATCATCCTGGCGGGGAGCCGCATTTCCATGAATGTGGTGAACCGCTTGGTCGAGCTGGGCAAGCCTGGTGTGGCCGAGCACGATACCGTCGGCTACCTGGCCCGACCACCCCGACGAAATCTGGCAATTTTTTGCATCTGTTTGTGCAGTGCGGTCGAGTTCTGGAGAGGATACGACCTAGTGACGGCCTGGCTGGCGCTCGCTGCGGCTGCGGCCATGCTGAACCTGCTCAACGACTGGCATGTGGGCAGGGCATTGTTTTACCGCTGGGCGCTGATCTTGTATGCCAGCTATTGGCTGCTGGCATTGGGTTATGCGGCGATGGGCATGTCCATTCTGGGAGCGCCTTGGTTGCCGTCGGCAGGGCGCCATTTGCTGACAGTCGGAGCCATGGGCTTGTCCATCTTTGCCGTGATGAATGTGGCTGGCCGCATTCATGCAGGCCAGTGGCTGGATGGGAGCCGCTGGGTTCCGCTGGCCATGGCGGCCCTGGTCGGGGCTGCGCTGTTGCGCTTCATGGCCGGAAGTTTCGGCTTTGCACACTGGTCGCAGGAAATGATGGTGGCTGCCGGCCTGTTGTGGATCGCAGGCTTTGCTGTGTATCTGGGGCGTAACGCGCGCATGCTGGTGATGCGGCGAGACGATGGCCAGGCAGGCTGCTCGGAGCCTCGGGGACAGGAGGAGGGGGCGGGCCAGCAGTCGGCAGGGCACCAGCATTGATCTCGACGACCAGACTGCGCATGGTCAACCGTATCAGGATTGTGTGTTTGTTGATACGCTACATTGAGAATGATTCCTATTAAAATTGCAAGTAGGCTACTTTTATGGAATCCCAAGGCTTTGTGATGAGAGCGTTCATATGACGGCAAGCAAAGAGTCTCTGGAGCTTACCCTTTCAAGGTCACAAATCTTTGCCAAGGCGGACACTTCCTTGTTGGCAGAACTGGTGCAGCATGCGCGACCGGTCAGATTGCAGCCGCAGCAGCATCTCTTTTTGGCGGGCGATGAGGCCAGGCATTTTTATTGGATAGAGACCGGGACCATCACCCTGTACAGTCCCAGTCTGACTGGCGAGGAAAAGATCTTCAGGGTCTTGGGATCTGGCACTTTGCTGGCAGAAACCGTGATGTATGCCCAGCCTTCCCTGTACCCGCTTTCGGCCCAGGCGACGGAAGACAGTGTGGTCTATCGCATGCCGAGAGAGGAGCTGCTTGCGCTGACCCGGCAGTCGGCGGAATTCGCTTTTTCGCTGGTCGAAATTTTGGCGTCCAGAATTACCCAGGCGGTCAACCGGATCGACCTGCTGACAATGAGCAATTCGCTGCAGCGTCTGGTCAGCTATCTGCTGGACATGCATGTCCAGCAAGGCACTGCCTGGCTGCGCCTGCCCGCCAGCCACCAGGTTATAGCCAGGCAGCTCAACATCACTCCGGAAACCTTCTCTCGACACCTCACTCAACTGAAGCGCCGTGGCCTCATAGGGCATTGTCGCAATCGTGAGCTTGTGCTGCTTGATACAAAAGGTCTCTGCCATGAGGCAGGTTTGCCTGTACCCAGCTTCGAATTCCTGCAACGCCGCCCGCTCGCCAATCTCAACGGCAGCATGTTTGAGTGCTGCAATCTGCTGTAAGAACGTGTTCAAAGTCTCTGCGAAGATGTGAGAAGTCTCGTGATCCTGAGATGCACCAGACCAAGAAGGGCAACCAGTGGTACTTCGGCATGAAGGCCCATATTGGCGTGGATGCGGACTCTGGCTTGGTGCATACCGTGCGGGGCACATCAGCCAACGTCAATGATGTCGTTGAAGCCAACAGCCTGCTGCATGGAAAAGAGGTTGATGGCTATGGAGATGCTGGCTACCAAGGCGCGGACAAACGTCCCGACATGCCAACGCCAGAACCTGAGCGCAAATTCCAATGGCATATCGCCATGAAGCGCAGCCAGCGCAAGGCGCTAGATCATCAGCACCCGATATCAGCCCTGCAAGAGCAGCTTGAGCAGGTGAAGTCCAGGATCCGGGCCAAGGTCGAACACCCATTCAGAGTCATCAAGCGTCAGTTTGGCCACGTCAAAGTTCGCTACCGAGGCTTGAGAAAGAACACGCAGCAATTGCATACCCTGTTTGCCTTGGCGAACTTGTGGATGGCCCGTGGCCGTTTGCTGAAAAACAGCCAATCCAAGCCTGGTGTGGGTGCATAAAAAGCAAGATGCCCGCGAAACGTGGGCATCTTGAGTGCCAGGGGCAAGGGAACATCACACTCGTTCAAGCACTATCACGCTTGAAATCGAGTTATGCAGAGGTTCCCTAAGCAGTTCTACAGCAGACAAGCTGCAGCAGCCACGTTAGGCTATGCGCCTTTGTTTGCTTAGAAAAAACGGATTCGCGCCCATGTGCCAGCTTTTAGGAATGAACTGCAATACGCCCACCGATGTGCGCTTTAGCTTCAGCGGCTTTGCGCAACGTGCAGGCAACACAGGGGATCACACCGACGGCTGGGGCATTGCATTCTTTGAAGACAAGGGACTGCGCCATTTTGTGGACCATGACCGGGCGATTGACTCCCCCATTGCCGAGCTGATCCGCCACTACCCCATCAAGAGCCAGAACGTCATCGCCCACATCCGCAAGGCCACACAAGGTCTGGTCAGCCTGCAGAACTGCCACCCCTTTGTGCGTGAGCTGTGGGGCCGCCACTGGGTGTTTGCCCACAATGGCGACCTCAAAGGCTTTGCCCCCAAGCTGCACGCGCACTTTCGCCCCGTAGGCACCACAGACAGCGAACTGGCCTTTTGCTGGATCATGCAGGAGCTGTGGAAGTCCCATGCCGGTGTGCCCAGCATTGAAGAGCTCACCATCACCTTGCAGGAGCTGGCAAGCCGCATCTCGCCACACGGCACCTTCAACTTCCTGCTCTCCAACGGCGAGGCCCTGTGGAGCCACGCCACCACCAACCTGTTCTACACCGAGCGCTGCCACCCCTTCGCCGCAGCCCAGCTGGCCGACGAAGACCTGACCGTGGACTTCTCCACCGAAACCACGCCCCAGGACAAGGTCGCCGTCATCGTCACCGCCCCACTGACCAAGAACGAAACCTGGACCCAGTTTGAAAAAGGCGTGGTCAATGTGTTTGTGGATGGCCGTCTGTACCTCGGCCAGAGCCACAGCAAGTCATAAAGCAAATC
>ERZ1032269.360-NODE-360-length-9601-cov-22.514561_pt1 | contig 9601 bp, 5 predicted proteins | sample MGYA00517878_ERZ1032269 | MGnify/ENA primary metagenome ERZ1032269 (study PRJEB33719, sample SAMN04261352) | wastewater metagenome | biome: periurban shantytown; feature: human; material: feces | host: Homo sapiens | place: Peru: Lima | collected 2012-01-15 ...
GGAACAACCAGGTGGACGCCGATGCCGATATGGCCGAGTCCTTCAACGGCAAGATTGCTCGTACCCAGGTTCAGTGAGATCGCCTGATTCCGAGCTGAGAGCCGGAATCTGAAGCATTAAGACCGTCGCCCGATTCGTTCGGACGGCGGTCTTTTGCGTGGTGTTGGCTCCTTTTGCCACACTGACAGGTGTTTGGTGCGATGAATAGGGTTTTTCGTGTATGGGGGTACAGTTTCTTCTGGTTTCTGTCGATTCAGGGCCCCCTTGCTTGTGTTGGCCGGGGATTGGTGGCGAGGATCGCGTTTTTTCGGGTACGGGGTTATTTGTTGGAACCGTGGTTCTGGAATCTCGGAACCTTGAAACCTCAAAACCGTGAAATCTTCTGAAAATAGAGGAAGACCGACACCCACAAACGGGCGACGGCCTTCCATTGGTAATTGAGGCTTGCGATTCGGTCCATCGGGACCAATTGACCGGATTCCGATGGACCGAGGCCGCTTGATCGGAATCCCGATCAAGCGAAGCCCTAAGTCACTCAGCCACGGGCGATCTTGCCGGTGAAGGTGGCCATGTCGGCGTCATCATCCTTGCCGTTGTTCCAGGAGAACATGGCGCGCAGCTTCGGGCCAACGGTCTCGATGCGCACGTTGCCGTACTCTTCCTGCAGCTGCTTGAACTTCGGAGCGCCTGCGTCCTGATCATCGATGAACTCCTTGGCGAAGGAGCCATCCTGAATGCGCTTCAGGTGGTACTGCATGCGCTCACGCACGTGCTCGTCGATGCAGGTGTTGGTATAGTCGCCGTACTGGGCGGTGTCGGAGCAGGACCAGCGGGCCTTGTTCAGACCGCCTTCGTTCATGAGGTCGACGAGCATCTTCAGCTCGTGGCAGACCTCGAAGTAGGCGATCTCCGGCTGGTAACCAGCGTCGGTGAGGACTTCGAAGCCCATCTCAACGAGCTTGTTCACGCCACCCATCAGCACATTCTGCTCGCCGAACAGATCGGTTTCGGTCTCCTCGGTGAAGGTGGTCTTGATGGCGCCTGCACGCAGAGCGCCCAGAGCCTTGGCGTAAGCCAGGGTGATGTCCCAAGCGTCGTCACGCGGATCCTGCTCCACGGCCACGACGACCGGGACGCCACGGCCGTTGGCGTACTCACGACGCACGATGTGGCCCGGGCCCTTCGGAGCGACCATGAAGACCGGGTGGTCCTCGGACGGCTTGATGTAGCCGTAGTGGATGTTGAAGCCGTGGGCGAATGCGACTGCAGCGCCCGGCTTGATGTTCGGCTCGATGTCGTTGGCCCAGATGGTGCGCTGGTACTGATCCGGAGCCAGGATCATGATGATGTCGGCCTCAGCAGCGGCTTCCGGAACGGACTTGACTTCCAGACCCTGCTCCTTGGCGTGCTCAACGGACTTGGAGGTCGGACGCAGGCCAACGACGACGTCCACACCGGAATCGCGCAGGTTCAGCGCGTGGGCGTGACCTTGGGAACCGTAACCGATGATGGCAACCTTCTTGCCTTCGAGGACCGAGAGATCGCCGTCGTTCTCATACCAGATTTGTGCAGCCATTGTACTTGGCACTCCTTTTATGTAGTGGGGTGAACGCTTGGAAAAGCGTTCGGGTTTCTACCATTCGCAGATGAAATTCGTGTTTTCATGCATGGATTTTGTCCTGCAAACTGGGGTCTATCCTACCGGAGCCTCCATCTTGCAGCGTGTCTGGTCCACAAAGTGAGCCGCGAAACCGTAAAAATCCGTCGCGACAACGGCAAGTTTCATGTATTTTGACGGGAAGGTGGCATAGGATACAACGCGTAGGGATTTTTGATTAGGAAGAGATGTCATGGTCACTGCGACTGGTCCTGCTCTTGGTTCTGAAATGACAACATCGGTTGAACCCATCGATGACCGTAGCACGGCAGGAGTTCTGCACGTTGCCGCGATTTTCGCCTCGCATATGGTGTTGCAACGTAACAAACCCATTGCCGTGTTCGGTGCGTTGAATGCCGACTGCGCCGGACTTGAGGTTTCGGCGGAAATACGCGATTTCGATGGTTCCGTGATCGTGCAGGCGCACGCGTACGCCTCCAAAGAAATCAAGAACGGCTTTTCTCCGTGGCGCGTTATGTTGCCCGCGCAACCCGAAGGCGGACCTTACACGCTGCGCGTTACCGCAGGCAACGATTTCATCGAATATTACGACGTGCTGATCGGTGAAGTGTGGCTTGCCGGCGGGCAAAGCAATATGGAACTTGAGTTGCGCAACAGTGAAAACGCTGAGGAAGCCCTCGAAAGCTGCGCTGATCCGCTCCTGCGTTTCTACAATGTGCCGAAAACCGGCGTGATTAATCGCAATGCCGAACATGCGGCAAGTTGGCAGGAATCATCGCCCGAAAACAGTGGCGTGATGAGTGCTGTAGCGTACTATTTTGCGCGAAAACTGCGTGATGAACTTGATTCCGACCTTCCAATCGGCATTATCGACTGTTATATCGGGGGTACGTCGATTAGTTGTTGGATGAGCGAGGATGCGCTGAATTCCAGCGAATCCGGGCGTGCTTATCTTGCTCGCTACGAGCAGGCGGTCGCCGGTAAAACGCAGGGACAGTTCGATTTGGAGTACAGCGAATGGCAGTCGCGTTCTGATACTTGGAATGCGTCGATTGCTGCAGCTCGTGAAGCCGATCCTGATGTGACGTGGGATACGCTGACCCAACAGTATGGCGAATGTCCGTGGCCGCCACCGATGACGCCGACTTCACAGTGGCGTCCGACTGGTCCGTTCCATGCCATGCTGGAGCGTATTGTGCCCTATTCCTTGGCTGGATTCCTGTGGTATCAGGGCGAGGAAGACGAGCCGTATTGCGATTCCTATCGTGAGCTGCTGGGCATGATGATTGGTGAATGGCGTGCGCTGTGGAGTGAAAGCCTACCGTTCCTGATCGTGCAGTTGCCGCAATGGATCGACAAGACGGTCGATGCGAGCGACGGTGATCCGATGCTGTGGCCGGTGCTGCGCGAAGCCCAGTGGGATGCCGCGCAGTCCATCGACAACGTGTTCGCCATCTGCACCATGGATTGCGGTGAATACAACAATATTCACCCGGTTGATAAGCGCACGCCCGGCGAGCGTCTAGGCAATTGTGCACTTCACCAAGTGTATGGTATGAGCCGTATTCCGGTGTATGGTCCGACTGTGCTGGGCTTCCGCTGCGACGAAGGCGGTCGCGTGCGTCTGTTCTTCCGGTACGCGCACGGCCTGCATTTCAGCGGTACTACGCCCGACAGTTTCGGCGATGAGCTCGCCAAGAGCCTGCCTTCGTTGGTGCGTTTGCCGGAACGTTCCGGTTTCGAGCTTGCCGGTGCCGATGGCGTGTTCCATCCGGCCTACGCCGCGATTTTCGTGGATTGCGATATTGACGATCTGGTCAACGCAAAGGTCAACGTGGTCGATTACAACGCCACGGAATTCGGTATTCCGATCAACAGCCGCAGTATCGGCACGATTACGTTGGCCACGCCGGAAGTGCCAGCGCCGGTGATGATGCGCTACGCATGGCGTAGCTGGGGTCCGGCACCGTTGTTTAATGACAATAATCTGCCTGCTCACCCATTCAAGCTAGACCTGACCGATCACACCGACTCTGATCACACCGACTCTGATCACGTTGAATGATTGTCGATAGTTGACAATGAATAGCGTGCGATTGCTGTGCTTATAATGTGCCGCAATCGCGCACTTTGTATTGCGATTGAATTCCTGCTGATCGCACGTCAGTCAAATACGAATCAAATACAAATGCGTTATGCTGCGAGCGTATGAGCTACTGCCAGAGGTCGGGGCCGAATGAAGCCAGATATGCGGTCAGTTCGGCGGCCATTTGCTCGTCTTCCGGAATGCGCGGATGGTCATCCGTGCCGCAACCGTTGCGTGAATACAAGAAATGTTTCACGTGAAACTCGCCCTCAGCACCGCTGCCTATCCGAATCTGACCGCCATGGGCCGTGACGTGGTCGATACCGGTAAGCAGGCCGCCGAATTGCTGCTCAAGCTGATCGACGGCGAGCGTGTGGGGCATCTGATGGAGAAGAGCCGTACGAATTGCGTGCCCGCGCTTCGACCGGTCCCGCTCCGGCAGGGGAATAAGATGCGATGATGAGTTAAAAAATCGCGATTGCGTATTTGCTGCGGCAATACCGCTTGCCGATGCTCGCCCAACATCGTATGGCGTCAAACTTAAGAAAGGCTTAAGCGATTAAGTTTGGCGAGTCAACTGCGATACGGAAGCGAAATTTGGAATTTGAAACGTAAAGATCACGGAATACGCAACGAAAAAGCGGGAATTACGGATTGAAAATCAGAATCTGAAATCTGAAATCGTAATCTGAAACAAAAAAGCGCCCGTGCCCCTCGCTTGAGGCACAGGCGCATTGTTGTCTTACGACTTCAGGCGCGTTTCTGTGTGATCTGATAGGCGGCAAACAGCACGACCAGCCAGATAACACCGGCGACTACGGCGATGCGATAGCTTGCGGAGAAGCACATCAGCACCACGACCAGCAGCATGAACGCGATCACCAAATACGGCGTCACCTTGGCGAACGGCAGCTTGAAAGCGAGCTTGTCAAGCGCTTCCTGGCCCTTCAATCCCTTCAGATTGTTCGGACCATCGCCGGCGGCGACAACGCGACGGAACTTAATTTCCGTAATCATAATCATGATCCAATTAATCGCAGCGGCGATCGTGGCGATCGACATCAAATAATTGAACGCGAAATCAGGCCATACGAACACCACCACCACGGCGATCGCAATAATGATGGCCGACGTGATCACGCCACCGACCGGAACGCCGCGCTTGTTCAGGTGGCCTAGATACGCGGGAGCATTGCCCTGCTTCGCCAACGAATACAGCATGCGCGAGTTCGCGTACAGGCCAGAGTTGTACACGCTCATTACGGCGGTCAAGCACACGAAATTCAGAATGCCGGCGGCCGCATGCACGCCCACCGAGTCGAAAATCTGCACGAACGGGCTGGAATTGCCGTCGATCGTGCTCCACGGCACCACGGCCATAATCACGCCGAGCGCGCAGATGTAGAACACGAGAATACGCCAGATAATGCCATTGGTGGCCTTGGGGATCGTGACGCGCGGGTTCTCCGTCTCGCCTGCGGTGATGCCGATGAGTTCGGTGCCGCCGAAGCTGAACATCACCACGACCAGTGCCATCAGCAAGCCAGTCCACGTGCCGTCCGCATTGCGAGACATCAGGCCATGCGGCAGGAATCCGCCGTCAACGGTGAACCAGTTGGCGAACGACGCGCGAATGCCCGAAGCGGTCGGCACATTCGCGATGATCACATACAAACCGCCGAAAATCATGGCAAGCACGGCCACGATCTTGATGATGGCGAACCAGAATTCAAATTCGCCGAACTTGTTCACGCCCATAAGATTCAGCGCCGCGATCGCCACGAGGAACACCGCCGCCGACACCCACTTCGGAATGTTCGGGAACCAGTAATTCACGAACGAGCCAACCACGGCCAACTCCACCATGGCCACGAGCACGTAGTTGAACCAGTAATTCCAGCCGGAAATAAAGCCTGCGCGCTTCGACCAGTACTGCGTGGCGTAATAGCTGAACGCGCCCGCCTTCGGATCCTCGACCGCCATTTCAGACAGTGCGCGCACGATCAGGAAAATCGCCAGACCGCCGATCAGATAGGCGAGCAGAATGGCCGGGCCCGCCAGCTGAATCGACTCGCTAGAACCATAGAACAGGCCGGTGCCGATCGCGCCGCCCAATGCGATCAATTGAATATGACGATTCTTCAAAGACTTGCGCAGCGTCGGCGGAACCGGCACATCGTCGGTTTCGCGCGGTTTCTTCGCAACGGTTGCGTCGCTCATGAATGCTTCCTCTTCTTGGGTGCCTCAGCAATATTCGGCAAATTCGGCAAATTCAGCAAGAGTTTGGCGATTTTGGCGATGTTGCGTTCGGCAGTAGTGGTAGGTGACGCGCCTATGTTTTTTGGCATGGCGCGTCTTCCCCGATTGTAGCTGTAGCGCGTGGATTCGGTTTCATAGTGTTCAATAGTTCGATAGTTCAATAAAATGAAGGTTTTGAGAGCAATGGTTGGTGCTGCTTGAACGCTGCGGGGCTGGAGGTCGTCATGGCATTCGTCAAAGACATGGTGCGTATGTGGTTGCATGCGTGGAAGCGATTCGTCTCTATCGCCATGATTACATTGCTTGGCGTGGCTGTGCTTACCGGCATTTACGCGGGCTGCCGAGATGCTTTTCTTGCGACGGATCGTTTTTTCGACACCCAAGGATTGCACGATATTCAGGTGCTGTCTACCGCAGGATTGACGGATGGCGATATTGCCGCGTTACGCAAGGTGCGCGGTGTAGCGAAGGTGCAGGCGGAGCGGTCACAGGAAGTGACGTTCGATTTGGGCGGCCGCAAATCGGCGACCATGCAGGAAATCGGTGCGAACGGTATTGACTGGCCGTACGTGCAGGAAGGGCGATTGCCGAAGAAAGCCGGCGAAATCGCAGTAACCCGTAAATTTATCCGCGATTCCGGCAAAAAGATTGACAGCCACCTCACCGTAGCCCCCGAATCCTCTTCTTCCGCTACTTCAGTGTCCGATTCTGGTGAATCGGACACTCAGGGTGCTGAAGATAAGGCACCAAGCTTCCCGACCAAGCTCACCATCGTGGGCGTGGTGCTCGATCCGCAGAATCTAAGCAATCCGGACGGATATTCCGCCATGACCTCGTTTCGTTCCACCGCTGCCACCGACTACACGTTCTTCGCTCCGTCCGACGGCGTGACCGGCACCCTCTACACGTCCGCCACGCTGCTCGTCAAAGGTTCGGCCAACGAAAACACGTTCGACGAATCGTATGAAAACACCGTCAAACAGGTGACCGACCGCATCGACGACGCCGTGAAAACCGATCGGCAGAAGGCCCGCTGGCAGGAGCTGCTCGACGTGGGCAACAGGCAGATTGCCGCCACGCGTGCGGAAGCCGACAAGAAGTTCGCGGAAGCGCAATCGCAAATCGACGAGAATCGTCGGCAATTCGACCAGCAGGTCGACCAAATCATGAACATGCAAGCCGGTGCAACCGGCGCAATGGATCCCACCCAACTCAACGAAACCACGCGTGAAACAATGCGTGAAACCATCATCGCCGCAACCCCCGAACTTGCGCATGCCAAGCAGCGGCTCGACCAGGCGCAATCGCAATTGGACGAGCAGAAAGCGCAAACCGAACAAACGCTGAAAACCAAAGAAAACGAGCTTAAAACCAGTATTCCGCAAGTGCGCTGGTATGTGCAGGATCGGCAGTCGCTCGGTGGATTCAGCGCGCTCAAATCCGACCTTGATTCCATCCAATCGCTCGGCAACGCGTTCCCGATCGTGTTTCTGGTGGTCGCTGTGATGATGAGTCTGACTTCCATGGCGCGCATGGTCGAAGAGGACCGCTCGCTCATCGGCACCTACGTGGGGCTTGGCTATGGGCGTCTTGCGGTGGCGTCGCGCTATCTGCTGTTCGCGCTGCTGGCGTGTCTCATCGGCGGGGGGCTTGGCTTACTTGTCGGATTCCTTGGAATTCCGGCGTTTCTTCTGGTTGTTTTGGAGGGCATGTATGTGATGCCTGGCGTGCGACTGGAATACGACTGGCTGTACGGTTCGCTGGGCATCGCACTGTTCGTGGTCGGTGTGCTCGCCGCCACCATTTACGCGTGCGTGCAGGAGATGCGCATGACGCCCGCCGCGCTGATGCGGCCGAAAGCGCCGCGTGCCGGCTCACGTATTCTGCTGGAACGAATCAAGCCGGTCTGGAATCGTATGGGATTCCTCAGCAAAGTGACCGCGCGCAACATTTTCCGCTTCAAGTCGCGCCTTATCATGACGGTCGGCGGGGTGGCCGGCTGCACCGCGCTCATCGTCTGCGGCCTAGCCATCAATGACACCGTGGCCGACCTTGGTATCAAGCAATATCGTGACGTTTACCAATACGATCTTATGGTGGTTTCTGGCGATTCGGACGCGGACGAAATGCGCGCCAAAGTCGCGTCGGACGGTCGTACCACGTCTACGATGAACGTGCGTATCGAATCGGGTGATATGGCTGTTGGGAAGAGCGATTCTGGCAGCGGCGACAGCAGTGGCAGTGTCGGCAGTGAAAGTATTCAGCTGGTTGCAGTGCCGGAAAAGCGATTGTCCGACCTGGGCAAAATGGTCACGTTGCAGCCGGTGCATTCCGGAATATTGGGCACGTCCAGTATCGGCGGGAAAGGCTCGCTGAAGCTGGACGACGATGGTGTGATAGTGGCGCAGTCGGCGGCAAGCTCGCTTGGCATCGCCACCGGAAGCAAAGTGCGATTGACCAACGGCGACGGCGTGCAGGCCACTGCGAAAGTGAGCGCGGTGAATCGCAATCTTATCGGATCGGACGTGTACATCAGCGAAACCTACTATGTCAAGCTGTTCGGCAAATCCTTCGTATCCAACGTGTCCGTTTCTGGTGAATCGGACAAACAAGGCACTGAGAACGCCTCTCAACTGTCCATTTCTCCCGAATCGGACAAACAAGCGGGTAAAACCGGGGTCCAAATGTCCGTTTCTGCAGAATCGGACGTGCAAAGTACGAAATCGCTGACCTGGAATGCCATGTATGCCAAACTTTCCGGCTCTGACCAATCGCAAACTGACTATGCTCAATCGCTCGAAAAGGACAGCTCGGTGGTGAAAGCCGTAAGCAGCGCGCACATGGCCGACAGTTTCAAGTTCGATCTTATGGGCGCGGTCGTGGCGCTGATTGTGGCGCTCGCCGGAGGTTTGGCGCTTGTGGTGCTGTTCACTCTCGCCAATACGAATGTGTCGGAACGCGTGCGCGAGATGGCTACACTCAAGGTGCTCGGCTTTTTCGACCGTGAAGTGCACCATTATGTGAATCGCGAGATGATGATCCTCACCGTCATGGGCGTGGTGCTGGGATTGCCGCTCGGCCGGTTCGTTGGCGGGCTGCTGACCATGGCGCTCAACATGCCGTCGCTCTATTTCGAGGTGGAGGTCAAGCCGCTGAGTTACGTGATCGCAGTCGTGGCGACCATGATGTTCGCGCTGCTTGTGCAACTGTTTGTCAACCCCGTCCTCGACCGTATCGACCCCATCAGCTCGCTCAAGTCTGTGGAATGACGACTGTCCGATTCACCAGAAGCGGACAGTTAGAGTTATCGGAAAGGCTCGGATTCGCGTCTCAGTTCTTCGGATAACGGTAGTTGTGTGGCAGTTGCGTGGTGAGCTGCGGGTCCAGGCCGAGTTCCTTCAGCTGCCGGTCGATTTCGCGGCGCGCACGTTTTACAAGTTCGGCTCGATGCTCATCGCCGTGTCCATGCGCTTCCAGTGCGTCTAACGTTTCCGCCAAACGCTTGAGCCGGTCCTGATGGTGCAGCAGCGCACGCACCTGCGCATGTTCGCGTACGATCGTCTGCCAATCGGATGGCGTGTGCGCAATCTCCCGAACCGCGGTGACCGGATGTACGTCGGCCACCTGATATGTGATCG
>ERZ1032269.367-NODE-367-length-9359-cov-9.217433_pt1 | contig 9359 bp, 4 predicted proteins | sample MGYA00517878_ERZ1032269 | MGnify/ENA primary metagenome ERZ1032269 (study PRJEB33719, sample SAMN04261352) | wastewater metagenome | biome: periurban shantytown; feature: human; material: feces | host: Homo sapiens | place: Peru: Lima | collected 2012-01-15 ...
GGCAAAGCACAGATAAAAAATATCAGCCCAATCAACCTCTAAGGCTTATCCAGCATGCGTTAGCAGCTATAAAAATAAGCAATAAAAAAAGGCAACCCGAAGGTTGCCTTTGTTGCTTTGCAGCACTTTCTCAGAAAGTGCGCTTAACGCCGTGCCGGTGGCACATCCGTGCAGCTGCCATGCGCCACTTCTGCCGCCATGCCAATGCTTTCGCCCAGCGTGGGGTGGGGGTGGATGGTCTTGCCGATATCCACGCTGTCTGCGCCCATTTCAATGGCCAGCGCAATCTCGCCAATCATGTCGCCTGCGTGCGTGCCGACGATGCCGCCGCCCAGGATGCGGTGGGTTTCTTCATCAAACAGCAGCTTGGTAAAGCCTTCGTCGCGGCCATTGGCAATGGCGCGGCCGGAGGCGGCCCAGGGGAACAAGCCCTTTTTGACCTTGATGCCTTGTGCCTTGGCCTGGTCTTCGGTCAGGCCCACCCATGCCACTTCAGGGTCGGTGTAAGCCACGCTAGGAATCACGCGGGCGTTGAACGCGGCAGATGCCAGTTCCTTGTTGCCCTGCAATTCACCGGCGATAACTTCTGCGGCCACGTGTGCCTCATGCACCGCCTTGTGCGCCAGCATGGGCTGGCCCACGATGTCGCCAATGGCAAAGATGTGCGGCACGTTGGTGCGCATCTGGATATCGACGTTGATAAAGCCGCGATCCGTCACGCTCACGCCTGCGGCTTCTGCGCCAATCTTCTTGCCATTGGGCGTGCGGCCCACAGCTTGCAAGACCAGATCGTAAGTCTGGGGCTCAGGCACGGTGACGCCGTTCTTGGCAGGCTCAAAGCTCACCTTGATGCCTTCGGGCGTTGCTTCGGCCGCCACGGTCTTGGTGTTGACCATGATGTTGTCAAAGCGGTGGGCATTCATCTTCTGCCAGACCTTGACCAAATCACGGTCAGCGCCTTGCATCAGGCCGTCCATCATTTCCACCACGTCCAGGCGTGCGCCGAGGGTCGAGTAGACCGTGCCCATTTCCAGGCCGATGATGCCGCCGCCCAGAATCAGCATGCGCTTGGGCACTTCCTTGAGCGCCAGCGCGCCGGTGGAGTCCACAATGCGCTCGTCCTTGGGCAGGAATGGCAGGTGTACGGCCTCAGAGCCAGCGGCAATGATGGCGTTCTTGAACTGCACCACCTTCTTGCTGCCAGCCAGTTCTTTGCCTTCGCCGGTGGTTTCCTGCACTTCAATGTGGTGCGAGCCAACGAAGGCCGCCACGCCACGCACGATGGTGACTTTGCGCATCTTGGCCATCTGGCCCAGGCCGCCGGTCAGCTTGCCAATGACTTTTTCCTTGTGCGCACGCAGCTGGTCAATCGACACCTCAGGCGCGCCGAACTTGACGCCGGCCACTTCCAGGTGCTTGACCTCATCCATCACCGCCGCCACGTGCAGCAGTGCCTTCGATGGGATGCAGCCCACGTTCAGGCACACGCCGCCCAGCGTCTTGTAACGCTCAACCAGCACAACCTTCAGGCCCAAGTCCGCAGCACGGAAGGCGGCAGAGTAGCCGCCAGGGCCGCCGCCGATGACGACGACGTCTGCTTCCAGGTCCACATGACCTGCGTAGCTGCTTGCTACAGGTGCAGGAGCTGCTGGCGCTGGCGCAGACTGGCTTTGCGATGCATTTGGCGCGGAAACGCTTGCAGGCTGTGCACTAGCTGCTTGCACTTCAGGAACAGCAGCAGGTGCAGCAGGTGCAGCAGCTGCAGCCTCGCCAGCGGCTTCCAGCGTCAGGATGACGGAGCCTTCAGCGACCTTGTCGCCCAGCTTCACTTTCAATTCCTTCACAACACCAGCGTGGCTGGAAGGAATTTCCATGGAAGCCTTGTCCGACTCCACGGTGATGAGCGACTGGTCCACGGTGACGGTGTCACCGGGCTGCACCAGCAGTTCGATCACGCCGACTTCGGCGAAGTCGCCAATGTCTGGCACTTTGATATCGATGATTGCCATAGGTAGCAGCCCTTTCGTTACAGCAAGATGCGGCGGTAGTCCGCCAGCACTTGGCCCAGGAAGGCGTTAAAGCGTGCAGCGGCTGCGCCGTCGATGACGCGGTGGTCGTACGACAGGCTCAAAGGCAGCATCAGGCGCGGCACAAACTTTTCCTTCTCTTCGTTCCACACAGGCTGCATGGACGAGCGCGACAGGCCCAGAATGGCCACTTCAGGCGCATTCACGATAGGCGTGAAGTTGGTGCCGCCAATGCCGCCCAGCGAGCTGATGGAGAAGCAGCCGCCCTGCATGTCTGCAGCGCCCAGCTTGCCGTCACGGGCCTTCTTGGCCAGCTCACCCATCTCTTTGCTGATCTGCAGGATGCCCTTCTTGTCAGCGTCCTTGAGCACAGGCACCACCAGCCCGTTGGGCGTATCTGCCGCAAAGCCGATGTTGTAGTACTGCTTGTAGACCAGCGTATCGCCATCGAGCGAGGCGTTGAACTCTGGGAATTTCTTCAGCGCAGCGACCACGGCCTTGATGACGAAGGCCAGCATGGTGACCTTGACATCGCTCTTGGCCTTGGCCTGCTCGGCGTTGGTCTGCACGCGGAAGGCTTCCAGCTCGGTGATGTCGGCCACATCGTTGTTGGTGACGTGGGGAATCATCACCCAGTTGCGGTGCAGGTTGGCGCCCGAGATCTTCTTGATGCGCGACAGATCCTTGCGCTCCACAGGGCCGAACTTGGCAAAGTCCACCTTGGGCCAGGGCAGCAGGTCCAGACCTGCGCCACCACCGGCAGCAGGTGCGGCCTTGGGGGCAGCAGCCTGCTGGGCCAGTGTCTGCACCGCGCCCGCCATGACGGACTTGGTGAAGGCCATCACGTCTTCCTGCGTGATGCGACCCTTTTGGCCAGAGCCCTTGACCTCTTCCAGCGGCACGCCCAGCTCACGCGCAAACTTGCGCACGGAAGGCGATGCATGGGGCAGCGTGCCCGATGGGGCCACGGTGGGGTTGTGGGCTGGCTCGCCCCCTCTCCCGCTTGCGGGAGAGGGTTGGGGTGAGGGCTGGCTGCTGGCAACTGCAGGCACAGGTGCTGGCACAGAGGCCGATGCACCTTCACCCCTGCCCTCTCCCGCTGAAGCGGGCGAGGGAGTAGCAGCCACAGGAGCAGGTGCTGCAGCGCCCTGCACTGTCATGGCGCCCACCACGTCACCCACGTTGACCTTGTCACCGAGCTTGAGGCTCAAGGCGGTGATGGTGCCAGCGGCGGGCGATGGGATTTCCATGGAAGCCTTGTCAGACTCCACGGTGAACAGCGACTGCTCTGCCTCTACGGTATCGCCCACCTTGACCAGCACTTCAATGACGGCCACGTCCTTGAAGTCACCAATGTCAGGAATGGTGATATTCATAGAGCTTGCTGCAGCTACAGGAGCAGCTTGCGCTGGTGTAGCGGGCACTTCAGCTGCTTTTTGCTCTGAAACTGGCGCAGGAGCTGCGCTGGCAGCTACAGCTTCTGCAGCAGGGGCTGCAGCGGGTGCTGGTGCAGGGGCTGCGTCTGCCGTTTCAATCACGGCAATCACTGCGCCTTCAGCGACCTTGTCGCCGAGCTTGACGCGCAGTTCCTTGAGCACGCCTGCGTGGCTGGAAGGAATCTCCATGGAGGCCTTATCGGACTCCACGGTGATCAGGGATTGCTCAACCTTGATGGTGTCGCCCACGTTGACCAGCACTTCAATCACGCCGACGCTGTCGAAGTCGCCGATGTCCGGGACCTTGATTTCTGTCAATGCCATATCTATGTCTCCGGTGCTCTATCAGGCGTACAGGGGGTTGATCTTGTCGGCCTTGATGCCGTACTTGACAATCGCTTCGGCCACCTTGGTCACAGGCAGCTTGCCTTCTTCGGCCAGCGCCTTCAGTGCAGCGACCACGATGAAGTGGCGATCCACCTCGAAGTGCTCGCGCAGCTTGCGGCGGAAGTCCGAGCGACCAAAACCGTCTGTGCCCAGCACCTTGTAGTTGCGGCCCTTGGGGATGTAGGGGCGGATTTGCTCGGCGTAGGCCTTCATGTAGTCGGTAGACGCAATGACGGGGCCTTGTGTGCCTTGCAGCTGCTGCGTCACGAAGGGCACCTTGGCGGTTTCCAGCGGATGCAGCATGTTGTGGCGTTCGCAGTTCTGACCGTCGCGGGTCAGTTCGTTGAACGATGGGCAGCTCCACACGTCCGCAGCGATCTGCCAGTCTTTTTCCAGCAGCTCCTGTGCAAACAGGGACTCGCGCAGGATGGTGCCGGAGCCCAGCAGCTGCACGCGCAGGCCGGACTGGGGCACCTTCTGGCCAGGCTTGCACTGGTACATGCCCTTGATGATCTGCTGCTCCGTGCCAGGCTGCAGGCCGGGCATGGCGTAGTTTTCGTTGAGCAGCGTGATGTAGTAGAAGACGTTTTCCTGGTTCTGCACCATGCGGCGCAGGCCGTCCTGCATGATGACTGCCACTTCGTGTGCGAAGGTGGGGTCGTAGCTCACGCAGTTAGGAATGGTGTTGGCCAGGATGTGGCTGTGACCGTCTTCGTGCTGCAGGCCTTCGCCGTTCAGTGTGGTACGGCCCGATGTGCCGCCCAGCAGGAAGCCGCGCGCCTGCATGTCGCCCGCTGCCCATGCCAGGTCGCCAATGCGCTGGAAACCAAACATGGAGTAGTAGACGTAGAAAGGAATCATGATGCGGTTGGACGTGCTGTAGCTCGTCGCAGCCGCAATCCACGATGCCATACCACCGGCTTCGTTAATGCCTTCCTGCAGAATCTGGCCGGCCTTGTCTTCGCGGTAGTACATGACCTGGTCTTTGTCGACAGGGGTGTACTTCTGGCCGTGGGGGTTGTAGATACCGATCTGGCGGAACAGGCCTTCCATACCAAAGGTACGGGCTTCGTCCACCAGGATGGGCACCACGCGGGGGCCAATGTTCTTGTCACGCAGCAGCTGCGTGAGGAAACGCACGTAGGCTTGCGTAGTGGAGATTTCGCGGCCTTCGGGTGTGGGCTCCAGAATGGCCTTGAAGGTATCCAGCGAAGGCGCGGTAAAGGCTTCGTCGGCCTTTTCGCGGCGGTGAGGCAGGTAGCCGCCGAGGGCCTTGCGGCGCTCGTGCAGGTACTTCATCTCAGGGGTGTCGTCCGCTGGCTTGTAGAAAGGCAGATCGGCGATCTGGCTGTCAGGAATTGGGATGTTGAAGCGGTCGCGGAAGGCCTTGACGTCTTCATCGCTGAGCTTCTTGGTCTGGTGCACGGTGTTCTTGCCTTCACCGACCTTGCCCATGCCAAAGCCCTTGACGGTCTTGACCAGCAGCACAGTGGGCTGACCCTTGTGGTTGTTGGCAGCGTGGAAAGCGGCGTAGACCTTCTGCGCATCGTGACCACCACGGCGCAGATTCCAGATTTCGTCGTCGCTCATGTGCTCGACCATCTTCAGCGCGCGGGGGTCGCGGCCGAAGAAGTGCTTGCGCACGTAGGCACCATCGTTGGCCTTGAAGGCCTGATAGTCGCCGTCGTTGCACTCCATCATGATCTTCTTGAGCACGCCGTCCTTGTCCTTGGCCAGCAGCTCGTCCCAGCCCTTGCCCCACAACAGCTTGATGACGTTCCAGCCAGAGCCGCGGAATTCGCCTTCCAGCTCCTGAATGATCTTGCCATTGCCGCGCACGGGGCCGTCCAGACGCTGCAGGTTGCAGTTGATCACGAAGATCAGGTTGTCCAGGTTCTCACGTGCGGCCAGGCCGATCGCGCCCAGGGATTCGGGCTCGTCCATTTCACCGTCGCCGCAGAACACCCAGACCTTGCGGTTTTCGGTGTTGGCAATGCCACGTGCGTGCAGGTACTTCAGGAAGCGCGCCTGGTAGATGGCCATCAGCGGGCCCAGGCCCATGGACACCGTGGGGAACTGCCAGAAGTTAGGCATCAGCTTGGGGTGGGGGTAGCTGGACAGGCCCTTGCCATCCACTTCCTGGCGGAAGTTCAGCAGTTGCTCTTCGCTCAGGCGGCCTTCCAGATAGGCGCGTGCGTACACGCCGGGCGATACGTGGCCCTGGAAGTAGATGCAGTCACCGCCGTGGTTTTCGCTCTCGGCGTGCCAGAAGTGGTTAAAGCCTGCGCCAAACATGTTGGCCAGCGAGGCAAAGGAGCCAATGTGGCCGCCCAGATCACCACCTTCGGGTGGGTTGTGGCGGTTTGCCTTCACCACCATGGCCATGGCGTTCCAGCGCATGTAGGCGCGCAGGCGGCCTTCGATTTCCAGGTTGCCGGGGCACTTGGCTTCCTGCGAAGGCTCGATGGTGTTCACATAACCGGTCTGTGCAGAGAAAGGCATGTCCACGCTGTTCTGGCGGGCATGCTCCAGCACTTCTTCGATCAGCTGGTGCGCGTACTGCGCACCTTCGCGGTCGATGACGGCGGACAGCGCGTCCATCCACTCGCGGGTTTCCTGGGGGTCAAGGCTGGGCTTTACGTTAGCGCCGGCCTGAGGGTCGGTCTGAGCTGTCATTGTCTGTCTCCTGTTCAAGAGGCTGCAGGTACGCGGTCAGGGATGTAATGCGTGCCATCTACTTTGCTTCCCTAAGACCGCAATGCTCTGAGCTTACTCAGTGGACCACGACTTGTTAGAGAGACAAAGACGCGCAATACGTTGACCATTTCAACTTGCAGTTTCGCACATTTTCCAAAGATTTCAAATGATGCACCATCATTTCTTATTGCGAAAAATTGCTGCAAGCGCACATACTCTGAAACACCGCAAAACCACATGCAAACTCAGTGAAATCACTAGGATTCCCCTACACTGCGTACATGGTTTTATTCAGAAAAAAGAACACAGAGACAAAGACAAAGACAGCCAGCAGCTTTTCCAGCGCCGATCCCACGCAGTGGTGGCGTTCCTGGTGGCGCAGCCTCTCCCCTACCCGACAGGACCGTCTGGCCGCACTGGCACCGCTGGTTTCCGTTGCCCTTTTCATGGCTGCAATCGTGGCCGCTTTCTGGTATTTGCGCTCGGAGGAAATCGACCGCGACAACCAGGCCCTGCAGCGCGATGTGGAATACGCCCAGCAGCGCATGCGCCTGCGTCTGCTGGAACGCCAGGAACAGGTCATGCTGCTGGCCCGTGACCTGGCTGCCGGAGACATTGGCACTTCCGAGTTCACCAACCGCGCAGAAGTGCTGACCACCCAGTACCCAGAGCTGCAGAGCCTGACCTGGGTGGACCGCGATGGCCGCGTCATTACCAGCTACGCCACGCCTTCCGTGTCCAGCGAACGCCTGCGCATGCCTTCGGAAAAACTGCAGGACGACGCAGCAGCGCACAGCTTTGAGCAGGTCAAGACCACACACCTGCCTGTGTACACCCAGCCACTGGCCAAGCCTGGTGACTACCCGCCAATGCTGCAGTTTCAGACTCCCGTGCTGGGCATCAGCAGCTTTGGCGGCACCGTCATGGCGGAGTTTTCGCCCGACAGCCTGATGCGCTATGCCACCCCCAGCGAGCTGCTGGCGCATTACGCCATGACGCTGACCGATGGTCAGGGCACGGTGATTGCTGGCACGCCACTGACGCTGTCCAAGGCCGACAGGAAGTGGTACGACATCAACACCCCCAAGTCCACGGAATACAGCATGCCGATTGCGCCCGTGGGGGAGGCACTCAATCTCAAGGTGCAGGCATACCGCACCTCCATGAGCATGATTGGCAATGGCATGTTCTGGCTGGTGGCGACGCTGAGCATGCTCACTGCCTGGCTGCTGGTAGCCACCTGGCGCCATACCCGCAAGCGCCTGCGCACACAGGAAGCGCTGGTGGCGGAAACCAATTTCCGCCGCGCTATGGAAAACTCGCTGCTCACCGGCATGCGTGCGCTGGACATGCAGGGCCGTATCACCTATGTGAACGCTGCGTTCTGCCAGATGACGGGCTGGGATGAGCAGGAGCTGGTAGGCCAGACGCCGCCCTACTCCTACTGGCCTGCGGCTGACTACGAAATTCTGCAGAGCAAGCTCAACGAAGAGCTCAGCGGCAAGAGCTCGCCCGGCGGCTTTCAGGTGCGGGTGCAGCGCAAAAACGGTTCTATCTTTGATGCGCGCCTGTATATCTCGCCGCTCGTCGATGCCCATGGCAACCAGACAGGCTGGATGTCGTCCATGACGGACATTACGGAATCCAAGCGCATCCGCGATCAGCTTTCTGCCTCTCATGCGCGTTTTACCATTGTGCTGGAAGCGCTGGATGCTTCAGTTTCCGTAGCACCACTGGGTAGTGCAGAACTGCTGTTTGCCAACAAGCTCTACCGCCAGTGGTTTGGCTCACAGACCGAAGGACACCTGCAGCTGGTGCAGCAAGGCGGCCTGCCCAGCAAGCGCAATGAGTCGGTAGACGATGAAGACGGGCTCATGGGCCTGCCCACCGACAGCTTGACCAGCGCTGGCAGCAATAACGCCGAAATCTATGTAGCGGAACTGGGCAAGTGGCTGGAAGTGCGCTCCCGCTACCTGAGCTGGGTGGACGGCCGCCTGGCGCAGATGGTGATTGCCACCGACATCACCGCCCGCCGCCATGCCGAAGAGCAGGCAGCCCGCCAGGCCGAGCAGGCGCAAACCGCCAGCCGCCTGATCACCATGGGCGAGATGGCCTCCAGCGTTGCGCATGAGCTGAACCAGCCACTGACCGCCATCAGCAACTACTGCAGCGGCATGTTGACGCGCCTCGATAGTGGATCGCTGTCCGAATCGCAAATGCGTTTTGCGCTGGAAAAGACCGCCCACCAGGCCCAGCGCGCGGGCCAGATCATTCAGCGCATTCGCTCCTTTGTGAAGCGCAGCGAGCCCAACCGCACCCTGGCGCACGTGGAAACCATGGTGGAAGAAGCACTGGAGCTGGCCAATATTGAAATGCGCCGGCGCAATGTGCGCCTGACGCACTGGGTGGCTCCGGCCATTCCGCCGGTCATGGCGGACACCATCTTGATTGAGCAGGTCATGATCAACCTGATCAAGAACGCTGGCGAAGCCATTGAGCAGGCCCAGCGCCCACCCTCACAGCGTCATGTGGAGCTGCGCGTAGAGCCCAAGGAGTCCACAGGGCTCAAGGGCGTGGAGTTCTCCGTGCAGGATTCAGGCAAAGGCCTGCCGCCCGAAGTGCAGGAACGCTTGTTCGAAGCCTTTTTTTCCACTAAAAACGAAGGCATGGGCATTGGTCTGAACCTGTGCCGATCCATTGTCGAGTCACATCAGGGTCGCATGGCTGCTGAGAACATCTACAATGGTTCCGAAGTGGTTGGCTGCCGGTTTTCCTTCTGGATACCTCTGGCCAGCACTTAGAGTGGTTTACA
>ERZ1032269.369-NODE-369-length-9271-cov-7.213542_pt1 | contig 9271 bp, 6 predicted proteins | sample MGYA00517878_ERZ1032269 | MGnify/ENA primary metagenome ERZ1032269 (study PRJEB33719, sample SAMN04261352) | wastewater metagenome | biome: periurban shantytown; feature: human; material: feces | host: Homo sapiens | place: Peru: Lima | collected 2012-01-15 ...
CCGCATTTTTCGCATTGGTCGCCGTAGGCGCGGTCGTTGCCGCAGCGGGGGCAGGTGCCCACGATATAGCGGTCGGCGAGGAACGTCTGGGTTTCCTCGTCGTAGTATTGCTCCGAGGTCCGCTCGATGAATTTGCCTTCGTCGTAGAGCTTGCGGAAGAACTCCGACGCTGTCGCGGCGTGGGTCTTCGACGAGGTGCGCGAGTAGATGTCGAACGACATGCCGAGCCCTTCGAACGACGATTTAATCAACTGGTGATAGCGATCGACGATCTGCTGGGGCGTGACGCCCTCTTTGCGGGCCTTGATGGTGATGGGCACGCCGTGCTCGTCGCTGCCGCAGACCGAGATCACGTCGTATCCTTTCAGGCGCAGGTAGCGCGTGTAGATGTCCGACGGGATATAGACGCCCGCCAGGTGGCCGATGTGTACCGGGCCGTTGGCGTAGGGCAGTGCCGAGGTGACGAGATAACGCTTGAAGGGTTTACTCATATTGGGTAGAAAAGGTCTAACAATTACTATTTTGTGTCAAATGTAGTGATTTTTCTAATAATTAGAAACTAAAACCCGACTTTGTTGTATCGGATTTTTTCGTTTCGGGAGCGGGAAGGAGTGGTTCGGACGGAATGCCGCCGCCGGTGTCGTCGGGCGGGATCCGTAAAAAACCGGAGCCTGAAAGCTCCGGTTTTTACGGATGTTGCCGGCCGTATTATTGCTTGCTCCGCAGGGGTTTGATGTCCTTGATGCGGAGCTGTACCGAAACCGAGCCCCGGTAGTGGTTCTCTACGATCTGATAGCAGACGTCGATCGGATGTCCCGCGCGGATCCACTCGTAGTGGGTCGGCTGCTGGAAGGCGATCGTCTGAATCGTCGTGTTGGGTTTCTGGCGCTGCATCAGGTCCATGCGCAGGTGCTCGCAGTCGGCGCCGACGAGCTTCGTTTCGCCGTGGCTGACCACGCCCCGCGTGACGAATACCGGTGCGGGGTTGCCGGGGCCGAACGGCTGGAAACGGTTCAGGTCGCGGCGGAACGCCGGGGTGATGTTCGAGAAGAAGAGTTCGCTGTCGATCTCCACCTGGGGTTGCAGCGTTATCGGGTCGATGTTCTCTTCGACGTAGGCATTGAAGCGGCGGGTGAACTCCTCGACCCGTTCGGGACGCATCGTGAGTCCTGCTGCGTACATGTGCCCGCCGAAGTTCTCCAGCAGGTCCGAACAGGATTCGATTGCCTGATAGAGGTCGAAGCCGGGCACCGAGCGGGCCGAACCCGTGACGAACCCGTTGCTCATCGTGAGCACCACCGTCGGGCGGTAGTAGGTTTCGATCAGGCGGGAGGCCACGATGCCCACGATGCCCTTCATCCAGCGGGGGTTGTAGATCACCGTACTCTTGGCGGCCTTCAGCTCCGCGTGGGCCTCGATGAAGTCGTGGGCTTCCTGCGTGACGCTGCGGTCGATGCACTTGCGGTCCTGGTTGAAGCCGTCGATCACCGAGCCGAACTCTTCGGCCAGGCTTTCGTTGCCTTCGATCAGCAGATTGACCGCCGCATAGCCGCCCGAAGGAGCGGCGTTTTCGTCGTTTTCGTCCATCCGCATACGGCCTGCGGCGTTGATGCGGGGTCCGATTTTGAAGACGATGTCGTCGATGGTGATGTTGTGTCGATCCAGGCCGCAGATCTTGATGATCGAGAGCAGCCCCTTCGAGGGGGAGGCGTTGAGCCGCAGAAGCCCGTAGTGGGCTAAAATCCGGTTTTCATCCACCAGAGGAACGATGTCCGAGGCGATGCTGACGGCCAGCAGGTCGAGCAACGGCTCGATTTGCTGGAACGGAATTCCGTTTTTCTGGCAGTAGGCCTGCACTAGCTTGAATCCCACGCCGCACCCCGACAGTTCGTCGAACGGATAGGAACAGTCGGCGCGTTTGGGGTCGAGAACGGCTACGGCGCGGGGAATTTCCTCGGCCGGGAGGTGATGGTCGCAGATGATGAAATCCACGCCCTTGCGTTTGGCATAGTCCACTTTCTCTATGGCTTTGATGCCACAGTCCAGGGCGATGATCAGCGTCGCACCCTTGCGTGCGGCGTGGTCGATGCCCTTGGTCGAGATACCGTAACCTTCGGTATAACGATCCGGGATGTAGAACAACAGGTCCTTATGACCTATCTGGCGCAGAAATTTATAAACCAGCGCGACGGCGGTCGTGCCATCGACGTCGTAGTCGCCGTACACCATGATCTTCTCACGGTTGCGGACGGCCCGCTCCACCCGTTCGACCGCCTTGTCCATATCCTTCATCAGGAACGGGTCGTGCAGGTCCGAAAGCTGGGGGTTGAAAAATTTCTTAGCCTTCTCTAACGTGTCTATGCCTCTCTGTACGAGTAGATTGGCCAGGACCGGGGAGATGCCCGTCGCGGCAGCCATCGCGGCAACCGCCTCCGGATTCCCCTGAGGCTTCACTACCCATCGTTTTTCTATGGGCATATTTGTTATTATTTATATATTTTAACATTCAAATTCTCGCATAAATCTTCGACGAGGCGTCGTTTGACCTCCTCCATCGGAACCGGGCGACCGATCTCCTTTTCGATCGACGTGGCACCCCGGTCCGTAAACCCGCAGGGGTTGATATGGGTGAAATAACGCAAATCGGTTGCCACATTGAGTGCTAAGCCGTGCATGGTCACGTAACGCGACGCCCGCACACCGATCGCGCAGATCTTACGCGCCGGCTGCGCTCCTTCGATCCAGACGCCCGAGGCGCCGGCGATGCGTCCGGCCCGGATGCCGTAACGGGCTACCGTCCGGATGACTGCGCCCTCGAGCGCGTCGATGTAGTCGCGCAGCGAAAGTCCGATGCGCTCCAGGTCGAGGATCGGGTAGCCCACGATCTGTCCCGGCCCGTGGAAGGTGATGTCGCCGCCCCGGTCGATGTGGTAAAATTCGGCGCCGATGCTGCGCAGATACTCTTCGCCGACCAGCAGGTTCTCCGCATGGCCGCTCTTGCCGAGGGTATAGACCGCCGGATGCTCCACCAGGAGCAAATAGCCCGCGCCCTCCGCCGGGGTTCCCTTGGCCCGCAGGAGGGTGTCGAAAAGCCTCTGCTGGTACTCCCAGCAGGCTTTGTAGTCCATTTGTCCGAGGTCCCGGTATTCGACAAACATCGTAAATTACGTTACGACACCTCTCCGTCCGGCTCCGTACGGATACCGTAAATCCGGAAAGCGTCGGTTCAACACTTTCTTTGTCGCAGACCTTTTCCCGCGCGGCGGGAAGACTCAGGCTTTCGCGGAAACCTGTCGCTTCAGACGCACCGAGCCGAGCGCTTCGTCCGCCAGGTACGACGAACGCACCATCGGACCGCTCGCGCAGTAGCTGAAGCCCATGTCGAGCGCCTGCTGCCGGTACCAGTCGAATTTTTCGGGAGTAATGTACGCCGCAACGGGGTGATGCTCCAGAGTGGGACGAAGGTACTGGCCGAGGGTAACGATCTCCACGCCGGCGGCGTGCAGGTCGCGCAAGGTCTGTAAAACTTCTTCATCGCTCTCACCGAGTCCGACCATCAGGCCGCTCTTGGCGACGGCGCCCTTTTCGCTTAAATAGCGCAGCACGTCGAGGCTCGTACGGTAACGGGCCCGCGAACGTACCAGGGGGGTCAGTCGTTCGGTGGTTTCGATGTTGTGCCCGATGATATCGGGCCCGGAGGCGATCACCGTGTCCAGCAGGTCGGGTTTCGCATCCAGATCGGGAATAAGGAGCTCAATTGTGACGTCGGGATTTTCCGCCCGGATCGCGCGGACGCATTCGGCCCAGTGGGCCGCGCCGCCGTCGGGCAGGTCATCGCGTGTAACGGAGGTTACCACCACATGCCGCAATCCCATCAAACGGACGCTTTCGGCGAGTTTGGCGGGTTCTGAAGGATCGGGCGGCAGAGGCCGGCCCGAAAGGGTGGCGCAGAATCGACAGTTGCGCGTACAGATTTCACCCAATATCATGAAGGTCGCTGTCCTGCGGCTCCAGCATTCGGCTTTGTTCGGGCATAGACCGCTGCTGCAGATCGTGTGCAGGGAGTGGTCCCTGACGATGCGTTGCACGTCCGCGTATTCTGCGGTGCGGTGAAGCCGGATTTTCAGCCATTCCGGTTTTTTCAGGACGTTTACCTTCTCTTCATGCAATTTCGGCATTTTAAGTTCATTATTTTCCCAATTGATGCAAAAATACAAAAAATATCAATCGCTTCTCCTTTCTGTTGCGAAAAAGATGAAAAAAGCCTTTGCAGGTGCAGGGGAGGCGGTCGGTCCGGTGCGAAGGACCAGTCGGGGCCGGATGTCGGAACGGGAGGGAGGAGTATGCGGAGAGCGCATCCGGAACGGCTCCGGATGCGCTCTCCGCAATATGTTCTGTCGGCGGGAAGGTTATCTCTGTCCGAGGTGCAGCTGCCATTGCCAGGCCGTGCGGAGCGTTTCTTCGAGCGGCCGCTCGGCACGCCAGCCCAGGAGGGTGTTCGCCAGCGTGGGATCGGCCCAGATCGCCGTGATGTCTCCGGCGCGGCGCGGCGCAAAGCGGTAGTTGAGTTTCAGTCCGTTGGCCCGTTCGAATCCGCGGACCAGCTCCAGCACCGAAACGCCCCGTCCGGTGCCGACGTTGAAGACCTCGTAAGGGGTGGCGCCGCGCTCTTCGATCAGGCGGTGCAGGGCAGCTACGTGGGCGCGGGCCAGATCGACGATGTCGATGTAGTCGCGGATGCAGGTGCCGTCGGGCGTCGGATAGTCGTTGCCGAAGATGCTCAGGCATTCGCGGATCCCGGCGGCGGTCTGCGTCACATAGGGGACCAGGTTCTGGGGGACGCCTCTCGGAAGCTCGCCGATCAGGGCCGAGGGATGCGAGCCGATCGGGTTGAAGTAGCGCAGGGCGATGCCCCGCAGACCGGGATGGGCGGCGACGGCGTCGCGCAGGATGTCTTCGGAGATCTGTTTGGTGTTGCCGTAAGGCGACGTGGCGGGCTTGCGGGGCGTCTGTTCGGTGACGGGCTGGGCGTCGGGTTCGCCATATACGGTGCAGGAGGAGGAAAAGAGGATGTTGGGCCGTCCGAAATCGCACATCAGCTCCACGACGTTCAGGAACGAAAGCAGGTTGTTGCGGTAGTATTTGAGCGGTTCGGCGACCGACTCCCCGACCGCTTTCGACGCGGCGAAGTGGATGACCGAACGGAATTCGTGGCGTTCGAACAGCCGTCGCATCGCCTGCAGGTCGCAGCAGTCGATCTGCTCGAAGGGCACTTCGGCGCTCGTGATGCGGCGGACGCCCTCCACGGCCTGAAGGTCGGAGTTCGAGAGGTTGTCGGCGATCACCACATCGAATCCGGCCTGGATCAGCTCGACGGCCGTGTGCGATCCGATGTATCCGGCGCCGCCCGTTACCAGTACTGTTTCTTTCATAAGGCTATGTCGTTTGAATTTCTGAATTTTTAGCATTGTTCTTCCTGCCTTCCCTGTTGCCGGATGGTTTTCCGCTGTCGGCTACTGCCGTTTCGCGGCATTCGGGTCGTTTGTTCCGGCTTCTCGCCCCTTCCCGGTGGTAGAGGCCTTGAGTTGCGATTCCGAAAAATCGGGACGGTACGATTTCATAATCGGGCCTGTCTTTCGTCTGCGGGGCCTTTTACAGTTCCTGCATGGCCAGGCAGTCGGAACGGTCGTCGGGTGAATCCCCGTTTATTTGGCGGCGTACACCACCTTTTTGGTTTCGAAGAACGCTTCGTCGAAGAATGCGGGGATCGGGTACTCCGTCCACTTCATACCGGTACGGCTCAACTCGTCCGCGAGGTCGCCGCCCTTGAGGTAGAGGATGCCGTTGGGCAGGGCGCCCTTTTGCCCCCGGTCGATCTTATCCCAGACCCAGCCGACGAAGGTCGGCATCTCCGTCACGGCGCGGGAAACCACATAGTCGTACCGTTCGGGAAGCGTTTCGGCCCGGGCGCAGAGGGGGGTGAGGTTGGCGAGGCCGAGTCCCTCCGCAACGCCCTGTACGACCTTGATTTTCTTGCCGATCGAGTCCACGGCCGTGAAATGCGCCTCGGGGAAGAGGATCGCCAGCGGAACGGACGGGAAGCCGCCGCCGCACCCCACGTCGAGCACCCGCGCTCCCGGGGCGAAGGGGCAGACCTTGGCGATGGAGAGCGAGTGCAGCACGTGCCGCAGGTAAAGTTGGTCGAAATCCTTGCGCGAGATCACGTTGATCTTGGCGTTCCAGTCGGCGTACAGTGCGTACAGCGCTTCGAATTGCTCGCGCTGCGGGCGGGTCAGGTCGGGGAAGTATTTGTCGATCAGGGCAATCATAAGGTTTGTGGGCGTTGAAGTTTTTTTTAGGCAGGTCGGAGTGGTTCGTTCTGCGGCGTTCGCCGGTCGGAAACGTCAGGATTTTTCATCTGCGGCGATCAGGCGGCACATCTGCTCCCGGGCGCGGTGGATCTGGGTCTTGACGGTGCCCAGCGGGAGTTCGAGCTTCATGGCGATCTCTTCGTAGGAGTACTCTTCGAAGAAACGCATGACGATCAGTTGTCGGTAGCGTGGCGGCATGGCCTGGAGGTAGCGTTCGATCTGCGTGCGCTGCTGTTTGCGGATGATGTTCTCTTCGGGCGTGGGGTTGTTGGAGGGCGGTGCCGTGAATTTGTCGTCGATGGGCAGGTCCTCCTGGCGCCGGCGGATGAAATCGACGAAGGTGTTCCGGGCGATGGTGTAAACCCACTGTCCGAAGGTGTAGGCCGGGTTGTAGCGGTGGATGTTGATATAGACTTTGATGAAGGTTTCCTGCAGCAGGTCGTCGGCGTCCAGGGGGTTGTTGGTGCGCTGTATGAAAAGCCGGTGTATAGCCTCCTTGTAACGCTCGAAAAGGTATTCGAAGGCGATGTTGTCGCCCTGCAATACCAGCTCCACGAGCACCCGGTCGTCGGCTATGATATAGTCGGCTATCTCCATACCCGCTCGTCTTTGCGCAGCAGCAACAGCCCCAGCAGCAGGGCGAAAAACGGACTCAGCAGGTCGTACAGGAAGTAACGTCCGCAGATTTTCTCTTCACCCAGGCGGCGGCTGATGCGCCTCGCCTCGACGAGTACGATCGCAAAACGCGCGAGCAGCAGTACCCCTGCGGCGATCTTGAATTCCCAGGGCATCACCGCCAGGGCGACGATCGCTGCCAGCCAGAAGAGGATGCGGCTGCCCAGTTCCCACTGGATGAAGTTCTTGACCCACAAGGGATAAAAAGGAATGGCTCCCCCGAAGAAACGCTGGGTGCCGATCCACCACTTGAGCCCTCCCCAGCTCTTTTCACGCAGGGTGGCGCGGGGAGAGAGGACCACGCTGACATTGCCGGGGGCGATGATCCGCGACATGAACAAATCGTCTTCGCCGATATTCATATTGAGGTGGCTGAAGCCGTTGGCGCCGAAATAGAGCCGCTTGGTGAATCCGTAGTTCTGACGCATGCCCCGGTAGGGTCTGCCGCAGACGGCGCTCGAGATCCAGTCCACCGAGTGCATCATCCGCCAGGTGCGGATCAGGTAGTTCGCAAACCCTTTCCCGCGCTCCATGCCGCAGTAGCCGAGCACGATTTCGCCGCGCCGGAAGCCGTTCGCCATGAGCGAGAGCCAGCGGTCCGAGGAGGGGTACACGTCCGGTGTGGTGAAGAGAAGGTGCTCGTAATGGGCCGATTTGATCCCGACGTTGAGCGCCATTTTGGGCGAGATCGGGAAGCGGGGATTCAGTTCGATCTTGGTGGCCGTGATCTGTGGGAACGACTGTTTGATGCGGACCAGGTCGTCGTAGAAGTCGGTGTCCCGGCCTACATAGACGATCACCACTTCGAAGTCGGGGTACTCCTGGGCGACGATGAGCGGCAGGATCTCCTCCACGAAGGCGTAATCTTCCGAGAAGAGGGGAATCACCACCGATACCGGAGGGGTTTCGGAGAGGATCTCCGGACGCCGGGTGTCCTTGTATTTGGGTATGCGCCCGTAAACGAACAGGTAGTAATATAACTGGATCCCGAACATGACCAGAAGGACGCCCGCGAGGGCCGTGCCTTCCCAGCCGTAATGAGTGATGATGCGATTGAAAAATTCCATGGCGTATGCGTTATGGCGCGTCCGGGACGGTGAAGGTCGGACGCGGAGCCGAATTCGTTCGAATCGTGCCGAAATGCGGCCGGTCGATACGGAAAACGGATTCCACGCAAAGATAAGGATTTTATCCGAATCGGTGTCCTGCCGCCGGAAAATTCGCGGCGGTGGCCCGAAGCGAACCACGCCGTCCCCGAGGTGCGGGAGAGGACGGTTTGCAGAGGCGGAAGCATGCCTTTGCGGGTCGGGTCGGATGAGGTTACGCCGTTACCGAAACGGCTGTTTCCCGTACGGCGGCTTCGGCTTGCGGTGTCGGCTGCAACTCTTCGGGTCCGCGATGCCGGTTGCGGTAGGTCGCGGGTGTCATGCCGTATTGTTTGCGGAAGAGTTTGATGAAGTGCGAGGTGTTGGGAAAGGCGCATGCGGTGCCGATTTCGGCGATCGCCTTGTCGGTCGAGATCAGAAGCAACCGGGCATGGATCAGGCGTTGCCGGATGAGCCATTGGTGGGGCGAGGTCCCGTAGATGCGGAAAAATTCCTTTTTGAACGAAGTCAGGGAGCGGTTGCAGCGTTTTGCGATCTCCTCGACCGAAATATCGGAAAAGATGTTGGAATAGACGATTTGCTGGAGGTTGTCCCGGGCCGCATCGACGTTGCCCAGCAGCTTGCTTTTGATGCAACAATCCCCGTGCGAAACGATCAGGTAGAGCAGTTCGGTCATTTTGAGGTTTTCGGCGGTCGGGTCGTCCAGGAGCGATCCTTCCGTGAGGCAATCGTCGATGTGGCTGAAAAAACGCCGGATCGAACTCCAGCCCGGCATCGTGGCGTGGTTCAGGGTACGGCAGTCGTCGCACTGGTGGTTGTTGGTGATATTCAGCTTGTAGGCGATGTTGAGGTGCAGCAGGATGCGTTGCAGCTCTTCCGAGGTATAGCGAACGAGGATCTGTTCGTAGGGATGTCCCTGCGCGGGGATGTTTTTGGTATAGTGGCAACCCATACCGAGGAAGAAAAGATCTCCCTGGGAGAACTTGTAGCATTTATCGTCGTAATAGACGTATTTTTCTCCGTTGAGGATATATCCGATCACGCAGCGGGTGAACTTATGGGTTTCGATGCCGTTGTTGGAGGCCGATACATACTTTTCGATCGACGGATTAACGGTTT
>ERZ1032269.388-NODE-388-length-9056-cov-12.274525_pt1 | contig 9056 bp, 7 predicted proteins | sample MGYA00517878_ERZ1032269 | MGnify/ENA primary metagenome ERZ1032269 (study PRJEB33719, sample SAMN04261352) | wastewater metagenome | biome: periurban shantytown; feature: human; material: feces | host: Homo sapiens | place: Peru: Lima | collected 2012-01-15 ...
GGTGTTGGTTGTGGAGTATTGTCATTGCGTCGTTGATGGGGATGCGTTCTTGTTCGATTCGTAGGTAGGTTGTGTTTTTCCCGGTGCAGAGTTGTTCGTATAAGTTTCTTTCGTGTTGCGTGAGTCCTGGTGTTGGTTTGGGGTCGCGTGTTTTGAGGGGTTGTTTTTTGGTGTCGAGTTTGGTGCCGTATGGTTCGTATGTTTTGTATGCTGTGCTGTCCATGAGTATGGAGTCGCAGGTGATGCCGGTTTGTCGTAGTTCGGAGAGTATTTCGAGGCCGTCTGCGTCTATGTCTCCCCAGTAGATGATGTGGGGTGTGGTTGTGATCCAAGGTAGTAGTGTTTTGATTCGGGTTGCCGCGTGTCCGCTGCCGAATATGCAGATGGCGTGTTCTGTTGTGGGTATGGCTTGGTAGGTGTCTTTGTTTTCCACGATGATGATGTGGGTGATGTCGTGTGGCGCGCCGTCTGTCCATGGTTGTGTCACGATGAGGTCTGGTTGGTTGTGGTGTTGTGTGTCGAGGAGTCGGAGTCGGATTTCTCCGTGGCGGTCGTTGAGGGCTAGTTGTTCTCGTTTGAGGAGTTTGCAGATTGCTTTGCAGCGGTTTGATGTTGTTTTGCCTAGCCATTTTGCGCTGAATCCGGGGATGGGGACCATGCGTGGGGTCATGTTTTCGGTGTTGTGGTTGGCGAAGTAGTGTGCGGCTTGTATGACGAGGTTGAAGTCGGTATCGTCGTGGTTTTTGAGGATTTTGGCGATGTTTATGGAGGTGTTGGAGTCGAGGTTGAATTGGTTGGTGATGGTGTGTGCGCGTTGGTGTTCGCGTTGGTAGAGTTTGCGTGTTTGTGGTGTGGTGATGTTGAGGGCCGTGTTGAGGTCGGGTATGGTTACCGAGTCGATGAGTTGGCTGGTTTGTCGGACGATTCCGTTGGAGATGATTTTGGTTTTTTCGCTGGTTTCGCAGTGGTGTTGTTGTGCCCAGTTGCGGATGGCTTCGTCTTGGGCGCGGATGTGCGTGTAATGGGCTTCGAGTTCGGTTGTTTGGGTAGTCGGATGGTTTTGCGCAATGGCCAGGAGGTGTTGGCGTCATACATGTGCTTGGTGAGATAGTCGGTGACGTATCCGTTGAGTTGGCTGTGGATGTCGCTGTTGGTGGTGCTTCTGGCCGTTGCCATGGGTTATGCCTCCGTTGTTGGTTTCGCGGGTGCGGTGGTGGGCTGTGTTTCGTCCTGTGTGATGGTTTCGCTGTCGAGTTCCTGTAGGTATGAGTTGCCGGTGGATGGGTCTTTGTATGCGACGTATGCTCTGTTGGCGACGTTGAGGATTTCCGCGGTTTTGCTTTCCGGGGCGGAGACGATGATTTGGAAGCCGAGTCGGGGTAGTACGGCGAGCGCGCGTTTGGTGTAGCGGCCGTCGGCTTTGATGAGTGCTTCGTCGAGGAAGAGCGTGGTGTAGGTGGGGCGTGCGGTGAGGTCGCCGCCGAGGAGGTAGATGAGGGCTGCGCCGTAGACGAATGAGGTGAGTTCTTGGAGGGCTCCGCCGGATTTTCCGCCGGTGGAGCTGATGCGTTCGTCGGGGGCGTTGTCGTGGTGCACGATTGCGTAGAATGAGCTGCGTACGCGTGGGTCGAGGTTGCGTGCGCCGTATGCTTTGATGCCGTTGGTGTCGTGTATTTTGTCGAGTTCGTTGTGCAGTCTGTTCACGAATGTTTCGCAGTTGTTGAATGCGTTGCGTGTTTCCGTGGGATTGTCGCTTGCGTTGCGCGTCCAGTCTTCCAGTTTTGACAGGATGCGGCTGAGGGTTGTTTCGAATTGTCGGTCGATTGGGCTGAAGGTCACGTCGAGTGATAGTCTGCCGCCTTGTGGGCCGAATTGTTGTCCTTTGAGCATGCTGTTGATGCGGTTGAGTTGTTCTTTGATGTTTTCTTCGTCGGTGCGTAGCGCACGGTTGAGCTGTTGGAAGCTCATGTAGAGTTTTTTGACGCTGTTGGCGTATTCTTCGTCGGTTGCGGCGCGGGTGACGAGCATGTTGAGTTCGTCGAGTTCGTCGAGGAAGTATCGGTAGTCTTCCACGCTTGCCATGACGGTGTTGTCGTCTGTGGAGTGGTTGTTGAGGTAGTCGTCCATGATGCGTTCCGTGTCGGCGCGCAGTTGGTTGGATCTGGCGTCGATTTCTTGGATTCGTGTGCGTGCGATGCGTACGATGTTGCGTAGCGCGCGCGTGTGGAATGGTGTTTCGCTTTCATGGTCGAAGAGGCCTGCGATGAGTTTTGGCCGGTCTTGCGCGCGTACGGATGCGCCGAAGCAGTTCTCGTATGCGTCGGCGAGTAGGTTCGATACCATGCTGGATAGTGTGGCGTCGTCGAAGTCGTCGTTGCCGTAGGCGTCGAGCCATGCTTGTTCGGCTTGGACGGCGTGTTGGGCCTTGTCGAGGTCGTCTTCGGCTTGGTACTGGTTTCTGTTTTCGGCGGTGGCCTGTTGGTTGAGCTGTTTCAGTTCGGTTTGCAGTTGGCCGAGTTCCGGGTCGTTTTCGATGCGTTCGATCTGCCTGCGGATTCGCGTTTCCTGTTCCCGTAGTCCGTTCACGTCGATTTTGCTCCATGGCATGTCGGCTACGATTCGTGCGAGCTCGTGCTCGTCTTGCAGCAGGCTGATGGCGTTGGACATTTGTTCGCTTCGACGGTCGGCGTTCTGCAACGCCTGCTCCGCCTTGTCGAGTTGGTTTTTCAGTTCGGCCAGGTATTGTTCGTTCATGAAGCCGATGACCTGGTGTAGTCCTTTGCTGCCGTGGAATCCACGGTCGCCGGATTTGATTTGTCCGTCGGCCTGCACTTGTCGTTCGTCATGGTTCATGTCGTCGATGGCGTGCACGCAACGCGCGTCGAACCGTGGCGACGTCGTCTGGTTTTTCAGCCATCCGGCGAACGGAGAGTCCTCCCGGTATTGCAGTTTCGACGACATCCAGCCTTCGCTGGCGGAGGATTCGTATTGCATGCCGGTGTCGATGAACCGCCACGTGCGTCGTGTCATGAGTTTCGGGTCGATGGCGCTGATTTTCGCCGCGAATCCTTGCTCGTGGCGTTTGTCGACGAGGATGGTCTGCGCGATGGGCGCGTAGGTGACGTTCATTGCCAGACGCCACTGTTCGTCCTGTTCGTTCACGTCCATCAGTTCGGCCACATACGGCAGTTCGGACGCGTCCAATCCGGTCGCCCGCATGATAAGCGCGCGCGCGTCGTCCATGTCATCGCTGATGCGCGTCCTGTGCGTGAGTTTGCGCTGATAGTCCCGTCGTAGGCTGTCACGGTCGCGCTGGCGGTCGTGACGCTCCCCTACCAGCTGCTGGAATCTGGCGTTCGCGTCCTTCAACCGTTCCTCGTATGTGTCGAGCGTTTCGGCGAGCATGGCGCGTTTGGCATCCCATGTCTGCTCGCTGTCGGGAAGCCTGCCTTCGACCTGTTCGAATCGTTCGGCTATGGCATGACGTTGCCTGCTCGCCTCGTCGATGTCCTGGCGCACGCGTTGAAGATCCTTGCCGAGCTGCTGCAGACTGCCGCCGTCGATGCCTTGGATACGTTCCTTGACGGCGTCGATTCGCGTGTTGAGCTCGCCGACGCGCTGCATCGCCCGATCGATGGCCTCCTGCGATTCCTTGACCTTGCGCTGCGCGGCCGGCAGACCAGCGCGCACTTCGCTGGCCATGCGCGAGCGCGCCCATGCGGACAGTGTTGCGTTGCCATGTTCGCTGTCGGGGTTGATGGGTTCGTATTCGCGTCGTTCGCTGGTTTGCTTTGCGTATTCGCCGTAGCGTGTCTGGATGTTTTGCAGGATGGCGACGCGGGCCATTTTGTCTTCCATGCTGTGGAAGTTTTCGTTGAACCGGTTGTAGTCGTCGACGGTTTCGTGGGCGAGGCGGATGGATTCGGGTATGTCGAGCACGCCTTGCTTGAAGATGTCGTCGAGTTTTGAGGGGGCGTCCGCCGATTGTATTTTGTGCAGGAGGCGGCAGGCGTCGGCGCTTAGGCCCATGTCCTGCCAGATGGAGGCGTGGAATGCCGCGGCGTTGGTGTGCGTGGTGCATTCCGGATAGGTTTTTTCGAACATGGACCGGGTGAATGGTGTGTTGCGGTACTGGTCCATGAGTCGTGGGTCGATGGTTCGGTTCCAGGTGATGTAGCGGCGGCGTAGTCCGTCTTGTCCGTCTCCGGCGTTCAGGTAGAGGAATTTGCCGCAGGAGAGCAGTCCTCCGTCGGTTTTGTTCACGTAGGTGTCGACGATTGCGCCCCAGATGTTCTGTGGGGTGCCGTCGGCGTCTTTGCCGCGCAGGAAGATCGGCGTTTCGCCGTTTTCGCTATCGCTTACGCCGATCATGCCACGCAGGTAGGTGTAGTCGTTGCGTTCCGAACGTCCGGAGTTCGACGCCTTGTTGTAGGGGGTTCCGGATGGGTAGAGGAGTGAGATTTGCGCGTCGACGAGTGTGGATTTGCCTGATTCGCTGGCGCCGGCGAGCAGGGTCACCGGCATGGTTTCGTCCATGGATGGGCGGAATTCGTGCCAGCCGCCGTATGAGCCCCAGTTGACGATTTGTCGGCTTTGTAGCATCCACTTGTCGGAAACGATCTTCATGCCGTCTGCCATCAGTGTTCCTCCTCGTCGAAACGGTTGTCGTCGGTGTTGAAATCGAATGCGTCTTGTTCTATGTCTTCCATGGGCCTGTCGTCCGGGCCGGCGTCGGTGCGGCCGTCGGCGGATGCGTTCTCGTCCGTGGTTTCGGATCCGAGCCACTGGTCGGCGAGGCCGCGGTCGAGCACCATGGGCACCAGTGGCGTGAGGACGTACATGTCGTCGTCTTCGATCGGCGCGAGATACCCGTAGGTGCGCATGCGTGAGATGATGGACGTGATTTTCTTCGCAGTGCCTTCCTCGTCGTTGCTGGCGGTGAGGAATCCCGCGCCGGTGGCGAGCAATGCGCGGATGTCGTCGAAGCTGATAAGCCAGTCGCATGGTTCGGCGTTCTGGTTTTCGTATTCCAACGCTTTGATGCGTAGCGCGGCAAGCGTGGCGGCCTCCTCGCGGGTGAGGCTCATACGTGTTTTCAACGAACGGATGCATGTCTCCGAGTCGGTGACCGGCGACGCGTACATGATGCGGTATTTCGTGTTGTCGACCAGTCTGAGCATGTCGTTGTTGAGCGAACGTTCCACGACCTCACGGTTTTCGCAGGCGAGGTCATACAGGCTGCCGTCGATGTAGCGTTCGCGTTTGAGCGCGATCGCGGCCATGCGCGCTTCGACGGGCATGTCGCCGGTGTCGCCGTTGAACAGCGCGGTCGAGGCCTGCTGGCTGCCGGCCTCTTCCAATACCGGCTCCCCTTCTGTCAGGATCGTTTCCTCGATGTTGGCTTCGATATAGTCCGTCATGCTTATCTCTCCTCGATGATGTCGTCGAGCGTCGTTTCGGTGGTGAGAATGGGTTTGGTGCGCCATACGCGTTCGCTGCCGTCGATCGATATGCAGCGCCATGTCACGTATGACGAGTCGTCCTGCGTGCGCAGGGCGCTGAGGAAGCCGACCAGTTCGCTTTCCCTCCGTTCGGCTTTCGGCAGCTGGTTGAAGCTTGCCGCGAGGTCCACGAACATGCCGTCCGATGTCGTCACCGGATTGCTGCGGATAAGCCTGATCATGCGCGTCAGCCGCGGCCCGCATATTTCGACCATGTTCTTGAGGTCCGGCGCTTCGATGGTCGCCGCTGGGGCGTCGTTCAGGCTGGATGATGCGGCGCGCGCCATTGATCTGGCCGGACGAGATGGCAATGTCGGGAATTTCGCCTGCCCGGCGTCCGTATGGTAGGGCCGGCTTTGGTCATTGGGATGGGCTTTGGCTTCGGCGCTGGTCTTTGCGAACAGCTGGTTGAGTTTGGCGAGCATGGTCCGGTAGCTCGTGTCGGTCTGCTGGCGTACGAGACGGCTGACCGCCTCGTCGGACGTGCGGATCTGCCGGCGCACGTCCTCGATGCCTTCATAGATGCGTTTGAGTTCGGAACGCACCTGGTTGAGCAGCACGCTCGGCTCGCCATCCAAATAGGGGTTTCTGGCGATGTCCCGCACCGCGTCGTCGATCTCGCGCCGGCCTTCGTCGGTGACGATGACTTGGAACGCGTCTTCGAAACGACGTCCGCTGTCGGATTCGCGGAACGCACGTCGGTATTCGTCATGGTATGCGGTGAGGATGCTTTCCACGCTCATGGCGCCGGCCTGCATGCGCCGTCGGAGCGCGTCGCCGTTGTCCCGTTCGGAAAGGGCGAGCTCGCGCAGGTCGATGGGCACTCCTCGCAGAGTGTTGTGAATCACGCCGATGATGTCGCCGACCTGTTCGGACGTGAGCTTTTCCAAGGCCTCGCTATGTTCCAGCTCGTCGATTTCCTTCTGCCGTTCCTCGATGTCCCTCTTCAGCAGGCGGATGCGTTCGCGCGGATCGGCGGTCAACTGCATGCGAGCATGCTCGATTTCCATGATGATGCTGTTGGCCTGCGCGCCGGACAGCGCTTTCGTGGTGTCCTCAAGCCGGTCGAGCGCTTCGATGGCACGGTGCGCTCGCGCTGTGAGACGGTACAGGTAGCGGTGCGAGGCCACGTCCATGGAATTGGCGAGCCAGGCGTAGTCGCCTTCCCCTTCGCGGGCGAGGTCAAGCAGGACCGAATGCGCGGCCTCGCGCGCAGTCTGCCCGTCTTTCAGCGTGTAATCGCCGGTTTCGATGAGCCGGTTGAGACTGCGTGCGAACCGTTCTTCGACGATTTCGCGCGGCAGCTCCCCCGTCAGCGGGTCGAACGTGGAACGCAACAACGCGACGTACAGCATGGAATTGTTACGCAGCAGCAACCGTAGGACACCGGTTTCGTATACGGGTCGAAGCCGTTCCATCTCCCGTCTGATCTCAGCCAACAATACGCCTTTCCATGTGTTCGATGCCTTGGCGGCAAGTCTCCATTCTAAACGAAAACAAGGAAAAGACGCCGCAGTTACAGTACGAATGCGACGTCTTTTCCTGTCATGGAAGAGGGAACCCGGCCCCATCTAATTTCCGGCTAGATGCTCATGCTCATAAGCTGGGCCGCATACTCCTCTACGAGTTCGCTGTCCCGTTCCGTCCACTCGTGGCTGGCGGAATCGTCCGGCACGAAAATAATGTCGCTGTTCTCGTTCATTTGTTTTACCTCCGTCCGTTCCGCTCTCCCCCGGCATCGTTGCCTGTTTTGGCGGAACTTCTCCTAGCCTCTCGCATGGATTATCTCTTTTCAAGAGAACGTTCACATTGTGGTCAAACGTTTTCTCAACAGAGGAGGATTCCAGTTCGGATTTCGGTCGGGATGAATTGAGGATGACGCCCGGATTTGCGATCGGATATGAAAAAAGCTTCCTTCCGGAAGCTTTCGAATGGAGCGGACAACGGGACTCGAACCCGCGGTCTCAACCTTGGCAAGGTTGCGCTTTACCAACTAAGCTATGTCCGCAAGTTGTTTCCACCGTGGTGGGCAACGAGTAGAAAATATACATGAAGCATGCCAACTCCGCAAATCGCGGCGTGTCGCGCTATTTTCCAACGACTTAAGCCGATGTTATGCCATGGTTCGCGGAGCCGGTGCCAACGATACAACCGGCATTCCGACCGATATCGCACCTGGTGCGTCCTGTTGCCACATGCCTTGCCGTTCCACCTTTGCGTCCCCGTTGCTTTCTTCGCCTTATGGCAGGCACCCATTATCCAACCGCGGCGGATAAAGCAAATGTCGTTGGGGGGCGTAAGCGGTTGGCACGGATTGAAAGCGACTAGGCGTCCCACTGACAACGGGCGAGATCGACTCGCAGTCCGGAAGCTCCGGCGTTCGAGTCTTTCATCTTGCCTGACTCGCTTAGTTCGGGCATACCTTTCGGAGAGATGAAGACAACGCCTTCCTCTTCGAGCAGAAGCCGCTGTCTTTCCGGACCGCCGAACGCGAATCCGGGTGCCAACGAGCCGTCTCGGAACACCACACGATGACATGGAATCACACCCGGCTCAGGATTCGAATGCAGGGCATAGCCGACAAAACGCGCGTTGCGTGGCGCTCCGGCCAAAGCCGCAACCTGCCCATAGGTGGCGACTTTACCCTTCGGAATGCGCCGCACCACCTCATAAACACGCCTGCTGAACAATCCCTTCTCCATTCGTTGTCCCATTCCTCAAGAAACTAGTCGAGGATGACGCCGGCGGAGAGCATTTGCTGGCGGGCTGCGATGCCGAGTTCTTCACTGACCGGTTCGGTCAGGTTTTCGATGACATGCACTTCAAGTCCAAGCTTACGGGCGTCCAGCGCGGTTTCCTTGACACAGTGCGATTCGGCCAAGCCAACCACGTCGACGCGTTCGATACCCGTGGATTCCAATGCAACGGCAAGCGTACGCCCTGTAGCCATGTCAGAGGCGACCTGTTCGCGGGAAGGAATCGAATCCGTATTATCCTCGTATCCTTCGAACCCCGAATATGACGGCGAATACTGTCCCTTCTTGAAATGATGCTCTACATGCAGCGCGGCGATCGCTGGATGAAGTTCGGCGCCGGGAGTGCCGGCCTTGCCGTGCACGGGCCACGTATCCACATAGTCGGGTTGCTCCGACCAGTGTGAGCCGGGCTCGATATGCCAATCCTGCGTGGTTGCGATGTATTCGTACTCGCCGCGATGCGCATTCACGTAATCCGCGATACGTTCCGCGACGGCATTGCCACCGGCTACACCCAGTTCGCCGCCTTCGCAAAATGTCGGCTGCACATCCACAATGATCAAAGCTTTCTTCATGTTTGCTCCCTTCCGAATTTGCCTGCTCACCAGAATAATCTGATTGTTACGCTTCCGCGCAATCTATTCCATTTGCGATTGCGTACCACGCGGTGGGATTCACGTGGTTACAGGCGTTCGGTATGATGTTCGATTGGCGTTTGGCCTTATGAAATGATGGGCAGGCCGTTATGTGCGGCACAGCCAGTTTGGAACGACAGTAACGAAAGTGCAGAGGTGTTGAG